>ERZ809074.703-NODE-703-length-50066-cov-16.140509_pt1 | contig 50066 bp, 44 predicted proteins | sample MGYA00520795_ERZ809074 | MGnify/ENA primary metagenome ERZ809074 (study PRJEB31570, sample SAMEA3212989) | Homo sapiens | biome: human-gut; feature: human gut; material: fecal | place: Sweden | collected 2011 ...
TCCTATCAGAATCACTGCGCATCCTCGCGGAGCGTTTATCTCAGTCGGAGACCCACCTCCGACTGAGATAAAAAACAGGAGCCTGATCGGCTCCTGCATGCGTTATCATCCTTATAACTCGATCTTGTAATCATCGTTTCCGATACCGTTTACTACATAATAAGCAACATCTTCTTCCGGTTTTACATAAAGAACGATGGTCTCGATCTTTACGCCTGGATTTGCGTCTGCAAATGCGATTTTTGCTCTCTCAAGGATCTCTTTTGCTGCAATCTCTTTGCCAGCATACTGGATCACAACTGCTGCCTCAGTTTCCTTTTCAGCCTTCTTTGCAGGTGCTTTCTTTGCTGCAGTCTCTTTCTTTGGAGCTGCTTTTCTTGCAGGTGCCTTCTTCGGAGCTGCTTCTGCTGCAGGCGCTGCCTCTTTTTCCGGCTCAGCCTTTACCTCTGCTGCTTTTACTTCTGTCTTTACAGTCTCAGCTTTTACTGCTTCTGTTTTTATAGCCTCTGCCTTTACAGGAGCTGCTGCTTTCTTTACACATCTAGCTGCCATTTTCTTTTTCCTCCTAATTTTCATCGTTCTATTCTCTCATGTCCTTTTCCTTTTTTGTCCAAATCAAATTGACTGTAGTATATAATGATTTTCGATATTTGTCAACCTTGTGGGGCTCTCTGACATCCCTGAAAGATTCCATTTTCCCGAAATTTCTGCATCATCCTGTTTAAGACCAGCTTCTTGTTAGCGCTCCAGGCAGGGCCGATCAGCAGAGCTTTTGCCCCGTCCCCGCTGAGTCTGTGGATCACCACGGACTGGGGAAGTCTGGCCACACAGGTAAGGATCAGATCGAGATATTCCTCCAGCTCCATCAGTGAAAATGGATTCTTTTCATACTCCGCTGCCATCTGACTGCCTTTCAATATATGTAGAAGCTGGAGTTTTATGCCATCTACCGGGATTTTGCCAAGATAGTCCACCGTCTCTAACATTTCTTCCTTCGTCTCCCCAGGGAGTCCCAGGATCACATGGACCACCACGGTCAGCCCTGCCTCCTTCAACCGCCTGTAAGCGTCCTCAAATACCTCCAGACGATAACCTCTATGAATTCTCTCCGCTGTCTTTTCGTGGATGGTCTGAAGCCCCAGCTCTACCCATACAGGTTTCTGACGGTTCAGTTCCTTTAAAAACGCTACTACCTCATCTCCCAGACAGTCTGGTCTGGTTCCCACAGACAGAGCCACAATGTCAGGATGTGTGATAGCACGTTCAAATAATGTTCTCAGATAATCTACCGGGGCGTAAGTATTGGTGTAGGACTGAAAATACGCAATGTATTTTCCTTCACCAGAAATCTTCCGATGGACCCGTGTCTTTGCCTGTTCGATCTGCTCCCATACATCCGGATATCCGGTTCTTCCCACTGCAAATTCCCCGGAACCGCCCTGGCTGCAGAAGGTGCATCCGCCTGTCCCCACAGTTCCATCCCGGTTTGGACAGCTCATACCGCCATCCAGGGATACTTTATAGATCTTCTGTCCGAACTGGCGCTTTAATTCGTAATCAAGAGAATGATACGGTTTATCTCCCCACATCATCTCACGCCACATCCTTTGAAGAAAAAACCACATATTTCAAATGCTTCATCACATGGAGATATGCCGGAATCAGGAACAGATCTGCTGCGATCCATGCTGCCGGATTCGCCAGACATGCTCCATCGTAACCAAGAACCGGAACCAGCCAGAAAGCAACCGCCGACCTGGCAATCATCTCGCAGACACCTGCCAGAATGGCCAGTCTGGAATAACCCAGTCCCTGAATCATGAAACGAACGATATTTACCAACGCCAGCGGGAAATAAAACGATACATTCGCCAGCAAAAATGTCCTGGTATTATGTAAGATCTCCGTTTCTGAAGCATCCACAAACAACAGTGCGATCACATCACTGAAGAAATAGATCACTACAAAGGCGATCACTGAATAAATCGCACCTAACAGAACGCAATCCCTTAATCCCCTGCTGATACGATCCAGTTTTTTAGCGCCCACATTCTGGCCTCCATAGGTTGCCATGGTCGCTCCCATGGCATCAAACGGGCAGCAGAAGAAAGTTCCGATCTTACCGCCGGCCGTAACAGATGCCACTGCAACAGAACCAAGGGTATTCACCGCAGTCTGTAAGATCACACTTCCGATGGCAGTGATGGAGTACTGCAGCCCCATAGGGATTCCCATGCCGCACAGTATCATCATGGAGTGCTTATGAGGTCTCCATTCATCTCCCTGCATCTTCAGAACCGTAAATTTCTTTTTCATATAAAACAGGCACAGCAGGCCGGATACTCCCTGGGAAATAACCGTTGCCCAGGCTGCTCCCGCCACACCCATTTTCAGGATAATAATGGTAAACAGATCCAGGATAATGTTCATGATAGAGGAGATCAGTAAAAACACCAAAGGAGTCGTGCTGTCACCCAATGACCGGATGATACCCGCCAGCATATTGTAAAGATAGGTAGCCGGGATTCCCAGGAAAATGATAAAGATATAGATGTACGCCTGATCAAAAATATCCTCCGGCGTCCTCATCCATGTCTGGATATTCCGGCACAACAGGCAGACAACCACAGTCATAACCACTGCGAATACTGCAGCCAGCCAGCCGCTGTTGGCCACATACCGGCGCATGGCACTCTCATTCTTTTCGCCAAACTTCTGTGCTACCGGAATAGCAAAGCCACTGCAGACACCGTTGCAGAAGCCGATGATCATAAAATTAATGGAGCCGGTAGAACCAACGGCAGCCAGAGCCGTGACACCCAGGTATTTTCCTACAATGATGGTATCCATCATGTTATAAAACTGCTGAAATAAAAAGCCGAACAGCATCGGAATCATAAAGCCCAGGATCAGCTTCATCGGTGATCCGCTGGTCATATCCTTCGTTGTCTTGCCTGCCATGTTTTCCTCTCCTTCATCGTCCAAAATAATCGTAACTGCTTCTCCTATGCAGTTATACACAGACCTGCCGGACAATTACGTTTTTCTCGCTTTAATTTAACATATTTTCTATTTTTTTCAAGTATCTATTTATAAAAAAACGAGGAACTTTTATGACCTCATTGTTTCGCCATATCCGCCAGTCTGTCACCCTGTTTTTTCTCGCTGTCCTATGCTTCTGCGCAGGCAGCGCCATCGCCCAGATTTCCACCACTGCTCCCCCGCAGATTGTCCCTGTCTCTGCCGGAAATGAGGGAAACTGGGGACTTTCCTTCCAACAGGAAGGCAAACCACCTGTAGCCAATGCCTCCGCCGATTACTTAAAGCAATTTCACGCCTACTATGCCGCCCAGACAGAGGAAAAGGTCCTCTATCTGACCTTTGATGCAGGATATGAAAATGGTAATACCCCGGCGATCTTAGACGCTTTGAAAAAGCACCAGGCACCCGCTGCCTTTTTTCTGGTGGGAAATTATCTGGAGACCAGCCCGGATCTGGTAAAAAGAATGGTGGAGGAAGGACATACCGTGGGCAATCATACCTATCATCACCCGGATATGTCCAAAATCTCCACCAAAGAAACATTTTCAAAAGAATTAAGCGATCTGGAAATGCTGTATACAAAAACCACAGGCCAGTCCATGACCCGCTACTATCGTCCTCCCCAGGGCAAGTACAGTGAAGCCAATCTGAAAATGGCTGATGAACTTGGCTATCAGACTTTTTTCTGGAGTCTGGCTTATGTAGACTGGTATGAAGATAAACAGCCCACCCGTGAAGAAGCTTTTCAGAAATTGTTAGGCCGCATTCATCCAGGCGCTATCGTCCTGCTCCACAGCACATCCAAAACCAATGCCCAGATCCTTGACGAGCTGCTGACCCGCTGGGAGGAAATGGGCTACCGCTTCGGACAGCTGGAGGAACTGACCGCTGCCTGAATAACCATGGTTTTGCGCCTATGCCTGCACGGCTTTCATTCCATTTCTTACCTTTTCCCGATATACATGGATAAAATACAGTATCTCCACCAGACCTGTGATACTCCAGGAGAAGCTGTACAACAGATACAGGGACGGAATGGTGTGGAAATAGGCAAATACCGTGTACACCCATATGATCCGGAACACACAGGAGCCCATGATCACCACCACCGTCGGCACCAAACTCTTTCCTAATGCCCTGGAAGCCGCAATGGTACAGTCCATAAACGCGGAAATTCCGTAGGAAAATCCCATAATGGAGATCCGGTACATTCCCGCCTTCACTACCTCCGGGTCATTGGTAAACAGAGATAAGAACTGTCTTCCAAAGATCACCAGCATAAGCCCCATGATCGCACCCACACCGAAGGAATAAGCAAGACTGACGAAATAGCTTTTGAGTATCCGCTCCTTCTTGCCCGCTCCGTAGTTCTGTCCCATAAAGCTGGCACAACCGGTATAAAAGGCTGCCATCATATCGTAGATCAGTGCATCGGAGTTCGCTGCCGCCGAGTTACCTGCCACCATAGTAGCGCTGAAGGAATTGACACCCACCTGGACGAACAGGTTCGCGATGGCAAAGATCATATTCTGGCAGCCAGCCGGAATACCGATCCGGACAATGTCCCTTGCTTTGCCCTTCGTCAGCTTCATGTCCTTCATCTGCAGACGGAAAATACCCTTACTGATGAACAGGGCACGCACGATCAGTCCTGCGGACACATACTGGGACAGGGCGCTGGCTAGACCAACGCCTGCTGCCCCCATCTGACACACAACTACAAAAAATAAGTTCAGCAGAATATTCAACACACCTGCAACAGCCAGGTACAGCAAAGGTCTCTTGGTATCTCCCACAGCGCTGAACACTGCGTTGCCAAAATTATACAAAGCTAACGCCGGAAGACCTAAGAAATAGAGACGAATGTATAACACCGCTCCATCTAACAGCTCCTCCTTGGTATTTAACAGTTCCAGGATATTTCTGGAAAATCCAGCGCCGATGAGAAGCAGGATCACACCGATGATCAGGCTTAAAATTGCCGCAGAATGGACGGTTTCCTTCACGCCCCGCTCATTTTTCGCCCCATAATACAATGCCACCAGCACGTTGATTCCACCTGACAAACCAATCAGGAATCCTGTAAACATGGTGACCAGGATCGTGGTAGAACCCACAGATCCCAACGCCATGGCGCCTGCAAAATGACCTACCACGGCAATATCTGACATATTAAATAATACCTGAAGAATATTGGACAGCATCAGCGGAATGCTGAAAAATAAGATTCCCTTTGCTAAGGAACCACTGGTCATGTCCTGATTCTTTTGTTCCATGATCTAGTCCTCCAAAACACTTTCTCCAAACACAGAAATCCCATGGTTTAAAAACAGTTCTGCTGTTACGCCATTTCCAGGAACTGTCCGTCTGCTGAAACTTCCATCATAAATGATCCCACAGCCACAGGAAGGGCTCCGTTCTTTTAAAATGGCTCTTTTACATCCATAAAGCTTTGCCATTTTCAGGGCTTCTTCTGCGCCTTTCTGGTACTGAACGGTCACATCCTCCCCAGCCTGATTGATCACCCGGTCTCCGGATCGCTCCGAAGCGGTCCGGGGTGTAGAAAGACCGCCCAACTGTTCCGGGCAAACTGGAATCAATACCACATCCGGGTTCTCTAACAGTTTCTTCACCCTGGGATTTTCCTTTTCTTTTCCATCATAACGGCACCCTATCCCCAACAGGCAGGCGCTGACCAGAATTTTTTCCGGCATATTGCTTCCTCCATCCCCAGATAAATCCGTTCGACTTGAAGGCTGGAAAGAGGGAAGTTCTTTTTTTCATAAGAACTTCCCTCTTCTACTTGTAAAGCGGACATTCGCAATCCGCTTCGCTACTTGCTCATGAACGCAGTCGCTTCGCGATCTGTCAGTGGGAGCTTTCAACTCCCACTGACATAAGCATCCCCCCTCACCCGCCGCTTAATGCTCCGCGCACTTGAAGCGGGGGAATGCTTATCTGCGTTCAAAGTAATGTCCACGGTCAACACCGCATCCATACAGCTCAACTGAATGATTGAATCACTTCTCTCGCAGGGATTAAGCCTCCTGAACTTTCACCTCGCGCTGGATTTTGGAGTCGATCTCCTCTTTCAGTGCTTTGATAAACTCCTCTGGGTTCTTCTGTCCCTCATCGCCAGCGAAACGGCTTCTTACAGAAACAAGACCCTCTTCTTCCTCTTTCTGTCCAACGATCACCATGTAAGGAACCTTCTGCATCTGTGCCTCACGGATCTTGTAACCGATCTTCTCTGCACGGGTATCCACCTCAACACGGATACCAGCATCATCCAGCTGTTTTCTTACTTTCTCTGCGTAATCAGCATACTTATCAGAAATTGGAAGCACTTTAACCTGTACTGGAGCTAACCAGGTTGGGAATGCGCCTGCAAAATGCTCGATCAGGATACCGATGAAACGCTCGATGGAACCGAATACTACACGATGAATCATGATCGGGCGATGTTTCTCGCCATCTGCTCCCTGATACTCCAGCTCAAATCTCTGTGGAAGCTGGAAGTCAAGCTGAATGGTACCGCACTGCCAGGTTCTGCCAATGGCATCTACCAGATGGAAGTCGATCTTTGGTCCATAGAATGCGCCATCGCCTTCATTAACCACATAGTCAAGACCAAGAGCATCCAGAGCGCTTCTTAAGCCTTCTGTTGCCATCTCCCAGTCCTCATCGCTTCCCATGCTGTCCTCTGGTCTTGTGGAAAGCTCTACATGATATTTGAAACCAAACAGAGTGTAAACCTCATTGATCAGTTTTGCAACGCCCATGATCTCGTCTTTGATCTGCTCAGGAGTCATGAAGATATGTGCATCATCCTGGGTAAAGCAGCGCACACGCATCAGACCGTGTAACTGACCGGATTTCTCATGACGATGAACGATACCCAGTTCACCCATACGCAGTGGCAGGTCGCGGTAGGAACGTGGCTCGGAAGCATAAGTTAACACGCCGCCCGGACAGTTCATTGGTTTGATTGCATAGTCCTGTCCATCGATCACAGTGGTGTACATGTTGTTCTTATAGTGATCCCAGTGGCCGGAGGTCTCCCACAGGCTTCTGTTTAAGATGATCGGAGTAGAAATCTCTACATAACCGGCTTTTTTATGAAGCTGTCTCCAGTAATCTAACAGAGTGTTCTTTAATACCATGCCCTTTGGAAGGAAGAATGGGAAACCTGGGCCAGCATCATGCATCATGAATAATCCCAGTTCCTTGCCTAATTTTCTGTGGTCACGTTTCTTTGCCTCTTCCAGCATGGTCAGATAAGCCTCTAACTCCTCTTTCTTGCCGAAAGCTGTTGCATAGATACGGGTCAGCATCTTGTTGTGCTCATCGCCTCTCCAGTAAGCGCCTGCGATGCTGGTCAGCTTGTATGCCTTGCCAACCTCCTTGGTATTCATCAGATGAGGGCCGGCACAAAGGTCTGTGAAATCACCCTGTCTGTAAAAGCTGATCTCCTCGCCTTCTGGCAGATCCTCGATCAATTCTACCTTGTATGGCTCTTCTTTCTCTTTCATCAGAGCGATCGCCTCGTTTCTTGGAAGGGTGAAACGCTCGATTGGAAGTGCCTCTTTTACGATCTTCTTCATCTCTGCTTCGATCTTCTCTAAGTCCTCAGCAGCGATTGGGGAAGCGAAATCAATATCATAGTAAAAACCATCTGCGATAGACGGTCCGATTGCCAGTTTTGCTTCTGGATACAGGCGCTTAATAGCCTGTGCCATTACATGGCTTGCTGTATGGCGAAGGGTTGCCAGACCTCCTTCGTCCTTAGCAGTCAAAATATTTAAGGTGCAGTCTTTGTCTACAACAGTTCTTAAATCTACTCTCTCGCCGTCAACCTCACCTGCGCATGCCACTCTTGCAAGACCTGCGCTGATGTCCGATGCGATGTCCAGAACGGACATAGCCTGTGCGTACTCTTTTACGCTTCCATCTTTTAATGTAATCTTCATGGTCTTAACTCCTTTTTTTGAATCCTTTTCAGGATGGTTTCGAACAACCAGAAAGTCTGTCACTGGCAGCTTTTTCCAGTTGCATGGCAACAAAAAATCCCCTGTCAGACATATACCGGTCTGACAAGGGACGATATCCAATACCGCGGTTCCACCCTGTTTGCTGCTTTCGCAGCCTCTTCATTGTGATGATAACGGAATCACCGTGTCCGATTAAGGACCACTCCAAGCTGGTATTCACCTGATCTCTGTCGTAGGATACTTTCACCAAGTGTATCCCTCTCTGAACGTTTCCATCAGACTACTGGACTCTTCAACGTGTTCTGTGTCTGATTATAACACGGCGGATAAATATGTCAAGAGGTTAATTAAAGGATCTTGCGGATCCATCCTTCTGGAGCTTCGATTCTGCCCATCTGGATACCGGTTAAAGTCTCATACAGCTTCTGGGTAACCGGTCCCATCTTCTCCATACCAGATGGGAAGCAGATCTCTTTGCCATGATCTACTACCTTGCCTACAGGGGAAATAACGGCTGCTGTGCCACACAAACCACACTCAGCGAAATCAGACAGCTCAGATAATTTCACTGGTCTCTGGGTTACTTTCAGTCCTAAGTAATGCTCTGCTACATATACCAAGGAACGTCTGGTGATGGATGGCAGAATGGAATCAGACTTCGGAGTGACCACCTCACCGTCTTTTGTTACGAATAAGAAGTTTGCTCCACCGGTCTCCTCTACATAAGTTCTGGTAGCCGGATCCAGGAACATATTCTCATCAAATCCGTTGTTATGTGCAACCTCATGTGCGTGAAGGCTCATAGCGTAGTTTAAACCAGCTTTTACATGACCGGTTCCATGTGGTGCTGCACGGTCAAAGTCGCTGACACAGATGGTGATCGGCTTTGCGCCGCCCTTAAAGTATGGACCTACTGGTGTACCAAACAGACGGAACTGATACTCCTGAGATGGTTTTACACCGATGACAGGACCGGATGCAAACATATATGGACGCAGATAGAAGGTTGCGCCGCTGCCGTATGGTGGAACCCATGCTGCGTTGGCTCTTACCACCTGATCAACAGCCTCTAAGAATCTTTCCTTTGGAAATGGCGGCATCTCCAGTCTGGAAGCGGAGTTCATCATACGCTCTGCATTCAAATCCGGGCGGAAAGTAACAATGCTTCCATCCTCAGTTGTATAAGCCTTCAGACCCTCAAAGCACTCCTGGCAGTACTGTAAAATACCAGCACACTCGTTAATAACCACATTGGAGTCTGCGGTCAGACCGCCCTCGTCCCATTTTCCATCTTTGAAATTTGCTACATAACGCATATCAGTAGGCATATAAGCAAACCCGATATTGCCCCAATCGATATTTTTCTTTTCCATGACGATTCCTCCATTGTATATACTTCTAAAATTTCTGAAAATCTGATTAGAAATCATTATAGACCTATTATTTTGTAAAAGCAATGTCTGTTTTTTATTTTCTGTATATCATTGTGTCATATCTTCTATTCTTTGTGGTTATAATATGGTTGCTTGTTATAACCCGTATAAGATTTCCGTTGTACTTCAGCCGCCGGATTCCTTTTTCCTACAGCACCACAATCAGTGCAAGGGTAAGCAGCACTACGCTGATCATAATCTGCAAAGAATTAATCGCACTGGAAAGCTCCACATCCCCATTTAATTTGCCGGTAAATGCCGGACTGACCGAAGAAACCGGTCCAAATGCCACAATGGCAAGAGTCTGGCGCACCTCTAAGGAAAATGGCGCAAGGAAATAAAAAATCAAAGAAAATGCCAGCGCAATGGAATAACGGATTGACAGGATCTTCACGATTTCTGTCAGTTTTTCCTTATCTGCATGGATCTCAAATCCAATTCCGATCATAAACAGCGCCAGGAACGCATTCGCACCGCCTGCCGTAGAGGCAAAAGACAGCACCACCTCCGGCAGTTTGATCTGGAACATGGCAACTACTGTCATGATCATGTAACAGTCAAATGGCAAGGAAGACAATAAGGTCTTCACCATAGAACCAGCTGAGCTTCTGCCTCCTTCTCCCTTCGCCGCACTTGCCAGAGCGAAGGTCAATCCTGTACACATAACAGAGTTTCCTGCATCAAACAGGCTGGTAGCAGCAAATCCGACAGGCCCCAGGAAATTCTGGATAAATGGCATAGTAAAATTGCCGATATTATAACCAGACAGATTTAACATATCAAAGGCTTTGGCGTCACCAGATCTTTTCTGGTTTATACCATAACCAATTCCCACATAAATTAAGTTGCAAACGATACCGATGACGCACAGGATCAGCATAGACATATCCATGCTGATCTTGCTGAAATTGCTGATGATCGCACACGGCAGAGTGATCCGGATCACGATCTTCGATAACACATAAAAATCCTCTGGTTTAAACACATGGATCTTCTTTAACGTATATCCAAGGACAATGATCCCCATAAACGCAAACGCTTTGGCAAGTACCCCTAAAATCGCTGCCATAATCTCTTCTCCTCTCTTCTAGTCCGCATAAGCTTCACGCACCATTCCATCACTGCGTCAGTTTTTCGTAATCAACCCTGGCAAACCGATGATAGGTAACCCCAAAATCATCTGCATCAAAGCAGTACACATAAGGATCCACTTCTTCCCGGTCAAAATACAGTACACAGCCCGAATCTTCTTCCCGATCCTCACATACCAGTCCGCCCTGTTCCCCGGCATAGGTTTCAAACAAATTTCGTATTTTCTCTAAGCTTCCCTCTTTTAAACACGGAAGCAGCCGTACCAGAAGTTCTGGATACTCCATCTGCTCTGCCACATACTGACAGCCCTCTTCCGGGATCTGGACAGCGATCCGACCCTCATGATACTCGGTTTTGACCGGACCAAGATAGGCAGCTTCTGCCTGCAGATACTGACGGACACACTCCGCAAGATCTTCTCCCTGAGCCACAGTATAAGCCTGCCCCAGATACTCCCGTATGGAGTCACAGGGATAATAAAGGCGGATGCCGCCGTCGATCTTTCCCAGCTTCAGTTCCCACTCTTTTAATGTATCGGCAATATGCTCTTCCAGTCTCATATCCCTACTCTGCCTTTTCGTCTGCTTTTTTGTCTGTTTTTTCATCTGCCTTTTCCTGGTTTCCAGCGTCTGCGTTCTTCCCCTTCTCATCATAAGTATCCAGGAAATGATGGCGCACACCACCGGCTTTGTAGCCGATCACCGTATCCAGATTGACATTCTCCACGCTCTTAAAGATATTACTTTCCACAAATGGATTGGTCTCCTTCAATTTTGCGATCAGCTGCTTCACTTCCACTCTCTTGGAACGAGTCTCCTCGTTATTGCAGGTGGTACAGGTATCTGTAAATTTGCAGGCACACTGGATGAAATGCAGATGGTTATAGTCTCTCCAGGCTTTGATGTCATCCTCGCGGATCAGGTACAGCGGACGGATCAGCTCCATTCCCTCAAAATTTGTGCTGTGAAGCTTCGGCATCATGGTCTGTACCTGGGCGCCGTAAAGCATCCCCATTAAAATGGTCTCGATCACATCATCATAGTGATGCCCCAGGGCGATCTTATTACACCCCAGTTCCTTAGCAAAATTATATAAATGTCCACGACGCATACGGGCGCACAAATAACAGGGTGATTTCTCCACATTGTATACAGAGTCAAAGATATCTGACTCGAAAATGTGTACCGGGATCTTTAATTTTCTTGCATTTTCCTCGATCACATGACGGTTTTCTGGGCTGTATCCCGGATCCATCACCAGATATTCTACTTCAAACGGATACTTGCTATATCGCTGCAGCTCCTGAAACAGCTTCGCCATCAGCATAGAATCTTTTCCACCAGAAATGCAGACCGCCACCCGGTCGCCTTCTTTTACCAGTTCATACTGACGGACCGCCTTCGTGAAATTGCTCCAGATACTTTTATGAAACTTCTTGCGGATGCTCTTCTCCACGGACTCGCAGATCTCCTCTGCCTCCTGTTTTTTCATCTCGTTCATCAGCCAGCCGATATAACCGCCTTCCAGGCTATATGCCTCATAGCCACGGCCACACAGTTCTTCCGATACATCCACACTGACCCGGCCGCGGCTGCAGACGATGATCAGTTTCTTTCCCGTATTTTCTGGTGGATTCTCCAAAAGCTCCTGCTCTGGAATCGCAACAGAGCCCGGGATCGCTCCATGGGCAATCTCAGTCTCTCCACGCATATCGATCACATCAAAGGTTCCCGTCTCCAGTTTTTCTAATTCTTCTATGGTAATATTCATGTACATTTCCTCATTCTATTCATTAAATTTCCAGTAACGCAGCCACTACATCAGTACCGTCAAAAGCATGGCACAGATGGGGAGGGTTACAATGCTTAACAATGTAGATACGACCACCGTTCCTGCTGCCAGATCCTCATGATATCCGTACTGTACCGCAAACACGGAAGTGATCGCCGCACACGGACACGCCTCCAGCAACAGCACTACCTCTGCTACCATAGATCCAGCTCCGATCACTCGGAATACCACAAAGCAAATGGCCGGAACCAGAACCATGCGGATCAATGTCACATACCAGATCATAGGATTCCCTGCCATCTTCTTCAGATCACTGGTTCCAATGATCATACCGGTGATGATCATGGCTAATGGTGTATTGATATTGCCGATCAGTCTGACAGGTTCCGCAATCACCTCCGGTACCGGAATCTGGCCCAGATATAAGATCAGACCCAGAATCACAGAGAGTATCACCGGAGATGTGCCAATGGTTTTTAAAATTGCTTTCAGATTGGTGGTTTTCGTCACCACTGAATAACCAACCGTCCACAGCAAAATATTAAACACTGTCACAAACACACTGGCATACATCAGTCCTTCTGCCCCAAACAGCGCCTGAATCAGCGGAAATCCCATGTAAGCCGCATTAGAAAACATTCCGGCAAAGCAGATAATTGGCTTGTCGCTTCCTTTCATTTTCGCAGTCGCCACCATAGCCACCACGATTCCAATCACCAGAGCAATGGTGCTCCAGATCAATGTCAGGACCAGATTGGCCAAAATCTTCTCGTCAAACTCCGTCATGTACGAATGGACCACCATAGCCGGTACTACCAGATATAACAGCAGATCCGAAAAGCCTTTCTTGGCCTCCACCTTGATTGCTCCAGTTTTACTGCATATGCAGCCTGCCAGAATCATACAGAACAATTCCATTACCTGCCGTGTCGTAATCATTGCTAATTCCATTGATGTTCACCTGTCCTTTTTATCTCAGTCGAGAAGGCTCCCACCTCTTCAAGTGGTGAGTAATAACAAAATATGTCAGCTTACGCTGACCAGAATCACGCGCCAAGTCTCACGGATGTTCGACTTGAATTTCTGTCTCCCCTTCCCGGAATCATCAGTATGATACCATACTTTTTCAAAAAAGTTTATAAAAAATTATAATCCTGGCAAAAAAAATCCGTGGCTGAGTTAAAAAACCTCGCCACGGATTATTCTCATACCGTTCCATGATCTCCTTAACGGAAATCGGAATAGGAATGATACAGTTTCTTGACTACATCGTAAGACAATTTTCTTCTGCGGTACTCGTCTACAATACCCTTGTTATTCATGGTTCTTGGACGGTTGCTGAACCACTCGTTGCTGATCCGCACATCGCAGAACTGCCAGATATAGATACCGCTGCAGCCTTCCTGATCTAATACTGCAGTGATCTGATCACCCAGTGCTTTCGCCTGGTATTCTTCTGTCCACTTGCACATACTCTGGTTGCGATAACCATAAATAGCACCAGCACCGATCTCTGTTACTAAGAATGGCTTGCCTGCGCCCTCGCTGCCTGTCTGTACCCAGTTATAAATATCCGGTACATACTCATTTGCCGGAGTATCATGATACCATTCCGGATATAAGTTGTAGGATACGATCTCCGGAAGACCAAAACAGATATCTGTCTTAAAGCGGCAGCTTGCGGAAGATCTTGGTCTGGAGGTATCCAGCTTCCTGATCAGGTCATACTGTTTTTTATAGCATTCATAACCATATTCCGTATCGCTGGCGCACTCGTTTAAGATACCCCAGATGATGATACATGGATGGTTGATATGTGCCGTGATCATCTCCTGGATACAAGCCTCTGCCTGAGGCTCAAAGTTCGGATTCTGCATCTGTTCCAGAACCAGTCCTCTTGCATGGTTCTCTTCCCATACCAGGATACCCTGCTCATCACAGAGATCTAAGAAAATCTCATCATTTGGATAATGGGATGTACGGATGGAGTTTGCTCCCAAATCCTTTGCGATCTGTAAATCCTGCTCAATTGCAGAAACAGGAAGAGCGCAGCCATACATCGGATGATCCTCATGACGGCAGAAGCCTTTGATCCTTAACTTCTTACCATTTAATAAAATGTCTTTTCCTGCAGTCTTGATCTCGCGGAAGCCAATGCGGTCGGCCAGATCATCGAACGCACCATCGGCATCGGAAAGGACTGCACAGATGGTATAGAGAACCGGATGATCCATCTCCCATACCTCTGGGGTTCCGGCATCTACGGTCTCCTCTACCAGAACTTCCTCTCCTGCTTTCAGATTTACTTCTTTGGTAATCTCAAACAAACCATCGACTGCAACCTGTAATTCTACGATTTTCTCTGCGTCTTCCAGGTTTACAACTTTCACTGCCAGCTTCACATTCCAGCCTTTTTCGGTTCTCTCCGGAACTGCGTGGATATACTCAATATACGCGCCCTCCAGTTCCTCCATGGCAACACCTCTGGAAATACCGCCATAGCTCATATAATCATTCGGCACATGAAGCGCACTCTTCTCGCTGAAACGGTTATCTGCGATCACTTCCAGCTTATGGACACCTGGCTCCAGGTCCTTTAACATCACTGAAAATGGCGTATAAGCATTATAGTGGCTTCCTACTTCTTTACCGTCCACCAGGACCGTTGCAGTATGGCTGACACCCTTGAACACCAGACGGACGTTGCCCTCTGCCTCAAATCCCTTGCGGAAGCTTCCTGTTCCACGATATGCAGAGAAATCCGGAAGATTTTCCCAGCAACACGGTACCCATACCGGATAAACGTTACCCTGGAATTCTCCCTCATTCGGGGAGAATTCCCATAAGCTGCTGCTCAGTTCTGTCACTTCTCTTAAATAATTGGTCTCAAATGTACGCAGCATAACTTTTTATATGGCCTCCTTAACCTTTAATACCAGATGATGCAATGCCTTCTACGAAATACCGCTGAAGGAATGCAAACAGGATCAGTACCGGAATCAGGGCAACTGTTGCGGCTGCCATGATCTGTGCATAGTTTGAAGAGTACTGGGTATTAAACATACGCAGTAACAGCTGGATCGTTTTCTTGGATGTGGTAGAAATATAGATCAATGGACCCATAAAATCGTTCCACTCAAATGTGAAGGATGTGATACACAGGGTTGCGATCGCCGGTTTAGACAGTGGAAGCATGATCTTTGCCCAGATTCCATACTCGCTCAGTCCATCGATTCTTGCTGCCTCCAGAAGTTCTGTAGGAATACCCATGAAGAACTGACGGATCAGGAATACACCGGTTGCCGTAAACGCATGCATCAGGATCAGACCTAAATGGCTGTCAACCAGATGGAACATGGTCATCATCTTATACTGAGGAACCATATATACCTGCCACGGAATCGCAATCGTCATCACGTATAACATAAAGATCAGATCTCTGCCTTTAAATTCCAATTTTGCAAATGCATATGCAGCAAAGCTGGATGTCAGCAGCTGTAATATCGTGGTACACACGGTCAGCTTTGTCGTGTTAAAAAAGCCCTGCAGCAATGGCACCTTCTTCCAGATCTCCTGATAGTTGCTCCATACCGGATCCTTTGGAATCCATACGATCGGATAAGAGAATACGTCCTTCTCCAGTTTCAGGGAAGCAGAAATCATCCATGCAAAAGGTACTAACATGACCAATGCCATAAGGATCAGCACTGCATAGGTCAGAATGGTTTTTAATGTATTTTTAGCTTCTTTACTCATTGCACGCTCCTCCTTTCCTTACATATCACCGGTAAACTTCTTCTCACACTTGAACTGGATCGTAGTCAGTACGAGAATGATCGCTAACAGCACCATCGCAACTGCACTTGCATAACCGAATCTGGAATTCTCAAATGCCATCTTATAGATATGGTATGCCAGTACCTTCGTTGCCTCACCAGGACCACCCTGGGTAGTAATGTACATGGTATCATAAGATTTGAAAGTACTTACCATTAACATCATTAAGATATAAAACGTGGTTGGAGTTACACATGGCCAGGTGATGTTAACAAACTGCTGCCATTTGTTTGCTCCATCCAGGGAAGCCGCTTCATAGAGATCTCTGGAAACTCCCTGCAGGGCTGCCAGATAAACGATCATGTAATAGCCCATGCCCTTCCAGATGGTCAGACCAATGATGGTCGGCAGTGCCCATGTCTGGGATGCAGCCCATCTTGGTGGATTGGAGATACCCAATGCGATCAAAATGTTATTAACAGGTCCTCTGTCTGGATTAAATAAAGCCATCCATACAACTGCGATCGCTACCAGGGATGCTACATATGGGAAAAACAATACGGAACGGAAGAATGTACGTCCCTTCAACGGTTTATTCATCAGGATCGCAAGTCCCAAAGAAATGGCCATGGTAACCGGCACAACGCCGATCGTAAAGTAAAGTGTATTAACTAAAGCAATTCGGAAACTGCGGTCTTTCGTGAACATATAAACGAAGTTCTTGAGTCCGACAAACTTGATCGGGTTACCGGAATCCCATTCACAGAAGCTTAATAAAATAGAAAATACAATCGGTACAAATGTTAATACAAAGAAACCAATCAGGTTTGGAAGGATAAAGGAATACGCTACTAAAGTTTTATGTCTTCTTAACGCTCCTCTACTTTTGGGTTTCTTTGTTTCTTCCCCTTTAGCCATAAGCTGATTCCTCCTTCTGAAAGACAACCGTCCGGAAGAAGCTTCCTCCGGACGGTCATCGTAAAATCATATAGCGGTCCAGTTTTTTTACTGCTCGTTACATGCCTATATCTTTTTATTACTGAGCTAATACCTCTTTCACACGGTCAGACATCTCTTTCAGACCTTCTTCAACAGTAATGCTCTTGGTCATGATCGCACTGTGCTCTTCCTGGATCACGGAATCGATTTCTTTGCCCTTAGCATTGATAGGCTGCTCCATTAATTTGTTCTCGCATCCTAAGTACTTGGAAAGTCCCTCTGGAGCATTTGGATACTGATCATGCAGGGAATCAAAGATCTCGCCAACCTTATCAGAATTGTAACCAGGAACTACGCCACATTTTGCCAGAGTCTCAGCGCCCTCTTCGCCACATACGAAGGTGATGAACTGCCATGCCTCTGCAGGATGTTTTGCATATGCGCCGATGGAAACAGGTGTTACACCGCCGACAGAGTTCTCGTTCTTGATTCCATCATTGTTCGGAAGTGCACATACACCCCAGTTAAAGTCTTTTACATTCTCACACAACATATTGATATACCAGGTACCAATCTGTAACATCGCTGCCTGCTGGTTGTAGAATACACCACTGTAATGGATATTGGAGGATTTCAGAACGCCATAATCCTGAACCAGTCCTTCGTCCTGCATTGCCAGGATCTCATTATAGTAATCAGTTAAGTTTGCATAGGTTTCCGGATCTGTAAAGTTAAATTTACCGGTTCTGTTTGGATAATTATATACGTTAGATGGCCAGGTATGTACATGAGCACCATATACCTTATCGTTGCCCTCGCCGCTGGTCATCTTAGCAGCCAGCTCATGATACTCAGCCATAGTCATACCATCTTCCGGATATGCAACGCCTGCTGCATCAAACAGATCTTTGTTGTAGAAGATCAGGTTGTTATCATAACGGAATGGTAATGCATAGGTCTTTCCATCCATGGTCAGCTGATCTACCAGTCCTGAATACTTGGTTGCATCAAAGCTGTCATCGCTCTTAATATACTCGTCCAGTGAATAGATGTGTCCCTGTTTGATCAATGCAGACAGAGCCGGTGTACCTTTCGTAAATACAACATCGAAATCCTGCTTACCACTTAACTGGGTCACGATAACATTATCGTACTCATCAGCAGTAAACTCAACTACCTCAACCTTAATGTTTGGATACTTTGCCTGGAAAGCATCGATCATGGTTTTGTAGTATGCAGTGTTGGAATAGTCCCATAATGCAACTTTAATGGTTACATCCTCTCCGGTTGCCTGTGCAACATCAGATGGTGCTGCCTGAGAAGCTGCTGCTGTTGTCTCAGCAGAACCGCCGTCTGAAGAACCGCCTCCGCATCCGGTCAGTGAGCCTACTGCCATCATACCTGCTAACATTGCTGCCCAAAATCTTTTACTTTTCATTCTGTAACTCCTCCTTATAATAAAAAAATTATATAAATTTTATTACTACCAGATAAATAACTCCTGACCGGATAATTTCATCACGGCTTCGATAAAGTAGTAATCCCCATAAATAATGGTGATCTCATGGCCAGACGGCTCATGATATGCCACTGTACATTTCTCCAGAAGCGGGTCAACATCCGGACTCCACATGCTCCGTTTCTGATCCAGAGCCTGTAACAGTCTCAGTGCTTCTCTCTTATAGAGATCGCTGTCCCTTCCTTCTGTATGCTTTGCCAGTTCAATCAGTCCACAGGCTGCAATCGCCGCTGCAGTGGAGTCTTCCAGCTGACAATCCGCAGGCTGTCTGAAATCGATCGGGATCAGGCCGCTCTCCGGTGTATTAGAAATGAAATAATGGGCGATTTTTCTTGATGTATCCAGATATTCTTTCTTACCTGTGTGGATGTAGCTTAAAGCGAATCCATACAATCCCCATGCCTGTCCACGGGTCCAGGAGGAACCAACCTCATAACCCTGTCCGCCATAGGAACGGACCATCTCGCCTATATCTGGATCAAATTCCACGATGTGGTTCACAGAACCATCGCCGCGGACGAAATTCTTCATGGCCGTGTCTGCGTGAGCCTGAGCGATCTGGGAAAATCTCGGATCACCAGTTACCTCGCTTGCCCAATACAGAAGCGGAAGGTTCATCATACAGTCAATGATGGCCCAGCCTCTGTGATCATCCTCGCCCCAGTCATTCCAGGCACGGATAAATCTTCCGGCTAAATTAAATCTTCCAGCCAAGTTATTGGCCGCTAAAATACCACGGTTATAGGATGCCTGGTCCTTGGTCACCCGGTAGTCCGCAACTGCTGTCGGCAGCCACTTAAAACCATTATCGTGATCCAGTCCAGGACTGTCCATCAGCACCTGATCCAGCTTGTCTTCCAGTTCTTTGGCTGATTTCTTATAAAGGTCATCACCGGTCAATGTATACATCTGCCACATGATACCACCCCAGAAGCCATTGGTCCACCATGCGACCTTCTCTTTCGGGGAATAATCATCAAACACTCCATCTTTGGAAGAATATGGGATTTTTCCAACGTTTCGCTCAGTGACTGGTTTCCATTTGGTCTTTAACTTTTCGACCGTCTCCTGGATCCACTGGGCTTCCTGCTGTGTTATAGTCATATATGCTTCTCCTTTATACAGTTACTTTCTTATCACCGATGGTCACGACCACTTTTCCATCCTGGATCTCAATCTGTGGTTTTTCCTTCAGAAGCGTCTCTGCACTCTCGTGGAAATCTGCTGCCACGCTGGTAACTACCAGATGGGTTCCAGGCTCTAACTGGGTCTTTACCATCGGAATGACCGTCAAGTTGGCAAATAAGTTGGTGTTCGGAAATGGAGTGATCAGCATCGGTTCTTCACCAGTCTCGCTGGCGATCATGCTTACTCCCCACGGGAAATCAGCGATCAGTGTCTTTCCATCATGTTTTACATCCGATGGCTGGTACTTGCCGGTTCCCCTGCCGCTTACAACGGTAAAGCAGCGTTCCTGTGGAAGTGCGAAACCGCCATCTGCCAGATCAATGGCAACTTCATTGGTGATCCTATGTACTCTTACATGCCACGGAGAACATGGCACTACAGTACTTTCAATCGTCACACCGGTGATCGGACGATACTTAGTATACAAAGATTCCTCTGTTGCCTTGAAATCATCCATACCGTATCTCATGCAGTAACGGTCCTCTCCCTTTACGGAAACCGCCAGTGTGCTGTCAAATGCGCCCTGGGCTAAGTTTGTTCCTTTTGAGATGCTGAATCCAAACTGGTTGGAATATACGAATTTCTCGTATTTTGCAGGTCCCTGTCCGTGATCGTTTGGCAAATGCTGTCCTGTTACATAAGCCATGACATGATCATGTTTGTCATGGGTGATCACCATATGCGGATGCTTCAGGAATTTTACCGGTTCATACGGGTAAGCTTCCCGTTCTGCTTTCCAGAATGGATGCTCATCATCCAGTGCCAGAATCACTAAAGTTTTATTGCACCAGTACGGAGAACCCGCGCTGTTATAGCTCTCACTCATCTCGATCTGCGGGTACCCATATCCAATGGTAAGAAGTCCTGCATGGTCGAAGATCGGACGTTTCATCCAGATCTCTAAGTTGCCTAACACCAGATTCTTTAACACTCCGTAATTGACATTGTCTAATTCCGCAAATGCCATGGCTCCCAGAGGTGCTCCGTGAGCATACCGGTATGTTAAGCTTCTGCCAAATGGGATCTCAGATCCGTCATTGGCAAACCAGTAAATGAAATCACCATAAAACTGTCTGCCCCGCTCTAAGAAAATCTCACTTCTCTCAGGATCGCGGTCTTTCATCAATTTGCCATATACCATTCCATAAAACTGGATCGCATAGGCCACATAATAATCTAACTGCCATGGGGTTCCATCAAAATACCATCCGTCACCGATGTAAGATTCGTTGATAATGTCGAAATCCTCATCCATCCGCTCTTTCGGATAAGGCAGTCCTAAAATATCAAAGGTCATATTCGCCATGATCCGGAAAAACCGCCAGTTGCACTTTGGCATATCGTAAAGGTTGATCTGATTCAGCCAGCCATATACCTGCTTCTGCTGCTTCTCCGTCAGATCATTCCAGAATCTGTCCTGATTTAACACTATGGTATAAACGATGGCAGCCACTTCCACCATCTTCTGATCAAAATCAAAGATATCGCCCCAGTACTCTTCGTGATCTGGATCTGTTCCATGCAAGATGCCATCTAAATATAACTTCTGCCACTCTTCTGCTTCCTGGATCATCTCAGCGGTAAAATTTTTTGTTCCACCTGCCCACAAAGGTCCCAGTCCCCAAAGGACTCTGGCGAAGCCTTCCATCCTGGCGGCTTTTTCACCATAGTGAACACCGGAATCTCCAACATGTAAAAATGCATGTCCGGGACTGTAGCATGATTTTAATGGTCTTATGGTATCCAGAAATAATTTTGCGGTTTCAGCTCTTGTATTTAAGGATATTTCCATGTTTCTTCTCTTTCCCTTCCCTTTCATTTATGCATTATGTCTGCTATTGATCTTATTTTTCATTACCGTTTTGTTCATTTTGATCATGTTAAGATTTTACCACATTTTTAGTATTCTTTTTTTAACTTTTGTGCTATATTTATGTTAAATTGTGCTATCCCTTGTGCATTTTTAGTCGAAAAAAAGGCGTTTTCATGCATTTCCTTTTAGCATAATTGTTCAATATCTCTATAGATCGAGGTGAATGATATGAAAAAACTTGAAGTCGAGTCCATTGATAAGCTGCTTCTTTCCCATTTGCTGACCACGGAACCATTTCCACCACATCTTCATATCCATAATAACGCTTATGAACTCATGATGTTTAAAGCCGGCAATGCGGACTGTTTTATCAATAACATTACCTACCGTTTAACGCCGGGAGATCTGCTGTTGGTCTGTCCCAATGATATCCATGGACTTTCCGTAAAGGATCATGAACCATGCGAACGGTTTCCGATCCATTTTAACGAGGCATTTATCCAGACCTTCTCAACACCGAACACCAATATCCTGACATGCTTCCAGAATCATGAGCATAACCACATCCTCCATCTGTCAGAGGATCAGATGCGGGAGTATGAATATCTGGTGACTCAGACCATTGAAGCTTTAAACCGTAAAGAATTCGGTTACGACATTTACGCCAAGGCAAATTTAAGCCTGATCCTTCTGCTTGCCAACCAGGCTTCTGTCACAAAGCCTGTACGTCTGGCAGATATCACCCCTCAGGCAGTCAAGGATGCCATCCAGTATGTTGATCAGAATCTGTCCAATACGCTATCCATCCAGGACATTGCCGATCACCTGAATCTGAGCCGTTCCCGCTTCTGTCACCTGTTCAAGAACTTTACCGGGACCTCTCCGTGGAACTACATCATTGCCCGCCGGATCCAGCATGCCTGCACCCTGCTGCAGAAAGGGATGTCCATCACCGATGTCTGTTTTGAATGCGGGTTTAATGATTATGCCCATTTTGTGAAATCTTTCACAAAATTAGTCGGCATCTCACCTGGAAAATATTCCAAAACACTTCCGGGGAATACCGACACCAGCGAAAGTTCACACGCCTATTTCTAACTGCCAGGGCGGAACAAGGACCTGCACCCCTTCGAAATATCCATTAAAAATGTATTCCGCAAAGCACACATCAAAAAGGGAAATGATTCTTTTTCGGAATCATTTCCCCTTTTTTGATCTTATATGCTCTGCTGTTCCTGCAGTTCTCTTGCTTCTTTTTTTTCATTCCCAATTTCCCAATGGATTAGGAATGTAAGCATGGCGCGAAGAACAATGATCGCACCTAAAATCCCAAGCTCTGACCACTCCCGCACCACAACTGTACGGAGCACCTCTCCACCCATCTTAAACTCCAGCGCCAGGGCAATTCCCTGGGCCAGTTCCAGGCGGATATTCTCATGATCCTTCCTCAGCCAGCGGATAAAACACTTCACTGCCGTAAAAACCAGGACTGCAATGCCAAACAATTCCAAAGCCACTGTGGCAATCTGCACGATATCATACAACGCCAGTTCCATCAATTCCATGATCAGTTTCATCAGATGTAAACCCCTTTTTCCCCATTTTTATTGCAGAGCTCCATCATTCCCAAACGTATAATCTTTTCCATCAAGATTTACGGTTATATCATGAACCATTTTTCCATCAGCACCAAGATAGTAGGTCTTATCACCGACTGTCAGCCATCCAGTCTGGTGGATATAATTCTTCACGTAATACCAGTCATTCCCCACCTGTTTCCATCCATCAGAGGGAATCAGTGTGCCATAATCCACAAAGGCATATTCCACCGTAACATTCCCTCCAATTCCAGGAACCTCACCATGATCCGTACACTGCCAGATTGTACGGTTCGGATACTCGTTGACTGTTCCGTAGCGGGCATACCAGATATCATATGGAAGCTGGGTCATATCCAGATGATTGTTCAGCCACTCGTTATTGGCATATACAATCGGACGATATCCAGCCGCCGCAATACGCTCGCAGAATGCCTTGACCTGATCTGTGATCTGCTGCTTTGTCAGGCCATTCTGTAAGATCGTATCTGACTCCACATCATAGGCGACCGGATAAGAAATCGGGTAATCCTTTATCTGGGACAGAACAAAATCTGCCTCTGCCCTGGCAGTATCCACATCTAATGCCTGGGTATAGAAAAAGATACCGGTCTTTAAGCCTGCTGCCAGTGCGCCTTTCATATTTTCTGCATAATTCGGATCTAAGTCATTATAATAACCCAAACGGATCATGGCAAAGGAAACTCCAGATTTCTTCACCGTATCCCAGTCGATCCCGCCGCTTACTGCACTGGCCCGGTACTGATATTTGGAAACCGTAATTCCCTTCGCCACCACGCCGCTTACCGGATTTCCGTAAGCGTCCACGTTCGTCCCAGGACCGCCGGCCCCAAATCCTAAGGTATCCGTTCCAGCTGCATATCCTGCAGACGGAACGACAAATGCCATCGTTATCGTCAATGCGCAGGCACATAAGCGCTTCAAAATGGCTGTTCTGTTTTTCTTCATCTTTCTAACTCTCCTTTCATAACTGTCCAGACCTGCCAAACAGTTATCTCATTTCAATGTTTCCAGTATATTCCGAAACTTTGAAAGAATCAAGGAAATCTACAAATTCTTCTATTTTTCCCTTTTCCTGCACCACAGGAAAAATCCAACATTTAACACGATTCCGAAAACAGTTGCCGTCGGTGCTGCCAATCCAATCTTCATCAGACTGGCATCCGGCTGGATACTCATATAGTAAGCCATAGGAAGTCTCACCAGAAGGGTCTGCGTCAGTCCCTGGGTCATAACCCAGAGTGTCTTATCATGTCCGTTAAAATAACCGACCATGCTGAACAGAACTGCTGTCGCAATGGTCTCCGGCGCAAAGCCCTTTAAATATTCAAATCCCTTTTGCACAACTGCCGCATCGGTAGTAAACAGTCCAGTCAGCACATCACCTTTCAGCATGACCAGCACAAATACCACGCATCCAATGATCAGACCGATACCAATACCGGTAAACATCGCTTTTTTTGCACGTTTTTCATTTCCAGCTCCCACATTCTGGGAAACGAAGGACGCCATAGACTGCATCAAGGAGCTTGGGAGCAGCATGGCAAAGTTGACAATCTTACAGGCTACACCGTAGCCGGAGGACGCCTCCAGTCCCAGGCGGTTGATAAATGCACACAGGGCCAGGAAAGACATCTGGGTCAGGAACTCCTGCATGGCCAATGGAAATCCAACCTGGAGAAGCCGTCTGCACTGGGAATTGAAATGAAAATCCTCTTTTTTGATCTGGAAAGGAAGATTCTTCTTTACTAACAGAACCAGGGCAAATACCGCGCTGACAGCCTGAGCCGCTACCGTAGCGATAGCGGCACCCGCCGCGTCCATATGAAATCCAGCTACCAGTACCAGATCCCCAACCACATTGATGGCACAGGCCACTGCCACGAAAACCAGAGGAGACTTACTGTCTCCTAATCCACGGAAAATCGCTGCCAGCACATTATAAGCTACAATAAAGAAAATTCCGGCGCCGCAGATCCGCACATAAACAGAGGTCAGCTCCACGGCTTCTGCAGGCGCCTGCATCAAAACAGACAAGTCATGGGCAAATCCCACCATGATCACAAACAATATCACAGAAATCACAGTAAAAATCAGGGTTGCGCCGCCAATCAGGGAACCAATCAGCTGTGGCCGTTTTTCGCCAATGGATCTGGCGATCAGCACGGTAATTCCCATAGCCAGCTGGGTGACCACAAAGGTTACCAGATTCAGGATCTGGCTTCCGGTAGATACTGCGGAAAGTCCGGAAGTGGAGCCAAAGCGTCCAACTACAAGAAGATCCACCGCCCCATACGCCGCCTGTAAGATCAACGCTCCTAAGATCGGGATCATAAATGAAATTAATTTTTTCGGGATACTTCCCTGGGTAAAATCTGCATTGGAATTATTCAAGATTGATTCTCCTTTCGCTCATGACCTGGTACACCTTTCTCAAGGTCCGGATCGTAATTTCCGCATCTTTCTCCGGAATTTCTTCAAAATACGGTGCCAGTTCTCCATAGTATTTCCGGTCATATTTGTCAGACAGACCTGCTCCAGCTTCCGTGATGGTGATATAGGTGATCCGCCCGTCTTCCTTAGAGGAGGTTTTTCTCAGATATCCTTTTGCCTCCATCTCCTTCACCGTCCTGGTCACGCCTGGTCTTGGCAGTTCCAGCACATCGCTAATGTCTGATACCTTCACATCGCCCTTCTGTCGTTCCAGCTTCTGGATCACATCCAGATATTGAATATAAGATGGCGCTACTCCCTGAGGAAGCTTCGGCAGCATCTCGCGGACTCTTTTTGCAAGATAACAGGCGTCCATCATTTTTTTAATCTGTTCGACGTTCATTGACTTCTCCTTTTAATTACCTATGTTAATTACTATTGTTAATTATAATGAGAACTCCTGGTTTGTCAATGACATTCTCTTATTCTTTCTTTCGAAACGCATGTGTGGTTTTTTAAGACTATAGAATTATAGCAAAAGAAAAAACCAGTTCTCCGACTGGTTTTCAATATGATACTGCCTATGATGATTTTTTATGATCCTGTATCACAGGACTCCAACGTGGTGGTCAGCTAAGATAAACGACCTTCAAAAACTGCTCCATCATCTGACATAATTTGCCGGACAGCTCCTGATAGCCGGTCTTCATCTCGCAGTTTAACCAGGCCACGCACTGTCCAAACAGCTCACACTTAATAAATGTCAGAAGAAAATAATACTTATCCGAGTCCTTCTGCAGATGATAAGGCTCCAGATACCGCTCTGCCACAGCCTCGCAGCATGTCATGATCCCATGCTCTACCACCTCCCGGCTCATGGAATGAAACATATTCAGAACCTCTTTTTTATTCAACAGCAAGCTGGTAAAGATCGCCTCCTGGCACTCCTCGATGGAAGCTTTATCATTATGATCAACCACTGCTCCGATATAATCCATCACACATTCCCTGGCCAATGATGGTATGTCCGCAAAATGATAATAAAAAGAATTACGGTTGATTCCACATATCTCCACAATATCCTTTACCGTGATCTTGGAAAATGATTTCTCCGACAGCAGTTTCCAGAAGGCTTCTTTGATGACTTTTTGTGTTAATAATGCCATTGCCATAACATTTCCTTTATAGTCCGACAATATTTTTTAGTTTCTCGTATTTACAGTTAAGTACTTCCGCAAGCTCCCACGGATCCCTTGAACAGTTCTTCATTTTACGGATGATCTCTGTCGTGCGCAGATCATTTCCCTGACACAGGATCTCCCGCAGGACCGAATCCTCCATAACTCCTGTTCCAAATGTATTCACTTCCATGTCCTGAAGTTCTGGAGAATCGCTATTGTAAAATAAATAGATCTTACAGTACTTTGCCAGACCCGATGCCATAACATTTTTTGACAGATAATTTTCCATATAACACTTTGCACGTTCCAGGTCATATGAATCTGACTGTTTTCCCATACGTCTCCTCCTTCCTGATTTTTATGGTTTTCCGCTTCTAGTAATTCTTATTATATCGTCTTTTTATCCTTTTTTGAATAGTTATTTTCGTCTTTTTGCCTATTTTTCATGCTTTTTTTATATTTTACATATTTTATTTGCACAAACAGATTGTTATAATTATCATAAAAATTCATTACTTTAATTCAGAAAGGAGCCGCTTATGCATCCACTGACTTTAGAACCTTTGGATCAGATCAACGGATTTTCTGTCCGGCCCGGACTTTATGAGATCAATGGAGCCATGGTCGTTCCCGGAGGTGTGAACTTTACCATCCACTCACACGGAGCCACATCCTGCGAGCTGCTGCTCTTTCACCGCAAAGAAACAGTACCCTACGCAACGATCCCATTTCCCAGCCACTACCGCATCGGCCACGTCTATTCGATGATCATCTTTGGTCTGGATATTGAAGAATTCGAATATGCCTACTGCCTCGATGGACCTTATGACGAGGGAAAGGGACTGCTCTTTGATAAAAAGAAACCTCTATTAGACATTTATGCCAAGGCAGTCACCGGACAGAGCGTCTGGGGAACCCAAAACCCAGAGGGCTCCTTCTATAAAGCCCGTGTTGTCCAGGACCACTTTGACTGGGGAAAAGACTGTAATCCACTGGTGCCGATGGAGGATCTGGTCATTTACGAGCTTCATGTCCGTGGATTTACCAGACATGCCTCTTCCGGTGTTTCCCACCCCGGAACTTTTTCCGGCATTATGGAAAAAATCCCTTATTTAAAAGAGCTGGGTGTCAATGCCGTGGAGCTGATGCCGATTTTTGAATTCGATGAGATGAAGGACAGTCGGGAGGTAGACGGAAAGACCCTGATCGATTACTGGGGATACAATCCGGTCAGTTTTTTTGCCCCAAACACCAGTTATGCAGCAGAAATCGAATACAACCGGGAAGGTACCGAGTTGAAAGAGCTGATCAGGGCGCTGAACCAGAATGGCATCGAGTGCTTTCTGGATGTGGTATTCAATCATACAGCAGAGGGAAATAAGCAGGGCCCCTGTTTTTCCTTCAAGGGCTTTGACAACAATATTTATTATATGCTGACACCGAACGGTTATTACTACAATTACAGTGGCTGCGGCAATACCTTAAACTGCAATCACCCCATCGTGCGCCAGCTGATCCTGGATTGTCTGCGTTACTGGACCACTGCCTACCATGTGGACGGATTCCGTTTCGATCTGGCCAGTATCCTCGGTCGAAATGAGGACGGAATGCCGATGGAACAGCCACCGCTTCTGCAAAGCCTGGCCTGCGACCCGATCCTCGGCGATGTGAAGCTGATCGCAGAAGCGTGGGATGCCGGTGGGCTCTACCAGGTGGGCAGCTTCCCATCCTGGAGCCGGTGGGCAGAATGGAATGGCCGTTACCGGGATGACCTGCGTAATTTTCTCAAAGGCGATTACGGCATGGCTGACACTGCGATCCGCCGGATCACCGGCTCCAGGGATCTCTATGATCCGGCGATCCGTGGAAATAACGCCTCTGTGAACTTTTTGAATTGCCATGACGGCTTTACTCTGTGGGATATGTATTCCTATAACTGGAAACACAATGAGGCAAACGGCTGGGCCGGTCAGGACGGAAATGATGATAACCGGAGCTGGAACTGCGGTATCGAAGGTGAGACAGATGATCCGGATGTACTCGCACTGCGCCATAAACTCGCAAAAAATGCCATGGCTGTTCTGCTGATGAGCCGCGGCACCCCGATGTTCCTGTCCGGTGATGAATTTTTAAATACACAGTATGGAAATAATAACGCCTATTGCCAGGACAACGAGATCTCCTGGTTGGACTGGACATTTCTTGAGAAAAACAGAGAACATTTTGAATTTGTAAAAAACATGATCGCATTCCGCATGGAACATCCGGTGATCCGCAAATCCTGCGGTCTCTGTTCCGTTGGTTTTCCGGAGATCATTACCCTGGGCGGTGACTGCACTGCCAGAGCCTGCTCAGTCACCTACTCCGGTGTAAAACCCCAAAACGGAGAAGATGACATCGTCTGTCTGGCTGTCAATGTCTTCTGGGAAGAGCAGGACTGCCCTCTCCCGGCACTTCCTGATCCTTACAAATGGACGGTCTATACAGAAACAGCCGGAGAACAGGATTCTCCGGCCGTATGCAGCCTTTCTTCGATTCGTCTGGCACCACGGAGCGTGGCGGTTTTAATGGCTATCCCGCATAAGGAAGCCACTCAAAGCACTCCTCCTCGCTGACTCCATCGATATCCCAGCCCCAGCCTCTGCTTCCTTCTTTTATCTGGATGCGGCAGTCGCGGCCATCGTTTAAGTGGGCGTCCGCATAAGAAGCTCCGTCTGTCCGGAATATGGTGTAGCCGGTTCCGGACGGAACTGTGGCTTCGGTCTCAGAACCATTTTCCTCCAGAATCGTTACCGCTAAATCTCTCGTAGATTGTAGCATACTGCTCTCATTGATCACATATGCCTCGTCATCGGATGCCGGAAGTCCGGCTTCATCGACATGATACCTCTTCATGCCATAGTAGGTTCCCAGAACATCCAGTCTTGTATACAGCATAAAGGAGTCTGGATCTAAGATCTGCGTATTATACCAGGCCATTCCCTCATACCCCACGTAGGAGGGCCTTCCCTGGTCTAAACGGAATACGTTCACATAACGGTAATCATTATCATCCAGATGCTGCAGATACAGATAGGTTCTTCCGTCCGACGTATGCAGCACATAACCTTCTGATGAGTATGCCCCGTATGCACCATATGCATCAGAAGCATCTTTATCAACCTCTGTTGTATCAAAGGTCTGACCATCGCAGGTTACTGTGATAGCGCCGCCGAACCCATATTCATCGCGGGCAACGGAATAGGAAATCTCTTCTTCTTTTCCGTCTCCATCTACATCCGCAAAACAACTGTTATTTTCCCTTATTACCTTGGTGTAAGACTCCTTTTCCACCACATATCTGCTCTGGAACAGCTGTGGCTGGGCCTTGAAGGAAATATCCACCTGCTGGCTTCCTGCTACGTATGGAGCCAGATCATACTGATTGAAATAAATGCTTAGCCCTGTCTGGGAAATGGTCCACTGTACCGTTCCATAATCGCCGCTTTCATCATAGAACATTTTCTGAAGAGTGTCCTGGTAATCCTCGAAAAACATGGACTGGTCATAGTTTTCTTCCAGCTGCGTCTTTACATATTTATAAATACCATCATAATCGGATACCACGTCTTTCAGTGAAAGCTCTTTGCCTGTCTGGGTATCATATGTTTTGCCAATAGTCGCGCCAAATGGATGGGCGCCGCCCAGGTAAGAGCTTTCCATCACCGCCATGCTCAATACCGTCTCATCGGAACGGGCTACCAGGATATCCCGATCAAAGGTATATTCAACCATATCTGGATTAGAAGCATATTCCTGCTCCGCATATTCTTTATTCTCATCTATCACCGATTTCTGATCGTCCAGTGCACTCTGGTTTAAAGCCTTTAATACGTCCTGAAGTTTCTTATGGTCGTCATCCAGCAGCTTGATCTGGGCCACTTTACTGAAAAACAAGGTTTTCTGGTCTTTCCAGTCGCCGTCATAGCTATAGTCTACCGTCACCGGAACAATGGCAGCCGGATCCTGATTCTCCTGATTCACCTGGCCCTCTTCTTCCGCTTTTGTCTCTTCCGCACTGCTTTCCTTCGCTTCCGTGGTTGTCTCTTCCGCACTGCTGTTCTCCTGGATGGCAGTTGTGCCTGCAGTTGCATCTGCTGTTTTCTTTCCGCAGCCATTTAACATAGAAACCGATAATATTCCGCAGATCAAGGCAGTACTTACCAGTCGTTTTCTCATACTTCTCTCTCCTCCCATAACCGTTAAAAGCAAGATCGTGATCGTTCTTTTTCAGTACACTTATTATACCAAAAGTTCAAACGGAGAAACCGATATTTCTCTTTCAGTTTCATTACGGGAAGATGAAGATTGGTTTAGAGCGGGGGAATCTGTTGAACCGTCTCACTGAGGTTTTCTGCCGGTGCCACAACCGGTTCCTGTTCGATCACTGTCTCTGCCTCTGTGGTCTGTACCGTCTCTGTCCCGGTTGTTTCACTGACCGCTGTGCTGCTCTGGGTTCCACTCTGGGACACCTCGCCATCTGTCCTGGAAGCTCCGCTATGGGTCTCATCGTCCATGCCGTCTACCGGAATCGCAGCGGTAACAGCCGCCTCCGTGGTCTGGCCATTCGCTGTTCCATCTCCAGCCTCTGCAGTCACCTGGGTAGTCCCTGTGTTCCTTAAGATCACCGGTGCATGCCCCTTGTAGATCTTCTCGTGATCCTTCACACGGTCGATCTCCACACCATCTTTATAAATGACCTTGTAAGTCACCCAGGTGCTTCCCGTCGTTCCGTTGCTCTTTACCTTTTCTGTGCCTGGCGCCAGGGTCGGGTCCTCCACATATTGAGGCTCTGGTTTTTCCCCTTCCTCTGTCTTTTCAGAATAAAGCTTCCAGGTCACACCGTCATCCAGAACCGGAATTCCATAAATCGAAACCGTAGCTTTCTGGTCCGCATAGCTGGCCCGGATGCCAATAGCGCCCTCAGAAGTATTCACGAACCGGAAATCCGGCATATCCCAGCTGATCGTGGCATCCTGTCCTGGTGTCACATAGTTTGGCTCGAAGGTATGGGAACGGCGGTACGTCACTTCCATGCCCGTTTCGAAGACCACCCGATATAAGGTACTGGAAATCTGGCAGACACCGCCGCCCACCTCCTGTACCACCTCGCCGCTATTGTAAGCCGCAGCTGCCTGATAACCCTTTTCCTCTGTTCTCGGACCAATGACCTGGTTAAAAGAGAATTCTTCTCCAGGCTGCACAATGGTTCCATTCAACGCCTCTGCAGCCAGACGGACATTGGTGTTTCTCTTGGGATTACTGGTGGTATTGGTAGTAAATGTCTCCAATGTCTTATATTTTGCCTGAACCGCCTCATCAGAATCAGCCGCCTGGAAATTACCTTCGGCACTTAAATTCTGGTCCAGCTTCTGATCCTTCACCGCCTGACTGATATCCGCTGCCAGTTTTTCCTGGTCAATGACCACGCCGTCCTTTCCACCGCAAAATACAAACTTCCCACTGGCCACGTCATAGTGATCCAGGGTACTGTTCTCCGGTTTCTGATCCCAGATTCCGGCAAGCCGGCCGGCCTCCTCTTTCGCCAGTTCAGACACATCCAGAAGGTCAAAGGTGTAAGAACCTTCCATATTTTGAGTGCAGATCTCATCCAGATACTGTCTGGTCCTGGCTTCGATCAGATTGTTCAGTTTCTCCGTTTTGCCCTCATAAGAAACTGATAAATTCCAGTCATACCCTTTTATTAAAGCTGCAACGGTCTCCTCATACCCAAGTCCCTTTACAGAAATGCCGTTGATCTCTTTTAATTTCTGTGGAAGTGTCTCCTCCATACTGGTGATATGCTCCTGGTTCTTGGTCTTATGTCCTCCAACCAGCGTCCGGATGCCAGACACTGCTCCGATCACCGCTGCCAGACACAGAGCCGCTGCACCGGCCCTGATCATCATTTTCTTTCTTCTTCGGGCCCTTTGTCTCTTTATTCTGCTGTTTCTCGGCCCATTATATGCTGATTTTTTTACCATAACAATACTCCCTGATATCAAATATCCAATTCATAGGACGAAGTTTCCTATGACACAAAAAACCAGGAACAGCATCAGAAGCATTCCACCTCCGTTCCATTCCTGGTCTCCATTATATATCACTCTCAGGTTTTAATCAACTAACTTGTCCAGCTCTTTCACATGTTCTGTTCCATCAGAAGTCTTGTGTCCTGCTTTATTCGCATACATATTGACCGCTGCCTGGGATTTCTTGATAGCCTGCATGGTTCCTGCTCCAGCTACGCAGCCGCCCGGACATGCCATACCTTCCAGCAGATATCCATTATATTTACCGGCTTTTGCCAGCTGCATCATCTTCTTACATTCCTTCAGTCCCTCTGCATTGGCAACCTTTACCTCCAGATCCGGATATTTCTCTTTCAGAACGTTGGTCACTGCTTTTGCAACACCGCCAGCAACTGCAAAATTACGTCCGTCTGTAGAAGCATCGTTAACACCTGCCGGATCTTCCTCGATGGTCTCTAAGTTTACATGCTTCGCATCAAAGATACCTGCCATCTCCTCAAAGGTCAGTACGAAATCCACCTCGCTTCGAACAGTCCGGCGCATTGCCTCAAGTTTCTTCGCTGCACACGGTCCGATAAATACAACCTTCGCATTCTCATGATGCAGCTTGATCAGACGAGCTGTCAGTACCATAGGTGTCAATGCCATGGAAATGCAGTTTGCATACTCTGGGAACAGCTTTTTCGCCATCACAGACCACGCCGGACAGCAGGAAGTACCCATAAATGGCAGCTTCTCCGGAACCTCTTTCACGAAATCCTCTGCTTCCTGCGTTGCACACAGATCTGCACCGATAGCAACCTCAAAAATATCTGTAAATCCAAGAGCCTTCATAGCCGCTCTTAATTTTCCTGGTGTTACCTTCGGACCAAACTGGCCAACGAATGCAGGCGCTACCGCCGCATAAACCTTCTCGCCAGACTGAATTGCACGAATTACCTGGAAAATCTGGGATTTATCTGCAATAGCACCAAATGGGCAGTTTACCAGACACTGGCCACAGGATACGCACTTCTCATAATCGATATCTGCTTTTCCATTCTCATCGGAATGAATTGCATCCATACCACAGGCAACTGCACATGGACGCTCCTGGATGATGATCGCATTATAAGAGCAGACATCCGCACAGCGTCCGCACTTAATACATTTATCCTGATCAATGTGGGAACGTCCTGTTGTATGATCCAGTTTCACTGCATCCTTCGGGCAAACCTCCTCACATGGATGAGCCAGACAGCCCTGACATCCCTCTGTTACATAAACCCGTTTTTCCGGACAACCGTTGCAGGCAAACTTGATCACGTTGATCAGTGGCGGAGTATAATAAGTCTCTGGTTTATCTGCTGCCTCGATGTTATCAGACAGCGGAGCATGCTCTGCGGCGCTTCTATTTGGAAGACCCATTGCCAGACGCAGACGCTCTCCTACAATGGCTCTCTCCAGAAATACATCATTCCGGAAATTTCCAACCTCTCCTGGGATAATCTTGTATGGTAATTCTTCAATTCGCTTATCAATCGGCCACTCCGTATGATAAGCCATTCTTGCGACCTCTCGGAAAATTCTGTGACGGATTTCCTGAATTCTGGTCTCTACACCTCTCATGAATGATTCCTCCTATTGATTTTTGACCCATTTTGTAGTTTTCCCAAACCATAATTGTGAATCTTTTCTCAATAAAATTATACCTGGAAAATGACAGATTGCAAGTGCTTTTCCACAAATTAAAAGATTTAGAAGAATTTTTATCTTTGCTTTCGTAAATACATTGCCATAAACATCCCTGCGATCACCGATGCTGCCACCTCACTGACCGCTCCGGCATACCACAGCTTTTCCGCTCCCAGTACCTTTGGAACCAGCACTAATGCCAGTACCGGGAAGATCAGTCCTCTTCCCACAGAAATCGGGAATGATCTGGACGCCTTTTCTATCGAAGTAAAAAATGCCGCCAGTACCACATTAAATCCCATCAGTACAAACGCCAGGGAATATTTGCGCAGGGCAGCTACACTGCTGTCAAACAGCAGACTGTCCCGCTTGATAAACAATCCAACAATACTGCCTCCGAACATCTGGCAGCCCAGAAAACTACCCACACTCAGGATTATGGCCATGGCAAGAGCCATTTTCAAAATGGCCTCATAGCTCTTGCGCTCCTGTTTTCCATAATAAAAGCTGCTGATAGGCTGGATTCCCTGGGCAATTCCTGACATGACCATCAGCACCAGGGTATTGACATAGCCGATCACTGTATAACTGACCACACCACTCTCCCCGATCAGCCGGAGGATCGTCTGATTAAATGCAAATAACACCACTCCATTGGACATCTCTGTGATACTGTCCGCCACTCCCAGCGGAAGTGTCCGGCGGTAGATCTTGAATTCTGATGGTTTTAAGGACACTTTTACAAAATGAAGCTGTTTGGAACGCTTGGCAAAATAATAGAGATAAAGCACCGTAGACACCACCTGGGCCAGTCCCGTAGCAACAGCCGCGCCTCTGACCCCCCAGTGAAAGATCATGACAAACAGCCAGTCCAGTACCAGATTCGTCACACCTGCCAGACTGACGCCAATGGTTGACAAAAGCGGGGTTCCGTCAGTTTTTACCAGAATCTCCATATTATAAGAGCAGATAAAGAATACGGCAAACGGAGATACACCGCCTACGTATTCCATCACATAGCCCAGCGTATCCCCTTCTGCACCTAAAAACTGCGCTACGGAGCGGAGATTTAACAGTGTCAGAACTGAGATCACGATAGAAACAGTGACTGCTACGATCAGATTCCGGGTAAAAAGACTGCTCGCCTCGTGATGCTTTCCATTTCCCAGGCGGATGGCAATAGTAGTAGACATGCCCACAGCCAGAAGAAGTCCGGCCGCAAACATCACAGAATTATAAGGCGACGATAAATTTACCGCCGCCAATGCTGTCTCACCGACACCCTTCGCCACGAAGATTCCATCTACCAGGGTGTACAGGGAAAATGCCACCATAGACAGGATCGTTGGAATCGTAAATCTGAAAAACTGCCGGGTTAAACTTTGATTCATTTTTAATACATACCTTTCCTTTATGATCAATTACTATCACAATTATAGCGGAAAGTTTCATTTTTTCCAACCGATTTTCTTAACCAGCCAGGTGGATCATTTTGTTACAGAGACAATCCCAGTCCCTTACATACATTGGTCACGAAATCCTGGGCATTGGTTACAATACCTCTGGCAGATAGGCTGCCACGGTCTGTTAATTTATTGACCGTAAATTCTGAAATATCCACACAGTAAAAATATACCTCACGGATCGTACCATCCGGCAGAACACGGAAGGATGGAGTCATGTTGCCCGTGGCAATGGTGTGAAGCATGGTTGCCAGGCAGATCACCGTAGTGGCTTTCCGCACATGGTTTCTCATGACATCCTGGGCCTCATAGACATTGCCGTAGACCTCCGGAAGCGGGCCGTCATCGCGGATAGAACCTGCTAATACAAACGGAACCTGATGTTTCACGCAATTATAAATGATGCCATTGTTGATGTGCTCTTCTTCGATAAACTTCGGGATGGAACCACACTGGCGCACCCGGTTGATGGTAGCCAGATGGTTGTAATGACCATTTTTTACGCTTTCCTGGGTGTAAATGTCCTGCCCAAGAGCTGTGCCCAGATAAGCGCCCTCTAAGTCATGGGTCGCTAAAGCATTACCTGCCAGAAGGGCATTTACATATCCGTTTTCCACCAGTCTGGAAAACGCATTTCTTGCATCGGAATCAAAGCTGAATGCCGGTCCCATGACCCACACCACATAACCGCCATGTGCTTTCTCATACCGTAACAGATCATAAAGTTCATCATAATCCCTGGAAAAAGAAGTCTCTCTGGAACGGTTCTGACGGAATGCGAACACATCCTTTTCCTGGTTTATGCTTCCAAATCCATCTGGATGGACATAGATTCCATCTTCACAGTTTTCTGTCCGCCCGGTTACTACCAGATCACCTTTTTTCAGATTCCGCGGTTCCACAACCAGAACCCTGCCATCCTGATACACCGGAACACAGTCCATCCGGCTGTCCTCTGCCAGCAGCCAGCTTCCATGAATTTTAAAATATTCCGGGAAAATGCTTAAGGCATGGAAATGATCCGGAGCTGTCTTATCCTGTGGTGCCGGAACCAATACCGCATCCGGGGCTGACTGAAATTTTGCTTCGGTAAAATCTGGTGCATGATATTCTCTTAAATGAAATGCCATAGGTATGTCCTCCTGTTCCGAATTTCTATTTTCACTCAGTATACACCATTCCATGAAAAGCGTCTACTTATCTCACATATTTATGAATGGTTGCTTTCACCGCACCCGGCCCGGCGATCATTTCCCGGAACATGGTCTCGATCTTTTCTCCTGCTCCGTCTTTGTAAAGATCGGTAAAGAACAGACGCTCGTTGGACAGAATCGGCTTCAGCTGGTCTTTGAAGGTCTCCGGGTGACCAACAACAATATCCTTTAACTGTTCCGTCAATTCTTCCTTCATCGGATCTGGAGCCAGTTCATAGTGATTTCCTGCGTCATCTACCGCTAACAGATACCGGAGCCATCCGGCAATTCCCAGTGGAATGGCTGTCAGCCGTGAAGCGTCACCGTATTTCTCCACATAAGCCTTCACGGTCTCGCCAAACCGGATGCCAACCATCTGGGACACATCCACAGCCAGGCGCAGGTTGGTATCTCCCAGGTATTCATTCGGGAAACGGTCGTTAAATAACTCGTCCACAAACGCCTGTGGGGAAAGAATCCCTGGATTTGGCACCACAGGAAGCCCCTCGTCGTACGCCACCATGCGGGCCATTTTTATCATGTCCTCGTTGGTATTTAACATATGGGCAAATAAATCATAGCCCAGCACCACACCCAGCGGACCTGTAGCGGAATGTACCGGATTCAAACATACCGTCACTTTCATCCGTTCTGACAGATTGACCGTATTCCGGTCTGTCATGTATACGCCAAAGCCTTTCTCCAATGCCGGACGCCCATTTGGGAAATGATCCTCGATCACCAGATACTGTGGCTTCTCCGCATTGACAAATGGCGCAATGTAGGTCTGTTTGCCAGTGATCACCGGCTGCATGTATTCCACACCTGCTTTTTCCAGGTCATCGGCAATCCTCTCACTTGGCCGGGGGGTGATCTTGTCAATCATGGTCCATGGAAATGCCACAGTATCCTCATCACTGACATAAGAAACGAAGCCTTCATCCACATATCCAGCTTTTTTCCACTCTTCCGCCATAGTAAGTACAGATTCCCGAAGTTTCGCACCATTCTGGGAACAGTTATCCATGGAAACCAGGGCTAACGGATATTTTCCCACCTGGTAACGGACATAAAGCATGGCAACCAGCACCGCCATGGCTCCAGTGGCTTTCTCTGGTCCGTTCTGGATATCAGCTGCCACATAAGGAAGCCATGTTCCATCTGCCCGGTGCAAGGCGTAGCCTTTCTCTGTAATGGTAAAGGACACCAGCTGCAAAGAAGAACTGGCAAAAATCTCTTTCAGACGTTTCCACTGTTCCGGATCAGAAGCCTGAGCCTTCACCGCCTCTGCCAGGGAACCGATCACCTTGTACTCCCTGGTTCCATTCCCGTGAAGGATGACATTTAATCCCAGATTGTCATACGGCTGATAAATTTTATCCACCACATCATAGTCAAATGTCTCCACACAGGTGATTCCACGGTCCATGACGCCTTCTTCCAGAAGTCCGTCCGCAATTCCGCCAATAAATACACGGAAAATGTTTCCGATGCCAAAATGAACCCATACCGGTTCTTTTTTAGCTTTCTCCGACACTGCCTCTACATCATATCCTGGAAGCGTGATCCCTGCTTTCTCCCAGGCTGCACGGTCTTTGATGCCTGCTCTTGTTAATTTCATATGTCTATCCTCCTGTTTTTTTCTAAAACCGTTATAAATTTCAAATTTGTTTCTTATCCACAACGATTCCTGATATTAACCTCATGGTCTCTTATAATTTGCACTTACGCTTAAATCTTAATCATAAGTTTAGTATATATCGTTCTCTCAAAAAAATCCATTGAAAAATCGCACAGTTTTTACTCCTGTTTTTATACATTTTTTCTCTCATCCATCCTCGTCTGATTGTTTTTTCCTTTCTTTTGTACTACAATGCTATTAAAACTTAACTTTATGTATAAATCATAAGGAGACCTTTATGAGCGAAACAGGACTGACCACCATTCAATTAAAAAAAATCAATAAATCCAAAGTCTACCACTACATTTACCATCAGCATACCACCTCCAAACTGCAGATTGTCCAGGAATTGCAGATGGGCTTATCTACTGTCAGCCAGAACCTGACCTTGCTGGAGCAGGAGGGGTATATCCAGAGAAATGGATATTTTGACTCCACCGGAGGCCGGAAAGCCCAGACCATCCAGATCGTCCCAGATTTCCGGATCTCCATTGGGATTGGAATTCTAAAAGAAATGTTCCATATGACCGCCATCGATCTGTACGGTCATATTTTAGACATGGAAACGATTTCTCTTTCTTACGCAGACACGGACGCTTATTATAAACAGATGACTGAGAAGATACAGGCGTTTATCACCAGCCATCATTACGATCCGCAGAAAATCCTGGGCATTTCCATCGCTACCCAGGGAATCACTTCTTCCGATCACACCACGGTAACTTATGGAAAAATTCTTCATAATACTGGTATGAATGTGGATCATTTCTCCAGCCGTCTGCCATTTGCCTGCCACCTGGAACACGATTCCAAATCCGCCGCCCACTTAGAGCTGTGGAATCACCCGGAACTGGACAGCGCCATCGTGATCCTGTTAAACCGCAACCTGGGAGGCGCTATCATCACAGACCGGCACATCCACCAGGGCAGTACCATGCACAGCGGCACTCTGGAGCATATGTGCGTCAACCCGGACGGACCTCTATGCTACTGTGGGAACCGTGGCTGTCTGGAAACCTACTGCTCCGCCGATGCCTTAGAGCAGGCTTCCTGCATGCCAATCTCGGACTTTTTCCACTCTCTGCGTGAAATCAGCAGACATACAGCTGACACAGATACAGACGAAAAAAAGTCTTCCCAGATCTCACAAATCTGGGAAGACTACTTAAACCACCTGGCATTTGCCATGAAAAACCTGAATCTGATCATCGACGCCCCGATGATCCTCAGCGGCTATCTGGCATCTTTCCTTACGGAAGAGGATACGCAATATCTGCTGAAACAGATCAATGCTGCCACTCCATTTCCACTCAGAAAAGAACAGATCCTGGTTGGAACATATGGACAGTATACACAGGCAGCAGGCGCGGCGCTGTATTATGTGGAGACATTTCTAAATACACTATGACAACAACTATCTCATTTTTTTCTCTTTCAGATAGCAGGCCACCTCATGTGGCCAGTCTGTCTGCAGGATCTGTACGCCCTTGTCAATCAGAACGCCCCAGCCTTTGTCCCCGCCATAACGCAGTGACTTCAGATCATCGTATCCTGCGCCGTATACCAGACGTCTTGCGAGGCTTAAGGAATTGCACCATACCTTGATGTGATGTTCTTCCAGCCACCGAAATGTCTCATCGGAAAAGATCGGTTCGTCCTCTGCATGAGGCAGGATTTCTACTGCAGGTAATCCTGCGTGTTCCCGCAGCTCTAACAGCTTCGGAAACATCTCCGGGTCTCCACACATTGGAATAAAGATACAGTCTTTATGGGCTTTGGCCCAAACCATCGGCTCCTCATCTTTTAAGTAGAACTTGAAGATCGTCTGGTCTACCATGTCCCTCTCTTTCAGAAGTGCATAGACCTTATCCCAGCAATCCCAGCACTTATCCAGCACCAAAATCGTCTTATCTTTTAAGCTGTCCAGAATCTCCTCGAAGGTCTCGATCCCTTCCACACAAATCTCACCCACATAGTTATAAACCGGCATGGCTTTCAGCTCTTCTAACGTATAATCGCTGATACTGCCGTCATTGTGGAACAATCTCTTCATATGGTCATCATGATGACCTACAATCCTTCCGTCCTTTGTCTCTTCCAGATCCATTTCCACCATATCCGCACCTTCTCCGATGGCAGTCAGAAAGGCAAGAGACGTATTCTCCATGACACTGGATGAGAATTTACCACGGTGGGAAGCAATCAATACCTCATGATTCTCCGGATCATATAATTTTCTCATGGTTTCCTGATATGTATTCATTGTCATAATTTTCACATATTTTTAAACAGTTTGGTAAATTTCAAAAATTTTATTTTACCGCACTGTCCATTGCTCCCTTCACGAAATATTTCTGTAAGAAGATGTAGATCAGTACCGGAGGCAGTACCACGATAAATGCCGCTGCAGCTGCTGCTCCCAGATCCTGCTTGGAATCCGTAAAGAAGGTGCTGATGGCCAATGTAATGGTCCGCATAGCCGGTTTCTGCAGGAAATAAAGCTGAAACTGATAGTCATTCCAGATACCAACGCCATTTAAGATGATAACGCTGACCGTGGTAGATTTCAGGCATGGCAGGATCACCTGGAAGAATGCCTGCATACGGCTGCAGCCATCGATCATGGCTGCCTCATCCAGTTCCTTCGGAATGCTGCGGATAAAGTTGCTGTACATATAGATCGCCATCGGCAGATGGAAGGTTGCGGACACGATCACGATACCCCACAGCTTGTTGATCCCTTTCAAAGTAACCATTTCCTTATACAAAGGTACCAGAATACTAAGCTGCGGCACCATCATAACACCCACAATAAAGGTCAAAATGATCTGATTCTTTCTGGATGCTTTTCTTGCCAGCGGATACGCTGCCATGGCTCCTGCTACCACGATAATGATCACGGAAAGTGCTGTGATCTGAAATGTATTCCACATGGCAGACATCAGATTTCCATGCTCCATGGCTGTCACATAATTTTCAAAATGCGGCTGCAGTGCAGGCATCCATCGGGAAGACCGATCCGACAATGTCTTTAAGGACATGTTGATCATGATGTAAAATGGAGAAATATGGAGCGCTGCGATCAGAAGCGCCAGCAAAGTAAATATCCATGTTCTTTTCTTCTTCGTCATAAGCTAAGCCCCTCCACTTTCTTCTCCAGGAAACGGCGGACAACCGTACCAAGGATCATGATAATCACAAACAGACAAAGCCCAACTGCTGCGGAATAACCTGCGTTCTGGTTCTGGAAGTACAGGTAATTGATCAGGGTTGAGAGTGAATGGGAGGAATACCCAGGTCCACCGGAAGTCGTAGACAGGATGATTCCAAACAGCTTCAATCCGCCGATCAGGTTTAATACCACGCTGGTGGTAATTGCCGGAAGCAGCAATGGCAGCGTAATATAACGAAGCTTTTCCAGATAACCTGCCCCGTCGATCTCTGCTGCCTCCTCGTAAGACTCCGGGATTCCCTGCAAGCCGGCGATCATAATGATCATGGTCTTTCCGACGAACTGCAGTGCATTGATGACTACGATGATCCATACAGCCCTCTTGCCATCTGCCATCCAGTCCACGGCTTCTTTTCCAAACAGGATCATGATATCATTGATGGCACCATGATTATACTGTACCAGAAAGTAAGAAATATAGCCCATGATCAGGGAAGCGATCATGGCCGGAAGATACACGATCACGCGGGTCAGTGTCTGTCCATGGAATCTCTTCTGAAGCAGCAGCGCATATGCCACTCCAACGATCGTCTGGATCGTCGTACTTCCGACACCATAGATAAATGTATTCTTTAACGCGGTATAAAACATCTTATCATGGAACATTTTGACATAATTTGCCAGTCCCACATATTTGTATTTTGAAGAATATCCGTTCCAGTTTGTAAATGAGATCTGGACACCGGAAATCAGGGGATATATGACAAACACTGTCAGCAATACCAGTGCCGGCAGATAAAGAATATCTATCGGAATAGATCCCTTGCGTTTCTGCTTCATGAATATTCACGCTCCTTTTCATGATTTGATCATAATTGTGCCTCTCGTAAAGCAAAGCGCAGGTCCCGTCCCGGTTTCCCGGATGCGGGACCTGCCCATTTTGTTTCCTGGTTAGTTCTGCTCACGAAGCGTATTGTAATCGGTTTCCATCGTCTTTACGCTCTCTTCTACGGTCATCTCACCGCCCATCAGTGCAGAGCCGATGGTCCGCATGGTGCTCCACATACCACTTGGCAGATATACTCGGTCAAAGGTTGGGCTGATCTTTACGTCCGCATATTTCTTATAATCTTCTGCAACAGAACCCAGATCTGCATCAACACCCTGGATTGCAGAACGCTTACCGCTGAACTCGCAGACCTTCTTCACGTTCTCCGGCTTTGCAAGATATTTTAATACCTCCAGGCAAAGCTCTTCATTCTTGGTATCTTTCCAGATACCATAAGCCTCACGCTCACCGCCTGCAAACACATTTTCCTGAGTCTCATCCAGTGCCGGGATCGGAGCCATGCCATACTGGGCATCTGGATTTAACTCGGATGCCTGACGGATCAGATCCATGTTTGAAGTGATCAGGAACAGAACATTATTCTCAGACATACGTGGTGCGATATCAACGGTATCACAGGTCACACAGTCTTCATTCAGATAACCGGATTCTTTTAAATCAACCAGCAGCTGGGAAAGTGGTGCCCAGTTATTCCAGTCAAAGGAACCATCCAGAAGCTGGGAGCAGTAATCCTGATCATTTCTTGCTTCCAGATAAGTCTGAGCTGCAATATCAAGCAAGGATGCCGGCTGTCTGCTGTCTTTACCTGCGATAAATACGCCGGTGTAGCCTTTCTCTTTTCCTTTTTCACAGATATCTTTTAATTGATCCCAGGTCTTTGGAATGTCAACGCCAAGCTCGGTCAACAGTTTCTTATTGTAAATCAGACCTCCCTGATCCATGTTGATCGGCAATACATAAACCTGTCCATTTTCATCCTCAATGTTCTCCATGAAGGATGGCTCGATCTGAGAGAACCATGGCTGATCATTCAGCGGGCGAAGATACTCACTGTAACGAACCACGCTCCATCCATGGGTTACGAAAATATCCGGCAGATCATTGGAAGCCATACGTGCCTTCATCAGCTGCTCATAATCAGAGCCCTGTGTGGTGTAACTGATCTTAACACCCGGATTCTCCTTCATAAACTGCTCCAGGATCTCATTTACCGCATTATAAGTCTGCTCGTTGGCATTCGTCACGATCTCAAGCTCGCCTTCCAGTTCCTTCTTCTCATCGGTTGTCTCTGCCGCTGCTTCCGTCTTGTCTGCTGCAGCCTCGGCTGTTGTTTCTGTCTTTGGAGCCTCGGTCGCAGGTGCTTCCTTTGATCCTGAACATCCTGTAAGCCCTGCTGCTACCATTGCCGCCGTACCGAGTGCCAGCCAGCTTTTCATGTACTTTCTCATAAACTGATTCCTCCTAGTTTTTTTATACGAAGCATTTATTTGATGGTTTCATTATATGACTATTTTTATCCTTCTTGGTGTTAATTTTTTACGATTTCATTGAACTATCATTCACTTTTTTATGTAATATTGTAAATTTTTCGTAAAAACAGTATAATAAATGTGGCATTTTTAACAAAGTCCGTTCATTCAAAGGAGAAACTTTCATGCATACACATCGTTCATTTTCATTTCAGCTTCAAAAGAGTTTCTTGATCAGTACCTTTTTTCCGTTTATTCTGGTGGCATCCTTTATCGCTGCCATCTATTCGTTCATGTACCACCGGGACATCCAGACCCTTTTGGACTCTACCGCCCACTCCATGGTCAGCAACATCCGTACTTATATGAATGAATTAAATCAATTAACCCTTCAGCCCTACTATACACAAAAGGGGTACTACTATTTAAAAGCAAGATCCATGGGAAACCAGAATCCCAATGGCTTTGACGAATTGGACGCCCAGAGACAGCTGGATGAAAACATGACTTACCTGCGCTTAAACCGTCAGGATGTGGACGGTATCTACATCGTAACCGACCAGGACTGTATTTATTACACCGTCTCTGCGCCAGACCACAAATCCATCGTTTCTCCATTTCAATATTCTGCTGAAAGCTGGTACCAGAAAGCCATAGCGGCAGACGGAAAGGCGGTCACCATTGGTCCCCACAATCCTGATTATATCCATCCCTCAGATGCTAAGGTGGTTTCTGTGGCAAGAGCAATCCTGTCTCTATATCCAAGATTTCCCCTATGTGTCATGAAGATCGATGTGAATACTTCCATGTTCCAGCGTATTTTTCTGGATTTTGCCCTCCATGTGGATTCTACCATCCTGATCCGGGATGAAAATGGACTGATCGTGTATTCCAACACCCCTTTAGGCACGGATCAGCAGATGCTTTTGTCCACAGCTTCCGATGGCGAAGCCATTTCCATGAATGGAGCTTCCTATCAGATCCACTCCTACCCGGTGGATGGATACCCATGGAATATCTGTATCGCTCTTTCCGGACGGGAGCTGGATCGGCGGATACAGACCATTTACATGACCACCCTCTTCCTCTATCTCCTGGGAATCGCTGCAGCCACCCTGTCTCACGCTACTACTTCCAGGAAAATGGTACATGCGATCGATGCCATGCGGTATGTATTTGACGGGATCCAGAAACAGGATTTTGGCAGACGGTACAGCTATATCTCCAACACAGAGTTAGATGATCTGGGTGATCAGTTGAATTATACCGTAGAGAAACTGGAACAGACCATCCGGCAGGAATATATCTTAACCATCAAGCAGAAAGAAAGTGAATTTAAGGCCCTGCAGTCCCAGATCCAGCCGCATTTTCTTTTTAATACCTTAAACAACATGATCGCCTTAAACCAGATCGGTGATCAACGGACACTGGAGGACTCTCTCTATGGATTGTCCGGAATGCTGCGCTACATCTTAAAAGCGCCATCCATCATCCCACTGGCCCAGGAAATCCAATTTGTGAAGGATTATTGTGCCCTGCAGAAGCTGCGTTTTAATGACCGTTTGAATTGTACCTTTGACATTGCCATTTATCAGAATGACTGGAACATCCCCAAGCTGCTGCTACAGCCAATTGTGGAGAATTCCATCCGCCACGGTATCGAGCCCTGCACCCATCCTTGTCTCATTGAAATCAAGATCAGTGAGCTGGATGAAGAAGCTTTACTGATCACCATTTCTGATAATGGCACTGGTTTTGATATCGGGCAGCTGGAGGAAGGCGGCATCGGTATCCGCAATGTAAAAGAGCGTCTTTCCTCCTACTCACCGGAAAGTACCATGGAGATCCAAAGTTCCATTGGAAATGGCACCTGCACCACGATTAAACTAAAAAAAGTAACGGAGGCTGTAAATTCATGAAAATATTAATTGCAGATGATGAATCTTTAGTACGCCAGTCTATCCGGCTGTTCTGGCTGGAACTCGGTATCCAGCCGGAAGATATCACAGAAGTATCTAACGGAATGTCTCTGATAGAAGCGTTAAAGAACCATTATTTTGATCTGGCTCTGGTGGACATCCAGATGCCATATAGGAACGGATTAGATGCGATCCGCGAAGCCCAGGACATTTCCCCGGACACGCTCTTCTATATTTTGACGGGATTTGATGATTTTTCTTATGCAAGAGAGGCGGTGCGGCTCCAGGTAAAAGACTATCTTTTAAAGCCCATCCGCCGCACAGAATTAGAAGAAATCTTAGAAGAAGTGATCTCCCATGTAGAGCAGAAAAAAGCAAGGCTGATACGGGAGCTGAAGCTGTGTATCGCTTCTTTGTTCTCCGATGGCGGCCCGGATCTGTCCAGCATAACATTTCCCATTCTCTGTCACCCGCTTCTGATCACTTCTGATCAGCCGGAAACTGTGCTTTCTGGCACCCTCTTTTCTGAAGAGGCAGACGATCATATGATCGTTATCCCCTACCGCCGGACTGACCGGTTGTTCCTGTTTTTATTTGAAACACCGGAATATCCCAATGGTTATGCGGAATTTCTGCCCGGATTCATCAAACGGTATGGAAACACCCACACCATCATTGAGGGGAAAGCATTCTCCAACAGCAGCTTATGGTCATCCGAATATGCCCGTATGACGTCTCTGGCCTCCTGTCGTTTTCTCTTTGGCAGCAGCCGGTTTTATAAAAATACGATCACAGCACCAGAACTTTCTGTCTTTTCCAAAGAAATCTGTGTCCAGTGCCAGAATGGGCTGAATGCCTACAGCAATGGAGATTATGCAGGATTTTCCCTGGCAGCAGAAGCTCTGGTAAAGGAACTGCCACGGCTTGGCACAGAATCTCCAGCGAATGCGGCTCATCTGCTTTCATTTATGGAACATGCTTACGGCATTGATCAAGGTGCAGAACTTTCCGGACAGTTTTCACGGCTGGCTTCTACCATGATGCGGAATACCTCCAGGGATTTCCGTTATGATGAAATTCTTAAATATCTGGAACAGCATTATCAGGAGGATTTGAGTCTGTCTTCCGTGGCAGAGCGTTTCAGCCTGTCACCTGGATATTTTTCTACGATTTTTAAAAAGAAAGCCGGTCATAATTTCGTGCATTATCTGACAAGCCTGAGAATCCGAGAAGCAAAACGGTTATTGCTGGAAACGCAGATGACCATTAGTGAAGTAGCGCTGGCGGTAGGATATAGCTCGGCCAGTTTCTTTATCCGTTCATTTAAGAAGACGGAGGGGATATCGCCGTCGGAGTATCGAAAAGGGAAAAAATAGGCTGCCTGATCAGCAGCCATCAAATACTATTCCTTTTTTGACTTCGCGATACTGGCAATATCTCCAACGCCATTCAATACCATTGTTGGAAGATACGCATAGGTTTTGAGTGTATCCCTCGTTGAACATCCAGAGAGAACCAATACCGTAGACATACCACTTTCCATTCCTGAAATCACATCTGTATCCATGCGGTCACCAACCATCACAGCCTCTGCGGAATGACATCCAAGCATATTTAATCCTGTTCTCATCATCAGTGGATTCGGCTTTCCGCAGAAATACGCCTGTGTACCTGTTGCCATTTCTATCGGTGCAACCAATGCACGACAAGCAGGAGCAATTCCATTCTCGATCGGTCCGGAAACATCCGAGTTCGCTCCGATCAGCTTAGCTCCTTTCAGAACCAAATTTGTTGCCTTTGTTAATGTATCCAATGAATAGGATCGTCCTTCTCCCACAACAACATAATCCGGGTTTACATCGTTCATTGTGATGCCTACATCATACAGCGCATTTAAGAGGCCGGCTTCTCCTATCACAAATGCCGAACAACCTGCCGCCTGTTCCTTTAAAAAAGCAGCTGTTGCCAATGCGCTGGTGTAAAAATGTTCTTCTGGCACATCAAGCCCCATCCTTGCCAGTTTTTGGTTTAATTCCCGTGGTGTATATCCGCTATTATTTGTCAAAAACAGATATTCTTTCTTCTCATCATGCAGCCACTGAATGAATTCCGGAGCACCTGGCAATATCTGATTACCATGATAAATCACACCATCCATATCGCAGATGAAACCTTTCTTTTCATTAAAATCAATGATAGAATTTCCCATATTCATACATCACTTACCTTTCTTTTTTCTCTCGAATACAACTTGTTCTTTTACTTCTGAAATTCCTATTTCCACTACTATGTATAAGATTGTGGGGACACGCAGTACAAAACAATCCGGTATCAGAGGTATCGTATCAGCCATACGTGAAATCAAATACATGTTGATGTAAAATCGATGTAAATTTTTCTATTAACAGAGCCTTTATATTATCCAGCAATTCCAATCTTCAACCTGTTCACATCAATCAACTTCGACTCAAGAATCCGAATTAAATCCTGCAATTCCATCTTGCTCTCAGCGTTAAGACCAAGGCATTTTGCGATACCTTCGGAATCCGTACTAATTATTCTCCGACTCTGGTTCAATGTTGCAAGATGCCTTTATCGCAGGACAAGTCGCAACTACCTCTTTTGCCAACTCAATGAAATCCTTCGCAGCTGGAGATAACCCCATCATTTTATGAAAAGCTCCAACAATTTTTTGTTTATATGGCGGTTCCTCCAATGTACAAAAAATCGGTATATTTTCCGGGAAAGGCGGTGTCATACTTCCTTCTGGCGTAAATACCAGTCCTAATCCTTCACTTGCTAAATGAAATGCAGTATCGCTATTATTGATCTCAATAATCTCTCCAGGTTTGATAGAATATTTTTCAAAAAAATAAGCCGCGCAATTATATAACCCATGTCCAGCAGATGGACAGATGAACTTTTGTCCATTTAAAAGTTCTGGTTCTATCAAAACCGGATGATATACTGAATTTTCTCTAAGATCTTTTCCATCCAAAATCGGATGATTGTTCGCTACTGCAAGTAATACAAGTTCCTCACTGATAATCTCATAATCAATCTCCATTGACATAATCGGTAACGATTGGATGCATAAATCAACTGCTCCTTCTCTCAGCATCTTTTCAAAATCTGCGTTTTTTCCCTCCACAATTTTTACTTCAATACCAGGATGAGTCTTTAAAAACTTGGGTAATATGTGTGGAAGCCAAAAATCCCCACGAGTATTTCCAATTCCTATCCTGAGTCTTCCACGTCGTTCCTGTGCAATTTCCTCCATTTCTTCTTTTAAACGATCCTGAAGATTTAAAATCTGCTGTCCCATAGCCAGAAAACGTTCTCCAGCATAAGTAAGACGTATTGGTTTTGCTTCTCGCTCCAAAAATTTTACTCCGTACTTTTTTTCTAACTTATTGATACACGCTGTTAATGCTGGTTGTGAAATATATAAACGCTTCGCCGCCTTCGTAAGATTTCCTTCTTCTGCAACAATTTGAAGATATCTTAATTTTTCTTTTTCCATATGTCACTCCTCCCTCTCTATTTTTCTACTATAATCGATTTTATTATTTTCCGCAAGCAACCCTTCAGTTGTTATAATCAACCACTTATAGTCTCTATCAAGCTAGATATATTGGACATTTTCACAGGGAAAGCTTTATAATTAAATCAATCAATGACCGGTCCATTTATATAAAACTAAAGACTAACTATTAAAAGTCAAGTCTAAAATGAAAGGTTTTTGAATGAATTGCA
>ERZ809074.706-NODE-706-length-49898-cov-12.924082_pt1 | contig 49898 bp, 41 predicted proteins | sample MGYA00520795_ERZ809074 | MGnify/ENA primary metagenome ERZ809074 (study PRJEB31570, sample SAMEA3212989) | Homo sapiens | biome: human-gut; feature: human gut; material: fecal | place: Sweden | collected 2011 ...
CATCGATAGATTGGGATTACTTCCCAAATCACGACTCTATGTTCACCTTTCGGACAATATAGATACAGCGACAAAAGTAGGCAAAAGACACGGAGAACCGCTTATCTATCGCGTTAATAGTAGAGCAATGTCGTTGGATGGATACACCTTTTATAAATCCGTCAACGGCGTTTGGTTAACAAAAAAGGTACCGACGGACTATTTAGAAAAAATATAAGGTGTTTTCATAAATATATTATTATATTCATAAAGGCATAAGTCGAATCAATCGATTTATGCCTTTGCTTTTCTTCCTATTGCGATTTTATGTTTTCTCTTCATAGAGCCAGCGCACCCTTGTGCTGCGTTGCCGCCGCGCCCGCTTCATTTGCCTTTTGCAGGATACGGCGAAGCTCTCCGTCCGTAAGCTCCATCAAATTCTTTCCGTCCAGCCCCGCCAAAGCCGCACCGTAAAAGGCGTCGCCCGCGCCCGTCGTATCCACGGGTTTCACGGGGACTGTTTCCACGCGTCCCTCTCTGTCGTCGATCCGATAATAACTTCCTTTGCTTCCCAAAGTCACAAGCAGCAACCTGCCCGGTCTGAATACGGATTCCACTCCGTCTTTAAAGCTTTCTTTTCCCGTAAACGCCGCCAGCTCGTCCTCTGAGAATTTGAGGATGTCCGCTTCTTCGATATACGGCGCATAGGCCCTCTTCGCCTCCTCTATATCGCCGTATAAATCCATGCGAAAATTGACGTCGAAGCTGAATACTTTTCCCGATTTTCGGATTTTTTTCACCATCGACGAAGCAAACTCCCGTCCTTCGCGTTCGCTAAGCATCAGGGAACCGAGATGTACGATATTCAAATCTTCATATTGCTCCCAATTCATCTCCCGTTCGTCTATATGAAAATCCGCCGTATCGTGGCGAAAGAACGCAAACTCCCGTTCCCCTTCCTTCAACGTGACGAAAGCGAGCGTCGTATTCCGCTCGGCGTCCGTCTGTATCTCACAGCGATCCAAGCCTGCCCCCGCGGCAAATTTTTTCAAAAACGTTCCCACCAAATCCCGTCCCACACGACCGACAAAGCCCGCCTTCGCCCCCGCGCGTTTCGCATTGACCGCGACATTGAAAGGCGCGCCGCCTCCGTACATTTTAAACGCCGTCACGCCGTCTTGTTCCTCGCCGATCATATCCGCCAAAATTTCACCGATCGATACTATCATGATTCTTTTTACTCTCCCGAAAGTTTATCTCGTTTATCCGCACGCCGCGGAGTCCTATGTGAAGCGCAAAATGATTCGCATATGCTTCGCGCTTTTCTATTTTCGTCTTTATTATAGCAAATATTTTCGCAAAGGTCAACCTTCCCCGATAAAAAATTTGAACGCGGCAAAGAGAGAAAAAAGGAACGTTTCCCTTTTCAAGAAACGTTCTCTCTTCCTTTTTTAACGATCTTCTTCTCAGAAATACTTTTTAGCTTTAAGCCTGTACTTCCTCAGAGCCCTCGGCGGCTCTTTTGGCGTCGAGCCGCTTATTTCTGAAATAGATGAGAATGCCCGCGGAAACCATGACGAGGTTTATAAAATAGAAAACGAAAGCGAGAATCGTAAGAGGCTTCCAATAGCCCGCTCCCTTTTCCGCCGCAGAGCAGATTTTGCTTACGATGCCGCAGACGTAGCCGATGGCTATCAACAGAGTGAAAGAGATGCTGGTGCCTTTGGCGGTACGCGCTTTATAGGCGCGCACAATATTGAAAGGCCAGGAAATCCCGAAACAAAGTACCATACCGATTTCGAGAATTGTTGCAAATGTACCCATATATAAACTCCTTTTGCGCGGAAATATTAATTATCCTTTCTTCTGTAATCGGGAAGCAGTCTTGGAGAGGGCATTTCGGGACAAATCCCCGCCGTTTCCAATTCTTTTTCATAATCCCTGACAAAATTCAGCGTGAGCGTTTTAACTTCCACGGACTTGCACTTCTCGCCCGCCTGTCTGCCCGCGTTGCGTCCGAACACGATGATGTCGAGCAGGGAATTCCCCATCAGGCGATTGGTGCCGTGAATCCCCCCGACCGCTTCCCCCGCCACGTACAGATTTTCTACGTTCGTCATGCCGTCTGCGGAAATATCCAAACCGCCGTTCTGATAATGCAGAGTGGGGTAGACGAGGATAGGCTCCCTGCGGATATCGATGCCGTATTTTCCGAACATTCTCATCATCGCGGGAATACGCTTTTCAATGGTCCCCTCTCCGTTCGCCATTTCGATGAGCGGCGTGTCCAGCCAAACGCCTTCGCCGTCCGTCGTTTTGACGCCGCCGTTATTTTTCTTGCACTCGCGGATAATGGAGGACGCCGTGACGTCGCGCGTTTCCAAAGGATTGACGAACGCCACGCCTTCCTTATTGACGAGCTGCGCGCCCAAAGAGCGGACTTTTTCCGTCACTAACGCGCCGTAAATCTGCGTGGGCGCCGCCGCGCCCGTGGGATGATACTGCAACGTTTCGGGATAGAGCAGCTTTGCCCCCGCGCGATAGCCCAAAATCAGACCGTCCGCCGTCGCACCGTAATGATTGGAGGTGGGGAAGCCCTGATAGTGCAGCCGACCCGCGCCGCCCGTGGCGATGACGACCGTTTTCGCCCTGGCGACGAGTATCTCCTTTGTTTCCATATTCATCAGGACCGCGCCCGCCACTTTTCCGTCCGTGTCCTTAATAAGTTCGATCGCGGAAGTGAAATCTACCACCGTGATGCCGCGGTTTAAGACTTCGTCGCGCAGAACGCGCATGATTTCCGAGCCCGAATAGTCGCGGCAGGCGTGCATTCTCTTTCTCGACGTGCCGCCGCCGTGCGTCGTGACCATCGTCCCGTCGGGCATTTTATCGAACATGACGCCCAGACGATTGAGCCACTGTATGGCCTCGGGCGCTTCGTTGACGAGTTTATGCAGCAGCTCGGGCTTGTTCATGAAATGTCCGCCGCCCAATGCGTCGAGATAATGCACGGCGGGACTGTCGTTTTCCTTGTCCGCCGCCTGAATACCGCCCTCCGCCATCGCGGTGTTGGCGTCGCCCAAACGGAGCTTGGTGACGATCATCGCGTTCGCGCCGCAGTTATTCGCTTCGATTGCCGCGGACGCGCCCGCGCCGCCCCCGCCGATAATCAATACGTCCACGTCGTAATCGGGGCTTTCAAGGTCTACGTTGAGATCGAGAACGCGGGAACGCCCTTGAAGGAGCGCCGCAAGCTCGTGCAGGACTTTGCCGCCCTTATTGGGACCGACTTTGAGCTGTTCGTAGGCGGAAGCGATATAATCGGGGTGATAGGAAGCGAGGACTTCGTCCTTTTCCTCCGCCGTCATTCTTCTGATGTCCGCGCCGAAACGGGAAGCGCGCGTCGCTTCCACCTTTTTCATGGACGCAATCTGTTCTTCGGTGTACTGATACATACGCTTCTCCTTATTTCTCTATTTCCCTGTGGTTATAAAGTTCTTTTAACTCCGCGAGCGGTTTTTGCATCAGGTTTTCGATAAGAGCCTCGAATTTGCCTTCCTTCACTTCCTCCACCCGCTTTTCGAGATGCTCACTCTCGGGCGCGATATATTTGCCCGTCAGCCTTCTCGCAAGCTCCGCCACCTGCGGATGAGAGATTCCCGCGGGACAGCGGGAGGAACATACGCCGCACATGACGCAGTCGAAACTTTCCTCCGCGCATTTCGCGTATTCGCCCCTCTGCGCGTAGGCGATGTACTGCATGACATTAAGCCCCTGCGTACAGCTTTTCGTGCAGGCGTTGCAGCCGATACACGAATAAATTTCGGGATACAGCTGCATCATGATTTGCTGCGTAGGCTTGATCTTCTCGATGTCGTAAATCTGTTTGACGAGCGGGAAAAAGGGCAGCGTGGCGACGTACATTCCCTCCTCGACCTGCGTTTGACAGGCGAGGCAGGTTTTCAGTTCCTGCTGTCCCTTGATGCGGTATATCGTGGCGCAGGCGCCGCAGAAACCGTTGCGGCAGCCGCAGCCGCGCACCAGCTGATAGCCCGCGTATTCCATCGCTTTCATAATGGTCAGGCTTTCGGGCACCTGATACCTTTTGCCGAACAGGTAAACGTTTACCAAATTTTCCATGCTTATTCTCCTTCGCTCAATACTCGTCGGGCAGTTCGTCCAACTCGTCCATACGGAACACGGGGCCGTCCTTGCAGACGAATTTGTCGCCGACGTTGCACCTTCCGCATTTGCCGATGCCGCACTTCATGCGAAGCTCCAACGTCGTGTAGACGCGGGATTTTTCGAAGCCGAGTTCGAGCAGCCCCGAAAGCGTAAATTTAATCATGATGGGAGGTCCGCATAAGACGGCGGTCATCGTGGAATCGAGTCCCAGTTCCTTGACGTACGCGGGCACGAAGCCGACGTGTCCGTTCCAGCCTTCCTGAGGACGGTCGATCGTAAGATAGACCTCAAAATTCGGTTCTTTTTCCCATTCGTTGCGGATTTCCTCGATGTCCACGAGGTCGTCCATGCTTCTCGCGCCGTAAACAATCACCACTTTACCGTAATTTTTGCGGTAATGACGAACGTAATTGATGACGCTGCGCAAAGGCGCGAGCCCGATGCCGCCCGCGATAAAGAGCAGGTCTTTGCCCTTGAAATCTCCCTCGACGGGGAAATTTTTACCGTAAGGCCCGCGGACGGTGATCTGCTGTCCGACTTCCAAGGAATGGATCACCTCGGTGACGCAGCCGCATTTTTTAATGGAAAACTCCATGTACTCCTCGTTCGTGGGCGAAGACGTGATAGAGAACATACACTCGCCGACGCCGGGGACGGAAACCATCGCGCATTGACCGGGCAGATGCTCGAACGGCTTTTTCCCGTCCGTGCCGACGACGCGGAAGGTCTTGACGTCGGGCGTATCCCTGCGAATATCGGTGATGACTCCGATTTTGGGTATCAGATTCTCGTTAATCATGCTTTTCTCCTCCTATCGTCTTGACTACTTTCACGATATTCAGACGCTGCGGGCACTTATTGACGCACCGCCCGCACCCCACGCAGGAATACAGTCCGTCGTGCTGAGCGGGATAATACACGAGTTTATGCATGAATCGCTGGCGATACCTCTGCATCTGCGTCGTGCGGCTGTTTGCCGCCGCCATCAGCGTAAAATCCGAGTACATACAGGAATCCCAGCAGCGGAAACGAATCACGCCGTCGTTCGTCTTGAAATCGCGGATGTCGAAACATTGGCAGGTGGGACAGACGAAGGTGCAGGTCCCGCAGCCCAAACACGCCTCCGAAAGGGACTGCCAAACGGGAAGTTCGAAAAGCTCGTTGAGATTTTCGGGCTTGAAACGGGAAAGATCGAGATGGGAGAAAGGCAGTTTTTCGACGATCTCCCTCGTCTTTTTCTGCTGAACCTCCACTTCCGCTTCCCCGCCTTTTTCGAACAGTGCCGCAAGGGAAGAAGTCAAAGCTTCTCCCTTCTCCGTGTTTGCGCGCCAATAGAGATAGTTATCGTCCAGCCATGCGGTGACGTCGCCCATAGGCTCCGCCGCATCGATGCCGAACGCCTTGCAGAAACAGCTTTCCTCGGGACGGGAACAGGCAAGCGCGACGATGACGCCCGCGTTTCTCCTCGACTGATAATAGGTGTCTACGGGATCGGCGAGGAATACTCTGTCCAAAACGTCGAACGCCTTGAAATCGCAGCCTCTGACGCCGAAAAGGACGAAAGGGGTTTGTTCTTCGCGGACGTCGAGGATCTCGATGTTCTTTCCTTCCGTCTTAAACTTCATCATCGTTTCGCTCTGAGGAAAGAACAGATCCTTAGGAGATTTCACCGTTTTCAGCGTTTCGAGGGAAACTTCCGCGCCGTCCTCATACAGACCGTAATTGACCTCTCCCGCTTTTTTAAGCGGCAGATACAACGGCATGGCGGCGGAAATTTTTGCGTATAATTCGTTTAATTTTTCCTTTGAAATTTTAAACATTATTTTTCCTCCGCGTAAAATACGTTCGTCGGCTCCACGTCCTTTTCCGTATATTCGGTGAGAGGCGTTTTTCCGTCGGCGGTTTCGCCCGCCTGAAATTCCCCGTATAAGGTATCCATGTCTTTGATGAACTTGCGATTCAAAAGATGCAAAGGGATATGCTGCGGGCAGACGCGGCTGCATTCGCCGCAGTCCGTGCACCGCCCCGCCACGTGAAACGCGCGGATGATATGGAACATCTGTTCCTCAAACTCCGTGTCGTTAGCCTTGGCTGCGATCCCCGAAGCAGGATTGTCGAACACACACTTCACGCACGAGCACACGGGGCAGACGTTTCGGCACGCATTGCAGCGGATGCATTTGGAAAGCTCTTTCTTCCAGAACGCAAACCGCTCGTCAGGCGTCATCGCTTCTATCTCGGCCACGCCCGAAAAACGATCGTTCTTCGTGTCGGGCATTTCGTGCAAAACGATTGTTTCGTCCGCCGCCATATGTTTCTTTCCTTTGCAGGAGAGGCATTTATCGAGCAGAATTTCCTCGCGCGCGATCTTTGCGTCCCCGTAAAGGGAGGACACGGCGATCCATTCGCCCTCTTCTTCCACTTCCGTAACGGCATCCACGCCCTTCGCCTTGATCTTTTCGACGTCCAGCTTTCCCTGACACTCGACGGCGATCACTAGTACGTTTTCACGGACGACGCGGTGTTCTTTGACGAGTTCGTTAAAGCTGTACGTATCGCAAGGCTTCAAAAATACGGCCGTCCTGCCCTCTTTCTTACACGCCGCGATCAGATATTTGGAAAGATTCGCGCCGCAGAAGCCGTTGTAGACAAAGTCATTCAGTTCCTCTTCCGATTCAAAGGAAGCGGGACTCGGATCGAAGTAAAACTCGCCCTTTTTCCAGCCGACCACGCGGGCGACTTCACCGCTTTTCAAAAGCTCGGCGGCTCTTTCAATCATTTTTTGTTCCACGTCACGCATTGTCCGAGCCCTCCTCTTTACAGCGCAGATCGGTGAGGCGCTTGTTTTCGCCCAGCGCGGCGACCGTCTTTACAAAATCGTTCATCACGGCGGAAAAACGCGCGCCCTCCGCGGCGGACACCCATTCCACGCGGGTGCGTTCCTTCTCGATGCCGAGATAATTCAAAAAGCTGAACAGCGTCGCCATTCTCCTTCGCGTATAATAATTGCCCGTCACGTAATGGCAGTCGCCGGGGTGACAGCCGCACAGGATCACGCCGTCCGCGCCGCGCTGAAACGCCTTTAAGACGAACATGGGATTGACGCGGCAGGAACAGGGCACACGGATGATCTTGACGTTGGCGGGATAGCTCAGACGGCTCGATCCCGCGAGATCCGCGCCCGCGTAGGAGCACCAATTGCAGCAAAAAGCGACTATGTTGGGTACGTATTCTTTCTTTTCGCTCGTTACATCCTGCATATCGCTTCCACCTCCGACATAATTTGTTTGGAACTGAATCCGTTTAAATCCATGGCGCCCGAAGGACACGTGACCGTACACGCGCCGCAGCCCTGGCACACCGCGGGATTGACGGACGCAACTCTCCGCATTTCCGTCTTGCCGCCGCCGAGCCGAAATTCCTTTTCGACATAGGTGATGGCGCCGTACGCGCAGACATTTGCGCATTGACTGCACCCGTTGCACATCGTTTCGTCGGCGCGCGCCACGCAGGGATTCGTTTTGAGCTTATCCTTGACGAGAAGCCCGATGACCTTGGACGCGCAGGCGGAGGACTGGGACACCGTTTCGGGAATATCTTTGGGACCTTGGCACACGCCCGCGAGATATACCCCCGCCGTGGGACTTTCCACGGGGCGAAGCTTGGGGTGGGCTTCCGTGAGAAAATTATTGGTGTCGATGCTCGCCGTCAAAAGCGTGGCGATCTTGCGAACGGAAGGCTCCGGCTCGATAGCGGCGGCCAGAACGACGAGATCGGAGGGAATGGTCATCTGCTCGTTGTCGATGAGATTAGAGCCCTGCACCATCAATTTTCCGTTTTCGTTATAGACCTTGCCGACCATGCCCTTGATATAGTCCACGCCGTACTGCTCCACAGCGCGGCGATAAAATTCGTCGTAATTTTTGCCCGGCGTGCGGACGTCGATATAGAAGACGTGCACCTGCGTATCGGGATATTTTTCGCGAATCAGCATGGCGTGCTTGGCAGTATACATACAGCAGATCTTCGAACAGTACGGTTTGCCGCAGCCGGACGTGTCGCGCGACCCCACGCACTGAATAAACGTGATCACCTTGGGATGAGTGCCGTCGGAAGGACGGAGCAAAACGCCGTTCGTCGGCCCCGCGGCGTTCATCAGCCGTTCGAGTTCGAGGGAGGTGATAACGTCCTTATTGTCGCTGTACCCGTACTCGTTGAACGCGTCGAGAGAGATGGGCTTGAAGCCCGTGGCGACGACGATCGCGCCGTACTGCCGCTCGATAAATTCGTCCTTCATCTCGTAATTGATCGCGCCCGCGCCGCAGAATTTCTGACAGATTCCGCATTTGCCCGTTTTGAGCTTGATACATTGTTCGGGATCGATCACCGCCACATTGGGAATCGCCTGCGCGAAGGGAATGTAGATCGCCGTGCGGTTGTTGAGGTTCATATTGAACTCGTTGAGTCCCTTCTTGGACGGGCATTTCTCCATGCAGACTTTACAGCCCGTGCATTTCGTTTCGTCCACGTATCTCGCCTTTTTGCGGATCTTGACCGTGAAATTGCCGACAAAGCCCTTGACGTCCTCCACCTCCGAATAGGAGAGAATGTCGATTTTATCGCTCTGCGCGCAGTCCACCATTTTCGGCGTTAAAATACACGCCGAACAGTCGAGCGTGGGGAACGTCTTATCGAGCTGCGCCATGCGTCCGCCGATCGTGGCGTTCTTTTCCACGATGTCTACTTCGAATCCCGCGTCCGCGATGTCGAGAGCCGCCTGAATCCCCGCGATGCCGCCGCCGATCACGAGGGCGCGCTTGACGACGGGGCTTTCTCCCGCCTGCAACGGCGCGTCGAGATTGACCTTCGCGATCGCCGTACGCACGAGCACGACGGCTTTTTGCGTAGCCTCCTCTCTGTCCTTATGGATCCAGGAACAATGCTCGCGGATATTGGCGATCTCCACCATATAGGGATTGAGTCCCGCCGCTTCCGCGGTCTTGCGGAAGGTCGCCTCGTGCATTCTCGGCGAACAGGAGCCTACGACGATCCCCGTAAGATTGTGTTCCTTGATTGCGTTTTTGATGAGCTGCTGACCGTTTTCGGAACACATATACTGATAGTTTGCGGAAAACACCACGCCCGGTTCGGACTTTACGACTTCCGCCACTTTCTCTACGTCTACCGTTGCCGCGATATTGCTGCCGCACCAACAAATAAAAACACCGATTCTTTGCATTTTATATAACTCTCTTTAAATTAGATTCGCTTTTTCGATTGGTAACACATTCCGCCTTTTTCCGTGGGCGCGGGGTCCGGAAATTTCCCGCGCATCAAGCGCGACGGAATTATTTATTGTATTTTCTATACGCGCTGACGAGAAGCTGCTGCGGGATGAGTTCGTCCACGATGGGCGGAATGTCCTCCGCCTTGATGCCGTTGCCGTTCTGCATTCTCACGACGGTGTCCCGCACCGCCTCCACCACCGCCGCGGGCGCCACGCCGCGCGGACAGCGCTCTACGCAAGCCATACAGGAAAGGCAATTCCAAATGGCGTCGCTTTCGAGCAATACCTCGATCCTGCCTTTGGCGAGCAGGGAAACGAACTGATGGGGCTTGATGTCCATTTCCTTAAACGCGGGACAGCGCCCCGAACACTTGCCGCACTTCATGCACTTTCTCACGTCCGTGCCGCTTAATCGGAGGATATTTTCTATCTGTTCGTTTTTCGTCATTCTTTCACCCCCAGCGCTTCCGCGAGAAGTTCCGTAAAGTATTTCACGGGCAGGAGATCGCCGCCGTTTACCTGCAAATTATAAAGGCAAAGCGGGCAGGCGGTGACGACTTCCTCCGCGCCCTTTTCTTTGGCGCTTTGGAGCACCTTCTCGCTCTTTTTCCTGGGCAGTTCGCTGTTTTTCAAAGATACGTAAGCGCCGCAGCATTCGTTGCGGAAAGGATAGACGACGGGGACGCCGCCGATCGCGCGGATAAAGTCCTCGATGATCGTGGGATTTTCGGGATTGTCGAACGCCATCACGCCGCTCGGACGCAGCAAAAGACACCCGTAATAGGCGCCCACCTTCCGATTCAACGGCTTGACCGTTTTCTTTCTGATCGTGTCGAAGCCCACCACCTCTTTGAGCATTTCCAGATAATGCAGCACCTGCGTTTCGCCCTTATACGGCTCGTCGAGCCCAAGATAATTATTCGCCCTCGACGAGATGTCCGCGTCGACGCGCATATCTTCGTTGGTGCGCTTGATGACGTTGTGACACGCGGAGCAGAGCGTGAGAAGCCTGCCGCCGTGACCCTTCGCGTAATCGAGCGCGCGGACGGCGGAAAGCTTGGGCGCGATCTCGTCTTTCGCCATGGGATACACCGCGCCGCAGCACTGCCAATTTTCTATTTCTACCATATCCACGCCGAGCGCCGCGGCGGAAAGACGGGCGTAAACGTCCAGATCCTTCGCCTTGGTTTTCAGCGTACAGCCGGGATAATAACAAATTTCCATATCGTTACCTTTTCGGATACTCAGCGGATAAGGATCCTTACCATTTTTCAGACTCTTTTCCCGCTCACTTTTGGGGATACGCCATCTCTTCGGGACGGAACACTTCGTCGAACTTCTCCGCCGTCAAAAATCCCAGCGCCACACAGGCTTCTTTTAAAGAAATATTTTCCCTGTACGCTTTTTTCGCCGTCTTCGCCGCGTTTTCATAGCCGATATACGGATTGAGCGCCGTGACTAGCATCAAAGAATTATAGAGATTATGCTTCATCTTTTCCTGATTGGCGCGGATTCCCGTCACGCAATTTTTTTCGAATGACGTGATCCCGTCCGCAAGCAGACGCGCCGATTGCAGAAAATTATAGATGATGACGGGCATGAACACATTGAGTTCGAAATTCCCCTGCGAAGCGCCCATGCCGACGGCGACGTCGTTCGCCATCACCTGCACGGCCACCATCGTCATCGATTCGCACTGCGTGGGATTGACCTTGCCCGGCATGATGGAAGAACCGGGTTCGTTTTCGGGAATGAAAATTTCCCCGAGCCCGTCGCGGGGTCCGGAAGACAGCCAGCGCACGTCGTTGGCGATCTTCATGAGGTTGCAGGCGAGCGCCTTTAAAGCGCCGTGCGCGAATACGAGATCGTCTTTCGCCGTGAGCGCGTGATATTTATTTTCAGCGGTGACAAAGCGTTTTCCCGTCAGTCCGCTCACTTCTTCCGCCACCGTTTCGGCGAAGCCCTTGGGCGCGTTGAGTCCCGTGCCCACGGCGGTGCCGCCGAGCGCTAACTCTTTCAGTCCCGGAAGCGCGAGCGCAAGCTGCGCCTTCGTCTTTTCTATCATGTTTCTCCACCCGCTGATCTCCTGCGAGAACGCGATGGGAACGGCGTCCTGCAAATGCGTTCTGCCGCTCTTGACGATCCCCTCGTTTTCCGCTTCCAATCTCTTGAATGTTTGGATGATCTTATCCATGGCAGGGAAGAGCTTATCCTCTATCGCCACGACCGCGGCGATGTGCATCGCGGTGGGGAAAGTGTCGTTAGAGCTTTGGCTCTTATTGATGTCGTCGTTGGGATGCAGTACTTTTTTCCCCGCCAGCTCGTTGCCCCGATTGGCGATGACTTCGTTGGCGTTCATGTTCGACTGCGTGCCGCTGCCCGTCTGCCAGACGACGAGAGGAAAGTGCTCGTCGAGCCTGCCCGCGATCACTTCGTCGCACGCGGCGCAGATGACGTTCTTTTTTTCTTCGGGCAAAATCCCGAGCTTATAATTTGCCAGCGCCGCCGCCTTCTTCAAAATTCCGAAAGCGTGCGTGATTTCCCGGGGCATTACCTCCGTGCCGATCTGAAAATTCTCGTGGCTGCGCTGCGTCTGCGCCGCCCAATATTTATCCGCGGGGACTTTCATTTCCCCCATCGTGTCTTTTTCGATGCGATATTCCATGTTCTTTCTCCGTCGCTGCGTTATTTTATGTAGACAGACTTATCAGATATTCAGCTGTGCGATCACGCCCTTCAAGACCTCCGCGCTGTGTCTGAACTTTGCGAGCTCGTCGTCGGACATCTTGGGGGCAAGGGTGGTCTGAATGCCGTTGTTGCCGAGAACGCAGAGCGTGCTCAGACACACGTCGGAAATGCCGTATTCGCCGTCCAGCATGGTGGAAAGGGTCATCACGGTGTCCGCGCCCGAATAGATGCTCTTGATGATATGGCAGACGGAGGCGGCGATGCCGTAAAAAGTAGCGCCTTTGCCCGCGATGATCTTCCCGCCCGATTTTCTCACGTATTCCTCCACCTCTTCATGCGTATAGGGCGTGATGGGAAGGATCGTCTTATTCGTCAACGCGTCGTCGTAATCGTTGAGGGGGATTCCCGTGATGTCCGCCGCGGACCAAGCCACGAAGGAGCTGTCCCCGTGCTCGCCGAGAACATAAGCGTGCACCTGCTTTTGATTGATGGAATAGAGTTCGGAAAGGCGGGTTCTCAAACGAATGGTGTCGAGAATGGTGCCCGAGCCTAAAACCTGCCCCTTGGGAAGCCCGGTGACTTTGCTGAATACATACGTGAGAACGTCCACGGGATTGGCGACGATGACGTAGATGGCGTCGGGCGCGTGCCTGACGATTTCCGGCGCGATCGTCTTGATGATATCGACGTTGGTCTGCGCCAGATCGATGCGGGACTGCCCGGGCTTTCTGCCGATGCCGGACGTGACGACAACGATATCAGAGCCAGCCGCGTCCTCATAGGAGCCTTCGTACACTTTTGTGGGAGAGAGGAAGGGCGTCGCCTGTTTGATGTCCATCGCTTCGCCGCGCGCCTTTTCCCGATTGATATCGATAAAGACGATCTCCGAAACAGAACTTGCCACCACCAGCGTATAGCCGATGGTCGCGCCTACAGAACCGGCACCGATAATCGTAACTTTGTTGTTCATACTTGTTTATTCTCCGTATGTTAAATTTTTTCTCTTTAAAAGGCATTCCTTTCGGATTCAGACCGTAAAAAAAGGCGGTCAAAACCGCCCTTCGCCGACATGGCCGTCCGGGCACGCTTTTGCGTTTACTCTCTCGACCTTTTCCCCTCACCATGTAAAATATATTATATCATATTTCTTTTTAAATCACAACAACTTGAAACGCATATTTCTGAATTTGACGGAAATTTTTACTTTTTTCGGCGTTTTCCGACTTTTCTCGCGTTAACAAAAGACACAATTTATGAACGCAAAGCACACGCTTTGGAACATTTGCACAAGCGATAATTTTTCGCGCTTTTTTTATCGATTAAGCGCTTTATAGTTCGCAGAAAACGCCCCAAAACCTTACGGCGACGAGGAAAAATTTATTCCGCGTAAAATCTTGGGTATTTCCTTATGGCAATATTCTCCGACTCTGATTTTACTCCCGATCCGCGAAATTTTTATTATACATACAAAGCTCTTTCGGCTGTCCCGGCGAGCGACTTTTTTCCCCCGCGCGGGTATCGAATGAGTTTGCCCTATAATAAAGGCGGGGAAAGATAAAGCCTTCCCCGCCTTTTGGTTTGCCGCAGCAAATTTTTATTTTCGGTTTTTTAATTCTTTTTAAATGCGTTTGCCAGCATCAAAGCGCCCTCGATGATGGTGAAGATACCCGCCACGATAAACACCCAGCGAAGGGTTGCGCCCTGATTGAAGAACAGGAAAAACGCGATGACGATGCAGACGATGGGCGCCGCGTAGGCGAGCACGGTGTCGATGACTCTCGCGCCCTTGACTTTCAGTTTGATGCGCGCATACAGCTGCAAAATCCCATAAATCAGCAAGAGGGCGGCGACGATATAAAGCACTGCGCTGACCAGCACCCAGCCGCACAGGATAATCAACGCGCCGACGACGATTTTTACGACCGCGGGCATCACCATCTTATCGATGAGATTGAGTATGCCGCTTACGATAAGCACGATGCCGAGAACGGTCATACAAATCTCTACGATCCTATTGGGAAGCACGACGAGCAGGATCCCCAATACGATCGTCAGCACCGCGGAAACGACTTTTTCCGAAGTTTTCATAAGTTTTCCTCCGAGTTTTGATTATATTTTATTACTTAATATTATTATACACGAATTTTGGCAAAATGCAACGGATTCCGACAAATTTATTCCACACTTTTCAAAGATTCTATCATATTGATGCGCCCTATGCTTTTCCCGAACGCCAGATTGATGGCAAACGAGGTGAGGAGCGCGAGCAGCGCAGAATACACATAGGAAACGGGTTTCAAATAATAGAGAAAGCTCATGATCTCCACCTTGTTGATACTCAGCACCAGATAAGTGACGGGATAGCCGAGCGCAAGCCCGAACGCCGTGCCGATCAGCGTCAGCAACATGATTTCATAGAGGAGAGATTTAGCGATCTTTCCCCTCGTGAAGCCCAGAACTTTCAGCGTGGCGATGTCCCGCGTCCGTTCGTTTATGTTCAGGAGAGAAAGGTTGTATAAAACGACCACGGAAAGCAGAATGGCAAATATCATGAGCGTATATTTCATGGCGTTTATCGAGGCGACCTTTTCCTCGACGTAATCCCACAGCTGTGCGACGCTCGACGCCTGCGCGGTGCCGCTGACAGCGTTTATTTTGTCCAGGAGTCCGTCCGTCACCTTTTCCGCCTTTATCCACGCGGAAGGCGTGCCGTACACTTCCCCGAATTGGTCGGTATGCAGGAAAACGCCCTTGGTAATCGCGGAATCGACGATCTCGTCCGCCGTAAACTCGAAAGTCTGGGAGCCGAAGGCCAGACGGAATTTTCCTCCCTTTTTAAGATTCAAAAATTCTGCGATCGAACGGGACACGACCACCTTTCCCCCGCCGGTATCGATGGTCGTCATCTTCATGTTTTCCCCGAAATTATACACCTTGATATCTTTGCCGGCTTCGTCGGTGGATGCGGCCATATAATGAATGGTGTACGTTTCAAACGCCTCTATCTCTCCGCCGTCCACTAATTTTTGCATCTCTTCCTCGAAATTTTCCGCAGAATACGGCGTGGAAATATCGTAAGTAAATTGCTTATAAAGTTCCGTGCGCAGGCTGTTGTCCACGGTATCGCCGATGCCGAACGCGCACATGAGAAGCGCGACGCAGCCCGTAATGCCGATGATCGTCATCAGCGCCCGCACGGGTTTGATGGCAATATTGCGCGCCGCCATTTTCAAAGACAGCACATGGTCCTTTCCTCTCTTTTTTCCCCTCCCCGGCTTCGGGGCCTCTGCGCGATCGGAAACTTTCGGGGCGGGGCGCGCCCGACCTTTATCTCTCCGCTTGCTCAATTTGAGAAAAAAATTGTCCTTGGGTACGGCAGGACGCATACACTCCGCCGGACTTTCCCTGACGACGCCGCGGCAGACGAGGACGCTGATCAGCGCCGCCAAGAGCGCGACGACTCCCACGGATAATAGACTGCCGAGAATATCGAAGGACGGGAGAGCGGGAAACGGCAGACTGTATACGAGCTGATATTTTACCTTCATGACATTGGGCACGATGAAGGGACCGATCGCGGCTCCCACCAAACCGCCGATAAGACAGAGAATTCCGCCGAAACTTGCGTAATGGCGCAGGATCTCTCCGCGACTGAATCCCAGTCCTTTGAGAGTTCCTATTTCGGTGCGTTCCTCTAAAATCAGGCGATTGACCGTGGTGAGAATGACGAACACGGAAACTAAGAGAAAGATGACGGGAAAGACGTACAGCATTTTGCGGCTTTGGGAAACTTCTCCGTCCAGCATCACGGGCGTTTCCATGCTGTTTCTGTCATAGATGAAAAGGAGATTATCGTTTCCCGAAAAATGTTCGCTTATCCGTTCCTTGACCGCGGCGGGCGAATCTGTCTTTATCAACGCCTGATTGTAAAAATCGGACGCCTGTATCTTCATAAACGGGAACTCCTTTTTTGCGAGTTCCTCGAATTTTGCCTCCGTAATATATACCGCCATCGCCGTGGAGCTCACTGCGGTTTCGGGAAAGTTCATAAACCCGGTGACTTGCGAGGAAAGACTCACCTGATAGGAAGAGGAACCGACGGGGACGGAAACCGCGAGCATGACTTCGGCTCCTATGGCGATGCCGTTGAGCTGTGCGGTCTTTTCGTCGATGAGAACGCCCGCCTCCCCTTTCAGCAAGACGGGATGGGAAACGGAAGTGTCCCCGACGTAAATTTTCGCGCTCTTTTCCCCGAACGTCCCTTCCGCGTAAATACGGTATTCCGTCTTTTCTCCGAGCGCAGAGAAATACTCTTTATCCTCGTCCGTGACGTTCTGCATCTGCACGCAGAGATCGCAAAGATCGGTGGAAGCGAAATAACTGTCCACCGCCTTTTTCAGCGTCTTCGTATTGGAGAGAAAACCGCAGAACAGCGTCACTGCGAGCATGGTGATCGCTATCATGGAAGCGAACTGCAAGCGATTTTTTTTCATTTCGCGGCGGGCGAGCCGCCGAAGGATTTTTCCCGCTTTCATCACCAGTCTATCTCCTCGGACGCTTTCGGGGAAGAAACGCGCTCGTCGCTGACGATGCGCCCGTCCGACAGACGGAGGACGCGGTCCGCCACCTCCGCAAGTTTGGCGTTATGCGTCACCACCACGATGGTCTTGTCTTTCTTTTTGGCAAGGGACAGGAGAAGGGATACGATATTTTTGCCCGTTCCCGAATCGAGCGCGCCCGTCGGTTCGTCGCAAAGCAGCAGCTTGGGATTTTTCACCACGGCGCGCGCGATGGCGACGCGCTGCTGTTCTCCGCCCGAAAGCTGAGCGGGAAAATTGTTCATCCGGTTTTCCAGTCCCACCAGCCGAAGCGCCTCCGCCGCGTCCATGCCTTCTTCGCCTTCCGAGAGTGCCACGTTCTCTATCGCCGTCAGATTCTGCATGAGATTGTAAAACTGAAAGACGAAACCGATATCGTTTCTGCGATAGGAAACGAGTTGTTTTTCCGTAAAGCGCACGATGTCCCTGCCCGCGATTTCGACGCTGCCTTCCGTGGCGCCGTCCATGCCGCCGAGGATATTCAAAAGGGTGCTTTTTCCGCTGCCGGAAGGACCCAGAACGACGACGAATTCCCCCGTTTCCAAAGAAAAAGAAACGTCCCAAAGCGCCGTCACACAGTTTTGTTCTCCGCCGTACACCTTTTTCAGATTTTTTACTTCGATGTTGCCCATGATTTTCAAAATCCCTCACTTTTTCCTTTTTTTCCGCAAGAGCGAGATCGGCTATCTTTTTATAATATATACGGGATACGGGTCGCCGCGGTGATACCCCAGCTTTTCCGCGAGAGCCAAAGATCTCTCGTCGTGCGCGTCCCAGCTCGGATACAAGTTCCTTTTCAGGCATTCTTCGATGAGAGCCGCACCGCAGGCGGAAGCCAGTCCTTGTTTGCGATGCGCGGGATGAGTGTCGATTTCAATTTCTATCCCGCCCGACCACGCCGTATAGGACGACGCGCCCGCAACGGGAATACCGCCCAGCAAAACGACTATCCCCAGCCCCTTCGCGCGATATTCCTCATAGGAAGAAAACGCGCCGCATAAGTATCTCGACCATTCCTTGCTACGCAGACCCTCATAAATTTCCTCATCGATAAGCTTCAAGCGGTATTGCGCGGGCAAAGTCGCGATAAAACCGTTTAACTTCTCCGAATCGAAAACGTTTCCTTCCTTTTTTACGGCATAGCGAAAACGGCGTTCTCCCTTTGTGCCCAGGACCTTTTCGAGAGTTTCGCACCACTCTCTTCCCTGCGGGACAAAAACGGATGCCGAAAGAGAGTTCAACGCCCTTTCTATCAGCGCTTCGTCGGGCTTCCCCGCAAAGAAGCAAAAATCTCCCGCCGCCGCATAGGCGGATTGAGGATCTTCGTCTTCGTCGGCAGCGAGTACGCCCATCGCCCCTTCCAGGCAGCTGTAAATGATCGTTTCCTCCGCGCCGTTAAACAGATTCGCTATTTTTTCTCTGTTCATTCTTTCCTCCGCAGCCGTTCGCTATTTAGGCGACGGCGTATAACAGTTCCCGATATTTTTGCGGATGCGGAAAAGAAGTCCGATTTTCAGAACGATCGTTCCCGACACCGTTTAGAGGCAACAGTTTCTCGATTTCCATAAAGCAACCGCCGCGAATACCCTTTTTAAATCTCTTTTTCAAACAAAAAAGGGCTTTTTCCCCGAAAAAAGGCCGCACTATCCCCTTTCTCTTGAAAAAAGCCGAAATTTCTTATCTGCCGCGCGGCGGTCCCGCCCTCCGCGCTTATGCGTGCCCGCGCAGGATCGCAATGCGTATATACCCGCTTTGATAGCGGTGCGCGGCGCGCGCGCAGGGATACGTCGGCTCCTTTTTGCAACAGCTGCAAAATTCGTATGTACCGCACATATCCCGCCCCTCTTTCATGCTGTCAAACCATTTGATCTGATCGAATTTATCCTGTTCCGTTTTAAAATCCATGCTTTTAACGCCTCCCGATGATTCTTTTACCGCAAAACTTCTCTCTTTCCGCTCTTCCCTTTTCCGTATGTATCTATTATAATAAATTTCGACAATTTTTTCAACACTTTTACGCAAAAAAAATGTAATTTTTTTTACTTTTCCGCGCATATTCTTAAAATTTGATTTTTCTTCCCCGTTTTTCCCGCACGTCGTTTTTTTGACGACTTTTCCGTCTTTTCGGAGCGTCTAAAACCAAGCGTCCTCATAGGCACACAAAAACCGCGGCAGTAAAGCCGCGGTCGGATAGATTCGGTTTTTCATCATATTCTCTCAGTTATGCGCCTTTGCAACCGAAAAAGTTGCAAAGCGCCATTAACCAAGCCTATCTCGCGTATTTCGGATTTTCGCGGCAAAGCATAACCTGTTCGGCGCCTTTCCCGACGTCCGTGCCTGCCGACGGAAAAACGAACCGATTTCCCTCGCGTTCCCCTTTCCTTGCGATTTCCGCTTTTGTAACAATATTGTATTATATGCGGCGACGGGGAATTTATGCGTTTAAAATTTCCGATTTTTTCAAAATTTTCAGAAAAATTCGCTGACGCGCAGATTGCTCAGGATTTCCTCGTACTTATCCTTAGTGAAAGAGATCTTTCCGAAGGTCGTCACCGTAGCGGTCCCCGCCGCGACGCCCGCGCGCAGAATATCGGGCAGGGGAGCGCCCTGTTCCATCAGCATCGCCGCCGCAGCCACCATGCCGTCGCCCGCGCCCACCGTCGAATTTACGGCGACGTTTATACTCTTGCAATAGTAATGATTGGAGCCGTCCGTGATCACGGCGCCGTCCTTGCCGAGAGATAAAAGAACGGTCTTTGCGCCGCGATCCAAAAGTTCCCTGCATCCCGCGAGCATATCTTCCTTGTCGACGATCTCCCGACCCAGCGTATTTTGAAGTTCGTCGAGATTGGGCTTCACGAGATCCACCCCCGCGTTCAACGCCGCAAACAGCCGCGCGCCCTCCGCATCCACGATTTTCAGCGTCTTGGAATCCACGGCGCGGAAAAGACTGCCGTAATATTCCGCGTCCACGCCGCGGGGCAGACCGCCGGAAATGACCGTCACGTTGCTTCTTGCCGAGAGCATCTGCACCATATTCAAAAGCTCGTTCGTCTTGCCTTCGCCGACCTCTTCGCCGACGTCGTTGACTTCGGTGAGCATGGATTTGTTGTCGATGAACTTATAATTCTCGCGCACCCGCCCTTTATTCCAGACGAACGTAAACGGAACGCCCTCTTTATCCAGCGCGTTTTCAAACATATAGCCGTTTTCGTTATACATGAGTCCCGTGGCATACGGTTCCCCGCCCAGCCTCGCCACGCCGATCGCGACGTTTAAAGCCTTGCCCGTAAAGGAAAGCGTCTTGCTTTTGACGATATTCGTCTTGCCTACGTTGAGAGAATCTAACTCTATGGTAATGTCCGTGCAGGGACTCAAACAAACGGTTAAAATCATAGGAACGGCTCCTTCCCGCCGGCGGAAAAAACAATCCGTCCGCCGACCTTACCTATTATATAATAAAAAGATAAAAATTTCAATACCAAACGGAAAAATTTTTGGAAAATTTTTGTCGTAATTTGCTTTTGTATCCTTCTTATCCGAATTTTCCTTCAAAATCCCTCAAAAATACTGACCGGCGGCTCCCTCTTTTCGGCAAAAACGCCGTCGTCTTTTTCCTTAAAAAAACAGCTTCCGAAAAAGAAGCTGTTTTTCCCTGTGCGCTTTTTAAATCGCCTTTTTTACGCATCACATGGAAATCATCTGCAAGGTTTCGTAAAGCTCGTAATTGAACTCCTTTTTCATAGAAACCGCCTCGATGATGTCCATATCGATAATTTCGTTTTTATGGATGCCGACCGCACGATTGCCCACGCCCTCGTTGAGAAGGCGGACGGCTTTATTGCCGAACTGCGCCGCCAACATTCTGTCCGCCATGGAAGGCGAGCCGCCGCGCTGTACATGTCCGATACACGTGGGACGCACGGAATAGGTCGTCACTTCTTGGAGCTGCTTGGCAAATTGCTCCGCACCCATGACGCCTTCCGCCACGACGATGATATTGGAATGTTTGCCGCTCGCGCGCGAACGGTTGATTTTCATGACGATATCGTCCATATCGAAAGTGATTTCGGGGACGACGATGATCTCCGCGCCCGACGCGATGCCGCTGTATAAAGCGATATCGCCGCAGTGACGTCCCATTACTTCCACGACGGAAATGCGCTCGTGCGAGGTCATCGTGTCGCGCAGCTTGTTGATGATGTCGAGGCAGGTATTCACCGCGGTATCGAAACCGAGAGTATAATCGGTGTATTGCAAATCGTTGTCGATGGTGCCGGGGATACCGATGGTAGGGACTCCGAAGCCGTCGCTCAAATCCCGGGCGGCGCGGAAAGAGCCGTCGCCGCCGATGACGACAAGACCTTCGATCCCCCTGTTTTCCAAAGTTCTGACAGCCTTTTGCTGTCCTTCTTTCGTCAGCATTTCAAGGCATCTCGCCGTTCTCAGTTTTGTGCCGCCGCGCTGCACGATGTCGGAAACGCTGCGCATTTCCATGGGAATCACGTCGTCTTCCAAAAGCCCCGCATAGCCCCGCTCTATTCCGTATACCTCCATGCCGTAATAAATCGCTGTCCTGACAACGGCGCGGATAGCCGCGTTCATACCGGGAGCGTCGCCCCCGCTCGTCAATAAGCCGATTCGTTTCATAGTGTGATCCTCCGTCAGAATGTATTTATAAATTTTAAATTCGTTCTTTTTTTGATACTGTCGAAAAATTATCCGTCAAATTTCCCACTTTTCATTCGGCTCATGAACGCCATTCCAATATATTATAACAAATCTTTTTGAAAAAACAAAGCCTTTTCCTATGCTTTTTCAAAAAATTTTAAATAAGTTTTATACAATCCTCCCGAAGAAAAGAGGAGAGTTCCGCCATCAGCGCCTTTCCGGGATTTACCCTCTGCGAGCAGAGCATTTTTTTTCTGTCCCGGACAAAATACACGGGCGTATCCCCTTGATAGTAACACAGCGTTTCCATCAGTTCGTCCACGTCCTCCTGCGCCATGCCGCTGATTTTCAGCCACAGCGTCTTTTCTTTTTCTTCCTTGGCGGCAGCTTCCGCGGTTTCGCCCGTTCGTGCGTTTTCCGCATGAGGCGGCTTTTCCTGTTCGTCGATGCGGAACTCGGACATCCTGTCCACGATGATCGTGGGCGCTTTTTCCTCGTTGATATCGATTTTTCCGCTCAGCGACACCACCGCGTCCACGGCGAGGAAGCTCTTGATTCTCTCGTATACATTGGGGAAACAGACGCACTCCACCGTGCCGTACAAGTCTTCCACCGTCACGAACGCCATGAACGAACCCGAACGGGTCTGCAATTTTTTAGTGGCGGCGATCATGCCGCCCATCGTCACCTGCTGACCGTCCGAAAGCTCGGTGTACGTCTTGACGCCCGTTTCCTCGTCCTCCATATATTCGGTGAGCATGGAACAGTTAAAGTTTTTGTCTTTGAAATAGGCGACGTATTTTTCAAAAGGATGCCCGCTGACATAGACGCCGAGTACGGATTTTTCCTTGGAGAGCTTTTCCGTCTGCTCGTACTCGGGAATATCGGGATAGACGATTTCGAGGCTCTGTTCCTCGATGATGTCCCCGAAGAGGGAGATCTGCGCGCCCGCCTTCTGTTTGTCCATCGCGTTGACGCGAGTGATGACCTCGTCGTAGACCGCCGCAAACTGCGAGCGCGTATAGCCGAAGCAGTCGAACGCGCCCGCATAGATGAGGCTTTCGACGATACGCTTGTTGACGTGCTTGGCGCAGCGAATGGCAAAGTCTGCAAAATCCTTGAATTCCCCGTTCGCGTTCCGCTCCTCGATGACCGCCTCGATGGGCGCCTGACCGACGCCGCGAAGCGCGCCGAGTCCGAAGCGCAACCCGTTGCCTTCGACCGAAAAGATCGATTTCGATTTATTGATATGGGGAGGCAGAACGTCGATGTTCTTCTCCTTCATATAGGCGATATACTTGGAAATTTCCTCTATCTTATCGATACGGTCGTTCAAAATGCCCGCAAGGAATTCCTTGGGATAGAAATATTTGAGATAGGCGGTGCGGTAGGCGACGACGGCGTAAGCGGCGGCATGGGACTTATTGAACGCGTACGAAGCGAAGCTTTCCATGTCCGCGAATATCTTTGCCGCGACGTCGGCGGGAATTCCCTGCGCCGCGCAGCCTGTAATGTTGCCCCCCTGCGCGATGTCGCCGAAAATAAACTTGTCCTTTTGCGCCATCAGCTCGTCCTTGTGCTTTTTCGCCATGGCGCGGCGAACGAGGTCCGCCTGCCCCAGCGAGTAGCCCGCGAGCTTTTGGAAAATCTGCATGACCTGTTCCTGATAGATGATGACGCCGTAGGAATTTTTGAGAATGGGCTCCAAAAGCGGCGTGTCGTAAACGATCTGATCGGGATGATTCTTGTTGCGGATATAGGTGGGAATGAAATCCATGGGACCCGGGCGATAGAGGGAAATACCCGCGATCAGATCTTCAAGACAGTTCGGCTGCAAGTCCTTCATAAACTTTTTCATGCCGCCTTGTTCGAGTTGGAACACCGCGTCCGTATCTCCGGACGAGATCAACTGATACGCTTCGGGCACGTCGTAGCCGATTTCATTGAAGTCGATATCGATTCCCAATCCCTCTTTGATATAGCTGAGGGTATTTTGAATATCCGTAAGAGTCGTGAGGGCAAGGAAGTCCATTTTCAGCATTCCTACGGCTTCCACTTCCTTCATGTCGAACTGCGTCACGATGTCGTCGCCGTTTTTGGCGAGGGGCACGTTGTCGGAGAGCACCTTGCGGCAGATGACGACGCCGGCGGCGTGTTCGGAGGTATTCTTGGGCATTCCTTCCAGCTTTAAGCCCATATCGATGACGCGGCGGAGCTCTTCGTTCGTTTCGTACACCTCGATAAACTCGGGATTTTTTTTCTTCTTCTGTTCTATCAGATCCTTTTCCGTTTCAATGCGCTTGTCCTCGGGCAGGGAAGGATCCGCCAGCTTTTTTTCATACTTTTCGATATTGAGGCCCAGCAGCTCGCGAATGGTGGATTTTCCGTCCATCAGCTTCGCCACTTTATCCGTATCCGAATAAGGCACCCCCATCACCCTGCCTACGTCCTTGATGACGGCTCGGGAAGCAAGCGTACCGAACGTGACGATCTGCGCCACGTTTTCGGGATGGTATTTGCGGCGCACGTATTCGATCGTTTCATAGCGGCGCTTCGTGCAAAAGTCCACGTCGAAGTCCGGCATGGAAACTCGGTCGGGATTCAAAAAACGCTCGAAAATGAGTTCGTAGCGCAAGGGATCGACGTCGGTGATGCCGATGGAGTACGCGACGATACTGCCGACGCCCGAGCCTCTGCCCGGTCCCACGGGAATGCCGTTCAACCGCGACCAGTTGATATAGTCCCAGACGATGAGGAAATAATCGGCAAATCCCATCTTGATGATGATTCCCAGTTCGTATTCCACGCGCTGTTTAATGGTATCCGTAATGTCTTTATAGCGCTTGGGAAGCCCCTCCCACGTCAAACGGGTGAGGTATTCAGGCGACGTGGAGCCGTCGTCGGGCGTATACAGAGGAATGAGCGATGTGTCGCGGATGGGCGTGCCGTTGGGTTTTAAATCAAAAACGGGTTCCTCTATCTTATCGGCGATGACGCGGGTATTGGAAATTGCTTCGGGAATATAATCGAACAGCGTCGCCATTTCGTCGCCTGTCTTCATATAAAATTCGCGCGTTTCGAACTTCATGCGCTTGGGATCGGCAAGCGTCTTTTTCGTCTGAATGCACAGCAGGATATCCTGCGCTTCCCAATCCTCTTTGTAAATGTAATGGACGTCGTTCGTCGCCACAAGCTGAATATTTAGTTCCCGCGCGATCTGGATCAGCTGCGGAATCACCTGTTTTTCTTCCTGAATCCCATGATCCTGAATCTCGATATAGAAGTCCTCGCCGAAGACGTCCTTCATCTCCTTCGCCCATTCCTTGGCGCCGTCGTAATCTCCGTTCAAAAGGAGCTGCGGCATACGCCCCGCAAGGCAGGCGGAAAGGCAGATCACCCCTTCGTGATGCTCTTTCAAAAGCTTATAGTCGATCCTAGGCTTGCCGTAAAATCCGTCGATATAGGACAGGGAATCGAGCTTTACGATATTCTTATAGCCCGTTTTGTTCTTGGCGAGCACGATGATGTGTTCTGTCTTTGTCCCGGGGCGCTTGTCGTGATAGTCGTCCGTGGCGTAAAGCTCGCAGCCGATAATGTATTTGATCCCCTTCTTTACGCACTCCTCGGCAAAATACAAAGAAGCGTACATATTGCCGTGATCGGTGACCGCGCAGCAGTCTATGTTATTTTTGACGAGGTGATCGACGAGGTCGTCCACTTTGGCGGCTCCGTCGAGAAGGCTGTATTCTGTGTGTAAATGTAAATGTACAAAATCCGTCATTTTATCCTTTCCGTTTCCGTTAATTTTTTATCCGTTTCAATAGCACTTAATAAATCCGAAGAAAAAAGGCGCTCTAATCGCCGCTCTCTCCCGTAAAATTTTACCGCAACATTTTCCGTTTCCTATTTCCGAAAGACTCTCGCCGAAATTTCCTCTATCTTCCTCATGCGGTGATTAAGACAGCTTTTGCTTATTCCCAAACGCTGCGCGAGTTCCTTTAAGGAAAGAGCGGGATTGTTCAAACGCGCCTCGGCGGTTTCTTTGAGTTCCGCGTCCAGCGAATCCAGACCCGACGTTTCCTCGATGGCACGGATGGCGAGCACCTGCCGTACCGCAGCGGTAGCCGATTTGTCCGCATTTCCCGAAAAACAATTTGCCGCGCGATTGGAGTTGTTCGCTTCGTCCCGCTTTTCCACCAGAAGCGAAAACTTTTTCAGGGCGTTTGCCGCGCCGACCACGGACAAAAAATCGGAAATCGTTTCTTTGCTCTTTATATAGACGACGGCGCAGCCGTTTCTTTCCACCACTTTCGCGAGCAGTTCCGCGTCGTCGAGAAGTCTGCGAAAATCGTCCGCCGCGCGCTTTTCGGGAAAGACGAATTCGAGGTGATATCCCGTCTTTCCGCCTTCCTTTCCGGGCAGAATACAGCTCCCGCCCCCCAAAAATGCTCCTTTGATATAGGCGAGCGCACATTCCTTGTCGGCGACGAGTTTTTTCAAAATCCCGCGGGAAAATTCCTCTCCGCCCCTCTTTAAAAGTCCCAGCCGAGCGAGAATTTCCCCCGAATGTTCGACGGGGCATTGCAGCACCAGCTTGTCCCTGCCGCTCATTTTGTCCATCGACGCCCGCGCGACGGAAAGCTGTTCTTGAAAAGCCCTTTCGAACAGGTCCATAAAAAATTCCGCCACGTTTTCCGTTTCGGTGACGATGGAGAAAACGGGCTTTCCCTCTTGGAGAAACAATTGTCCGCTCGTGCGCACGAAGGCGGACAGAGCCGCTTTTTTCGCTGCTCCGCCCGATATGCCGCGCGCTATGATTTCTTTTTTTACGTCCGAAGTAAAATTCATTATCCGAATATTCTCTCTGTCTTTTCTGCGGGAAAAGCGTTTTTTCACCTTTTTCCGCAGAAACGCTCACATATGTCTTTTAAATTCCGCAAAGCGGAAAACGGCTAACCTGCCGTCGATGTTGTCGATGCGTTCGGGCGGCACGTGCACGCGCGCGAGCTGTTCTTCCACCAGCTTCGTATCCCCTACCCTGCCCACGGAATGCGCGTCCGAATCGACGACGAATCGGACGCCTGTTTCGACGACCGCGAACAGTTCCTCGTCCGTCAAATGCACCTTTTTGGAATTCAGTTCGATATACGTCCCGTAATCGGCGGCACACTTCGCCACTTCCGCCGCGTCGGCGGGGCACACGTAATTCAAATGGCTGACGATGTCCACGGGATTTTTCTTAATCATATTGATATAGGCGCGCGTATTGCGCTCCACGAGCGCCTTAGGCGGTCTGCGCCCGAATTTTTCCACAGTGAAGTTGCCGCCGAAATAGTGCCACCAATCGCCGAACGTTTCATAGGCGATAAAGACGTGCTTGCCGCAAAGGAAAAGATCGAAATTTTCGTAATCCCTTTCGGTGAGATCGGTCAAGCCGCTTACGCCCCGTATATTCGACTCCATGCCCACGAGGACGTCTATGCCGAGTTTTTCGGAAGCCGCCCGACACTCCGCAATGAGCGCGGGAACTCTTTTTCTTCTCAGCCCGAACGCGATGTGCGAAAAGCCGTGATCGGTGATGCCGATCTGTTTGAGTCCGAGCTCTTTCGCGCGCGCCGCATTTTCTTCCACGGTGCCCTTCCCGTGGGAATAGGGCGTGTGCGTATGATAATCCGCTGTTAAAATCATGCGTGCTCCTTTTGTTTTTTACTTCTTCATCGATGTCCGTTACGTTTTCCTTGTGTACCGCGAAAAAGCTCTTATCCTCAGCTCACGACGTATTTTCCAAAGCGCCGCCTTCGCACCGTTTTCTTTTTGCGGCGCCCGCCTTTAAAAGCCTCTGCGCATTCCCGAATTCGTCCCCACCTCGTATTCTCGGATTTCACAGGTAAATACATTTCTCCTTTCATATAAGGGGCAGGGATTGCTTTCACAGAGAATTTTTGAAACGCTTGTTTCAGCGTATGTATCTTATTTCTTCTTCCAACTCCACGCCGTACTGAGAAAACACGGCGTTTTTGGCGAGATTGACGAGCGCGTGCACGTCTGCGGCGGTCGCCCCGCCCTCGTTGAGGATAAAATTCGCGTGTTTTTCGGAAATGACGGCGCCGCCCACCTGCAACCCTTTTAATCCCGCGCCTTCGATCAGTTTCCCCGCGAATTCGCCCGGAGGATTTTTAAAGACGCAGCCCATGCTCCTTCCCTTAGGCAGCTTTTTTCTCGCGGCGACGTATTCTCCGCGGCGGCGGGCAACCGTTTCTCCGTCCGCCTCCTCCAATAGAAAGGATGCGCCCAGAACGACGCTTTTATCCTTCATAAAGACGCTCTGTTTATAGGCGTATCCACATTCCTCTTTGGACAGCACGCGGATCCGCCCCTCTTTATAGACGAGCGCGCTTTCGAGAATATCCGCCACGTATCTTCCGCCCGCGCCCGCGTTCATGAATACCGCGCCGCCGATGGTGCAAGGGATACCCGCGAGAAATTCCGCGCCCGTCCTGCCGTGCCTTTCGCAGGCGTCGAGAAAGGTTTTGGATTTCACGCCCGCCATGGCGAAAACGGATTTCCCGATACCGATGGATTTCAGCTTCCCCATAAAGACGACCGCCCCTTCGAACATACCGTCGGAGGGCAGAACGTTCGTCATATTGCCCAAAACGAAAAAATTGACGTCCTCTCTTTTAAAAATATCGATGAGAAGCAAAAGCTCCGCAAGATTCGCGGGATAAAACGCCGCACGCGCAAAGCCGCCGCAGCCGATGGAGCAACGAGAGGCAAAACAAAAAGGCGCTTCGTGTTCTATTCCCGAACATTCTTTGGTAAGCAAACGGGTCCAATCGCTCAAATTTTTCTCTCCTTTATTTTAGCATATTTTTTTGTTTTTTGAAAGTGTTTCAAATCGCTTTCAGAAAATTTTTTAAAACTTCGGTATTTCCTCCCGACAGGGAGTTTTTCGCCGCTTCGTTCGCTTCCTTTAAACCGCTCGGAGAGGTAAACACATTCAGCGTATAGCGCGCGTTTATCTTTTCCATTTCGTCCGCGAGCGCGTCGTCTGCCGTATAAATATCGTATATGGGACTGAACATCCCGATCTCCGTCAGTTTCTTCTGATTTTTTTCGTTCAAAAGACTCTCTACGTACTCGTCGCAGATGCGTTTTTCTTCCTTATCTTCCGTCAAAACGGCTATGTATTGATAGAGGTCCGAAAACTCCGCCAGCGGTTTCATATAGACGTTGACCTCACGCGCCGCGAAACGGCAGACGTCGCGCTGCGTCCCGAGAAGGTATTTATATTTGCCGTTTAAAAAGCGCACGTAAGCGGTGGTCGACTCTTCCGCGACGACGTTGTTTCCCAGCTGTAAAAACGCCGCGGCGACGAGAGGTAAATTGTTGCCGCCCAGGGAAACCACGGTGTTTTCCGCTTTGATCTCCTCAAAGGCATCTTCCAGGCAAAACACCGCGTATCCCCCTTTGCACCAAGGGATCGCGCGGCATTCCCCGCCCACCGTGCCGCCAGGGAAATTTCTGCCGTTAATTTTCAGGCACTTTTCCGCAGCTTCCGAAAATCCCACGCCGAAGGAAATCATATCGGGGTAATTGCCCTCCGCAAAGGCAGCGGCAGCGCCCTCCGCCGTATAGGAGGACACCATGACGTAAACGCCCGGATGCGATTTCTCGTAAGCGGCGGAAACGCGGTTTAAAAAGGAGGTGCGGGAGCCTTTTCCTCCCTCGAAGGTATCTATGTTCCAAAGGCGGACTATCCCCGCGCGGGGAGAGGAGGCGGAGGTCTTTTCTTTGAGGGCGGGAAAAGCGTAAAACACGGACAGGGCGCAGAATACGCCCGCCAGAAGAAAGCACGCCGCAGTTTCGATGATGCGAATTTTTTTCATAACTTATTATATGCCCCGCGCACCCGCCTCATTCCCTTCCGGCTCGCCATTCGTGCCAATAAAAAATCCGTTTTCTTTTCACTCTCTTAGTGTATCCATGCACGAAAAAAGAAAGCGCGTTTTTCCAAAAAAGAAAACCGCGATAAAATCTCTATAAAAAAGAGAGCTTTTCGGATCTAAATCCGAACAGCTCCCCCTTATATATAAAGGCGGAAAGACGCACACGGTGCATTTCCCCGCCGATAGATACAGTATTTGCCGCAAAGGAACGGACTATACCGATTTTATAAAATTCCCTCCATTTTCCTCTTCTTCCGCTTTTATCCGTCTTTTCGAATAAAAAGGAGGCGCCTTTTATCGCGATCCGTATGCTTGTCATTCTCCTATATTTTACTTCTTTCCGTCTTTAAAGATTCGGACAAACTACGAAGGCAAAATCGGAGATCGCAAAAAGACAGCGCGTTTCCCCGATTTTCGTAAAATCTTTCCCCATCAACGCTAAAAAAACTTGTGCCGAAAGGTAAACGGGCTTTTAAACGGCAGTCGCCTTTTTTCCCGCCTCGCTTTCCGGCAAAAACACCGATCCCGCCGCGACAGTCCCTCCTGAGATCAAATTTTTTCCGCTTGAACACTCAATTGCCGCTTCTCCATAAAGCCCTTCGCTTTTGCGCGCCCCTCCTCTATTCCTCCAAATTTTCCCCGTCTTTTTTTTCCAGCTTTTTGCCGCGGATATCCAAGGAGGCGAGCCTTGCGTCTTCGAGCATGATTCCCCGCTGCACCGTTTCGTAGCCGTATTTTTCCCGAAGCTTTGCCACCGCCTTTTCCGCGCGCTCGCTCTTTTCGTAATTTCTGCCCAAAGCGCGCGTTTGTCCTTCGCCCGTGCAGGACAATAGATCCAATTGCTCGACATGATAATCGAAGCCCGACACGCTGACGCCCAGCATATGCACCTTAAAACCGGGAGGACAATGCAGGCAGAAGAGTTCGAACGCCGCCTTTGCGACGTCCCCGCAAAGCGCCGTCGGCAGCACTTTTTTCTGAAAGGCGGAATCCTCCATATACTGATTGCGCACGACGACGTGCACCCTGTCCGCCTTTCCCACGTCCGCGTCCCGCTGCCGCGCCGTCACGCTCTCCGCGAGCGCGTAAAAGAGCCGTTTGATCTCCTCTCGATCGGAAACGTCCTCCGGCAGCGTCATGGAATTGCCGATGGATTTCAGATCCTCTTTGTCCTTGCCGCATTTCACGGGCTCGTCGTCCTCCCCCCGCGCGTATTTCAGCAGTTGTACGCCCCGTTTTCCGAACAGCTTATAGAGCAATTTCTCGTCTGCGGCCGCCAGCTCGCCTATGGTACGAATTCCGCGGGCGCCCAGCGCTTCCGCCGTCGCCTTCCCTACAAACAACAAATCGGTAACGGGCAAAGGAAAGACCTTTTGACGGTAATTTTCGCGGGAGAGGACCGTAACCGCGTCGGGCTTTTTCATATCCGACGCCAGTTTTGCGAAAACCTTGTTGAAGCTGACGCCGACGGAAACGGTCAAGCCCAGCTCTTCCCTGACGGCGCGGCGGATCTTTTCCGCGATCTCCTCCCCGCTCCCGAACAGGGCGACGCTAGCGGTCATATCCAGCGCGCATTCGTCGATGCTGCAAGATTCGATGCAGTCGGTGAAACGTTCGTATATCGCGCGCACCTTGCGGGAGAATCTCTTGTATTCCCCGAAATGCGTTTCCGACCGCAGTACGTGCGGACACTTCCTGAGCGCCGACGCCACCGTTTCCGCCGTTTTGATGCCGAACTTTTTTGCCTCTTCGTTTTTGGCGAACACGACGCCCCGCCGCTCCTTCGGATCGCCGCAGACGATCAGCGGCTTCCCTTTAAATTCGGGATGGAGCAGGGTTTCCACCGACGCAAAAAAATTATTCAGATCGGAATACAAAATCACCCGTTCCTTCACTCTTCGCCTCAAAAAACAAACGTTCGTCTTTTTCTTTCGATTATACATCAACCGCCGCGGTTTGTCAATATTTTGCGCCGAACGAAAAAAAGGAAAAATGTTACACTTGCGGGGAAAGTGTCATTTCCCGCCGATACGCCGTTGACATTCTTTCTTTCAAGGAGCTATAATAACCCAAATCACACGAAAACGCGGCGCTTCGTCCGCTTTTTTTGTCAAGGAGTTATGAACATGGAAAATGTAAAAGGAAAACGTAAACTTCGCCTTTGGCAGAGATTGCTGATCATTCTGCTCTCCGTCGTCGTCACTTTGACCGCCGCGCTGGCAATTACGGCAGGATGCGTCTGGGGCAACGAGATCTCCACCGCGGCGAGCTTTAAACAGCTTTGCCCCCGCGACGACGCTCATCTGGACGGCTCCGTCTATCGTATGGACGTAAAAGGCGGTTTCTACTTCGACAAATACATAGCGCAGGGCGGCGCGAAAAGCGACAAGGAACTCATCGATTTCATCACGAAAAACATCACCAAAGGTCTTATCGATATGTCCATCGACGAAACGGAGATCGGCTGCGCCTCCTTTACGGCGACGACGGCGGAGGGCGACAAACTTTTCGCCCGCAACTACGACTTTGCCAAAACCAATACCTGTATCGTATTCACGGAGCCGAAGGACGGCAGACACGCCTCCATCTCCTCGGTCGACCTCCAATTTATCGGCATGGACGCCAATCAGGACGTCGCGGGACTCATGAATAAGATCACCTGCCTTGCCGCGCCCTATGCGCCTTTGGACGGCATGAACGACGCGGGAGTAAGCTGCGGCATCTATATGACCTATCAGGGCGAAACGACCACTCCTACCGACCAAAACACCGACAAGCCCGATCTCACTTCCACTACCATGCTCCGCCTCATCCTCGACTACGCGGACAGCGTCGAGGAAGCGGTGGAACTCGTTTCAAAGTACGATCTGCACGACTCCGCGCAGACTTCCTACCACTACATGGTGGCGGATTCCACGGGCAAAAGCGCGATTTTGGAATGGGTGAACGGCACGGACAAAACGGACAACGACGGCTCCGCCCGCAAGCTCGTCGTCACCTATAACGATGACGACTCGAATATCGGCGTCAAGGAAGGCGAAGCGGATTATCAGTGGGTGACGAACTTCATCATTCAGCCGAATTATTACGACGGCAACGAAGAAAAAGCGGGACTGGACAGATACGACCGCATTTACGAAAGGCTCAGCGCAGGCAACGGCGTCGTCGCGGACGAGAACGCCGCGATGGAAATTCTCGGGGAAATCGGCCGCAGGAACTGGAACAACGACGACGGCAACGGCTGTACCGTCCACAGCGTCGTCTATAACCTGACGAAAAAAACGGCGCTTTGGGTACCCAACGAACATTACGGCGAAGAAGCCTATACCCTCACTTTCAGTCTGTAAGTTTTCAAAAACGACAAAGAGCTTTCCGAAATCCTTTCGGGAAGCTCTTTTATATCATACTCCGCCGTTTTCGCCGCCCGTGCCCCTCCGCATACCAAAGCGCCGTTAAAAAGCGCAGAGTTGCTCCTTCCTATTCCTTGATGACGCTTCTCTTCGCCACCAGATACGTCGCGGAAAAATACAGAACGTAGATGGCGGTCATCACCAGGGCAATACAACCCGCCACGGCCAACATTTTAGAAGCCGCCAGCATATATCCGCTCGACGTCATGATCTGCCGACAGATCATACCCGAAGGAATGCTGAGAAGGATAGGCAGGGCAAAAGGCAGAAAGAAAAACGAAAAGGTCTGCCGAAAGAGCGTGCGGCTCTGTTCGCCCCTGTCCGCTCCGAGACGGTACAAGACCTCGTAACGGCGCTTATCGTCCGCTATGCCCGACAAAGTCTTTAAGGCGAGAATTGCCATTGCCATAAACACGAACACCACCGCGATATACAGCGCCGCCACGATGAATACCGCCGTGCCCGCGTTGAGATCCATTCTCGCGTATTCCCTGATCTTATAATCGCAGTACAGATAGGGATACCCGTTCGGGGAAGTATATTCGTACAGCAGTTCCTCTCTCAGTCCCCGCGCGTCGTATTTTCCTTTTTTTAAGGTATATGCCGCCCCTTCGCATTCCAGGCTCAGCGCCGCCGCGGCTTCATCGGGAACGACGGCAAAGAAGTAAGCATATTTCAACCGCGGAAATCCCTTCTCTGTTCCCCGATAAAAATACGCTCTTCCATCCGCTTCCAGAACGGCGGCCGAAAAGTCGAAGTTTTCCACGCGCGCGTCGTCGGCGACGATTTTGAATCCCCCTTTCAAATCGATCGGGGCAAAGCCGAGCGCTCCGTATATCTTATTGAAATCGCTTTCCGTCATGAACGTATCGTAAAGTCCGCCGTATCCTTCGCCCGACCACTTCGTGAAGGAATGCAGATAGTTGTTTTCCGAAGTATACGTGGAATAATAGAGCTTTTCCTCTATCGCCGTATATTTTTCGATGATCCTTTCCGCTTCGTCGAAGGGGAAGGGATGCTCTTCCCCTCTTTCCAGCGTCGCGCTGATATCGAAGGGATAATTTTTATCCAGCGTCGCGTCGTTGCTGATTTTCTGCACGAACGACACGTTCGAACCGATGACTGCAAAGGCGATCAAAAACGCCAGAGCGCCCGCCAGGGCGGAATTTGCGCCGAGTTTTCCCGACAGCTGACGCAACGTGAAGGCATTTGTGCCGCGATTTTTAAAGCGCTTGTTTTTTAAAAGCAGATTGACGATGCTCTTCGCCGCTCCCACGTGAAAGAGAACGATCGCCGCAGCGATCACTGCCAGCGCGCCGAACATACCGAATCCCGAGCCTCCCCCCTTCATCGTTTTTTCTATTTGCAGGGAGAAAACGATACAACTGCCGACGACGGCGGCGAGGGATAAAAGGGTGACTGCCAGCCAAAAAGCGGGAAATCGGACCCCTTTTTCCACCTTTTTATCCCCGTGGATGAGGTTGTATACGCTCGCTCTTTTTAAATACACGGCGGAAGTCAAAGAAGCGAGCGCGAAAACGATACAAACCAGCCCTATCGTCAAGAAAAAGCCCTTGGCGGAATACGCCGCAAAGGCGAATTCTATCTCCATCAAATTGGTGACGACAGCCATTAGCCCCTGATAAAACAGCAGTCCCAGCGCAAGTCCCGTACCCAGGGAAGCGGCGCAGAGAATGAGCGATTCCAGGAGAAAGACGGAAAGGATATTTTTCCTCGTCATTCCCAGCGTCAGATACGTTCCGAATTCCCGCTTTCGGAGTTTGAGCATAAACGAGGTGGCGTAACCGAGCACAAGGGCGACGATCAGGGAAATGAAAACGGTGAGCGCGATGAGTCCCGCGCGCAGTTCCGCAATCGCCGAAGCGCGTTCGAGAAGCTCCTCGCTGAAAATGGCGCTGTTGACGGCAAACATCAGCGCGACCGTCAAAGAAACGGTGATGAAGTAGATAAGGTAGTTGCCTACCTGCCGTTTGACGTTGCGAAAGGCGAGTTTAGCGAACATCCGCGTCACCTCCCAGCGCCGCCGTCACAGAGAGTATCTCCGCATACATCTCCCGCCTGTCCCGCGCCCCTTTTATCACCTCGCTCCAAATCTTTCCGTCCTTTAAAAAGAGCACCCGGCCCGCATAGCTCCCCACGACGGCGTCGTGCGTCACGGTGAGAATGGTGGAGCCGAGAGATTCGTTCATCAGCTCAAACGTCTTCATCAGCAATTTGGAATTTTTGGAATCGAGCGCGCCCGTCGGTTCATCCGCGAGCACCAAAGCGGGGGAAGCGATGATTGCCCTCGCGCACGCGGCGCGCTGCCTTTGTCCGCCCGACAATTCGTACGGAAATTTATTCAGCTGATCGGCCACGCCGAGCGCTTGGGAAACCCGTTTCAGTTCTTTAACCGTTTCGTCCTCGGGCAAACGCTTCAAATTAAGGGGCAGAACGATATTTTCGCCTACCGTCAGCGTATCGAGAAGGTTGTATTCCTGAAATACGAAGCCAAGCTTATCCCGCCGAAAGGCGGATAAGTCGTCCTCTTTCATGGCGCAGAGATTTTTCCCCTCGACGAGTATCTCGCCCGAACTCACCCTGTCAATGGTGGATACCACGTTTAAAAGAGTGCTTTTGCCCGAGCCGGACGGTCCCATGATCGCCACGAACTCACCTTTGTCCACGGACAGGGAAATGCCGTCCAGCGCCTTGGTGACTACGGCGCCTCCGTAATATTTGGTAACGTTATTCACTTCGAGAATTTTTCTCATGTCTTGTGCCGCGCGTCTTTGCGGCATACCTCCTTTCAATGAATTTCGATTACCATCATATCATAAATCGGACCATTTCTTTCTAACGCCGCCTTTTCTCTCCCTTACGATTTCGTAAGGATGTCCTTTACGTATTCAGACAGCGGAAGACAAGCGAAAAACGAGTGCCTTTTCCCAATGCGGAATCTATCTCCAACTCGATCTCCAATTTTTTACAGAGCTCGGAAACGATATAAAGTCCCATACCCGTTCCGTCTGCGCTTCTGCCGCCCGCGCCCGTAAAGCCCCTCTCCGTTACGCGCGGCAGCTCGTGCGCGGGAATCCCCGGGCCGTCGTCTTCGACCGAGATGCGCCCGTTTTCCGCCGAGATCCTCACGCGGCATCCGCGGCAGTATTTCGCGCAGTTGATGAGCAGCTGTTTTAAAATGAAACATACGGATTTGCCGTCCGTATATACGGAAAAATCCCCCGACGCCTCGACGCCGATTTTCGCCGCCACCAGCAGCTCCCTTTGACTCTTGATTGCTTCCGCGACGAGCACGGCCGCGCTCGTTTCGCCGATTCTCCTATCCTTTTCCGAACTTCTCAGCCGCGCGTAATAGAGGATGGTTTCCGTCAGATTATCGGCGCGCTTTAATTCCCGTTTCAGCTTGGAAGCGTCCCCGCCGTTGTCGAGGATCAAGGAGCAGGCGGTGAGAGGAGTCTTTATCTCGTGAATCCAGCTTTCCACGTATTCGCAATACTCCTCTTTTTCCCGCCGCGCATTCTCCGCCGCACCGATCGCAGAGCGGGAAACTTCTCCCATCGCCTCGAAATATTCCCTCTCCACGGCGTCCTGAGGCCGGGGCAGGAGCTCGCCCAAAAGATATTTTTCTTCCAGTCCGTCCTTGATCTTTTCCAGCCTTTTCAAGCGCTTGCGGGCGCTAAAATAACCGACGGAGAGCCACGCCGCGGCAAAGAGCACGAAAAATAATTCGCTGCCCCAAAGGAGAACGCCGCCCGCGCCCGCAAAAAAAGAAAAGATCCCCCAAAGGATGCAGGCGACCGCGCAAAGGCACAGCCCCGTCGCTTTGGAGGCGAGATATTCCTTAAAACTCATAAGCGATACCCCACGCCGCGCACGGTACGGATAAATTCTTCCGCGCCCAGCGATTTTAATTTTTCGCGCAGGCGGTTGATATTCACGTACAACGTATTTTCGTCCACATAGAGGCTGTTGTTCCAAAGGTCCTCGAAAATCTCCTCCTTCGTACACAGCTCCTTTTTCATCAGACAGGCCAGAATCCTCGTTTCGTTTTTGGTTAGTTCCGCTTTTTGCCCTTCGAAAGATACCGTCATATCCGATAAATCGAGCGTCAGTCCCCGCACGGCGACGACGGAAACCGTCTGTCTTTTCAAAAGACGCGCGATGCGCGCCAAGAGCACGGAAGAGTTATACGGTTTTCTAATGTAATCGTCCGCACCCACGCCGAAACCGAGAAGCTCATCCTCCGCGGAGGAACGCGCCGTCAAAAAGATGACGGGTACGCTCGACTGCGTCCGCAGCCTGCGGCAAAGTTCGAAACCGCTTTCGTTCGGCAGATTGACGTCCAGCAACGCGAGTTCGCACGGCGGCTCGTCCACCGTCCGATATCCGTTTGCCCGCAGCAGCGTTTTCAGTTCTTCCCGTATGCTTTCGTCGTCCTCCGCCACCAAGATCCTGTCCATGTTTTTTGCTCCCTTTTCACAAAGCGCGCCTTTTACGGACGCACCTAATTTTTGCGTTCCTTTCAACCCTGCCCGCCCGCTTTGCACGTCCGTTCCGCGTCCTCTGTTTTTTATCCCGGAACGCGGCGCTTACTTCTTTCTTATCGGTTCCCGAATGACGGTCTTTAAATTTTCCGCCTTGCACTTTCTCGGATCGCTCAGATAAATTTCGTGATGCCTGCGCTGCCCCATATCCGGAGTATAGCCTTCCCGCTCCGCATATTCTTTCATCAGGCGAATCGTTTGAGGCTCGTCGTCGTAGGAACCGAGGTGCATACACTGTACGCAAAGTCCCTCGTCGTAGGTGAAAAATTCAGCTTTGGAAAAATCCGTTCCTTTTTTCCTCGTCGCCTCCGCCACCGCCCAATCGAACACTTCTTTCGTGACGAACTCGGGCAGGCGTATCATGGAAATCCATTCAAAATCCGCTTTTCTCGAATAATCGATGTCCGCGACTCCCTCCTGCCGCCAAAGCCCTTCCAGCGGCGGAACGACATATTCGAAATAGCCGTCGATTTTGCGGGAACCCATGCGGCTCATTTTGATTGTAAACGAAATTCCGTAGAGAATCCCGATCGCCGCCTTATAGTCCCCGTCCTCTTCGTTCGGATTTCCTTTCCCGCGCACCGCCACATAGTTCATCTTAGGAATTTCCAGCACCGACGGCTTATTTTTGGGCAGATAAAATTCCTTATATTCTTTTTTGTAATCGAACGCCATTTTTTCTCCTTCACTTTTGTTAATATCTATTGACTGCGGCGCCCCGCGGTTCCTTTTGTTTAGCGCGCCGAATTTTCACGTCCTCTATTCTTTCATCTCGCAGACGGCGTGAGCGGCGACGTTGCCCTCGCCCGCCGCCTTCGCGTACTGATAGGGACGCCCCGTGCAGTCCCCCGCGGCAAAACACCCCTTCAAATTCGTAGACATATCCCTATTTACCTTGACGTGCCCGTTTTCCATCTCCAATCCCCCCACCAAAACGGCGGGAGAAACGCTCTCTTTGAGCATGAAAATGCCGTCCACGGGCAGTTCTTCCTCTTTAAAGAGTAACTTCTGCGCCCGCAGACCGCCCGCTATTCCCGTCGGCATCTTGACGATTTTTTCTATATTCTCCTTTCTCACCGCAATATTTTTATAGAGCGGAATGAGATATACTTTCTTCGCCAAATCCGCAAGATATTCGATCTCGTGTTCGAATCTTTTGGACGTACACAAGACGGCTATGGTCTTGCCTTTGTATAAAAAGCCGTCGCAGGTGGCGCAATAGCTGACGCCGCGCCCGATAAATTCCGCTTCGCCCGGGATTTGTTTCACCGCCTCGACGCCCGTCGTCAAAATGACCGTCTTGCTTTCAAAAGCGGCGCCCGATTCCGTTAAAAGGGAGAATTTATCCTTCAAGGCGTATACGCCCGTCACGCGCTCGGCCGTTACGGAAATGTCCATCTCTTTCAATTGTTCCTTCAACGCCTGACAGAACGCTTGTCCGCTGACGGACGAAAGCCCGGGATAATTGCGGATACACTCCGCACTGCCGATCTTGGCGCTTAAATCCGGCGCCCCCAACAAAACGAAACTTTTTCCGTTCGCTTTCAGAGTCAACGCGGCGGAAATTCCCGCCACGCCGCTTCCCACAACGGCACAATCGAACATATCCTGCCTCCCTTTCTTTTTTCTTGCAGTATAGCATAAACGCGCGGAAAAATCAATTCTTCCGCTCCTGTTTTTTTCCTTAGCGAAATAAAAATTACTTTAACTTTTAACAAAACGAATTTTCAAACGGATACCGAAAAAGAAAAAACTTGGGGAGAATCTCATAAAAAAGCACGCGATACAATTATAAAAACACGGAGGGCGCGCGTTTTTTCGTGCGTTGCGGCAAAACCTTTTCGGAAGCTCGGCAGACTCCTTTTTAAACGGGAATTTCCCCTCCTTTATAGAAAGTCCCTTCGGCACGTTCTTCTTTTACGCTCGGGAAGTGAGTAGCCGCGGCGACCGCGTTGATAGAAAATGATCTGCCCTTTGACAAACGAGGCTCAAAGCCCTCTCTGCGCCTTCGAAAACTTCGGGGATTTGCGCGCTCGCCTGCGGCGCGCTCGTTCTTTTACCGATATCCATATCTTTTCGTTTCCAAACGTTAGATTCCTTTTTTCTCTGTTTGAATATTTTTCTCTCCCTCGGAATTTTTGAACAGCAGAAAAGGATAACGGAAAATCCGTTATCCTTTTCTATTTGCTTTGTAAAGCCCACACTTTGTTTACAAAGTATGATAAATTATGTTTATATTATTTTATAAATTCATTTGACCGTAAGTGTGATTGAGGATTCAACGGCAAGTGTATTACTGAAATAGGAAAAAGGATACTCTTTTTGTATTAAATGCCAAACTCCATATTGCGGCTTTATTTCATTCAGGAATCTGATAACGGCTCGCCCTTCGTATTTAGGATTCAAAAGGACAACTCCTATCAAATTTTTCTTTTCGCCAAATATTTTGTAACCGCGCGCACCTTTGTTGCCATTTAAAGCATCAACCGTATATTCTTCTTTTGTTATAGTGCATACTTGCGGGAATGGTTTGGTTGTCATTGTCATTTCAATACTCCATCACTGCTAATTTTAGCTTTTTCTCTTCCGAAAACATCTTTGACTTTCGGAACAATCCTATCTATAAAATCTTTGCCAATGCTATAAAAAACCATTTCACATTTATTTTTTCTAAATCATACCTCATTCTTCCACGCGGCAAAGCATCCCACTTATAACTGCTATATTTACCATGATATTGTTCTTCTGATAATTTATCTCAACTATCTGTATGTTGCCCGCTGTATGAAAGCAGAATTGCTTCGGGGGGATAATCGTCAGGATAAGTTCCCATATCATACTCTAAAACTTTCTTTTTTCTCATGGAAAGAAGGTTTTTACTTTTTTTAGACGCGGCGGCGCGTCAATTTTCCGCTCCCTTGTTAAGGAGGTCATAGAGCAATCGATAAAGATGCGCCACGTCCAAAGGCTTTCCCGCAAAACCATTCATTCCCGCTGCCATCGCCGCGTCGACGTCCTCTTTAAACACGTTCGCCGTCATGGCGACGATGGGAACGGTCGCCGCGTCCGGCCGCGCCAGCGCGCGGATGGCGCGAGTCGCTTCCAGACCGTTCATTTCAGGCATCTGAATGTCCATCAGAATCGCCTGTATCTCTTTCGATTTGCTTTCGGCAAACCGTTCGACCGCCTTCTTCCCGTTTTCGCTTCTCCATACCGACGCCCCTTGAAGTTCCAGAAGCTGTATGGCGATTTCCGCATTCAGATCGTTGTCTTCCGCCAGCAGGATACGGATGCCTTCGAGCAGCTTTTTCTCAGCGGGCGCCGCCGTCGGCTCCCGCGCATCGTCCGCAGGCGTCCCCAGGGACAGGGAAACGGTAAAATAAAATTCGCTGCCCCGCCCGAGTTCGCTTTCCACGTCCAGCTGCCCGCCCATCAATTGCACGATGCTGCGGCTGATCGGGAGTCCCAGGCCCGTGCCCTGACTCTTTGCGTAATTTGTTCCCACCTGCTCGAACGTGTCGAAAATGCGCTTTTGATCGGCGGGAGAAATGCCCGAGCCGCTGTCGATCACGCGGAAAGAAAACGCCGCTTTTTCCCCGTCGAAGGACTCTTCCGTCACCCGAAGGACTACCCTGCCGCCCGCGGGCGTAAACTTAAACGCATTGGAGAGGAGATTGGTGAGCACCTGACGCAAACGCACCGCGTCCCCTATCACTCCGCCATGAACGATGTCCTTTTCCATTTTGTAATCGAGTCCGCGTTTTTTTGCGTCCGTTTCCATCATGAGTTGCAGTTCGCCGAGCATCTTATCCAGAGAAAAGGACTCGGCGGCGATGGTGAGCATTCCGCTGTCCAAACGGCTCATGTCCAGAATATCGTTGATGAGATCCAATAGATAATGAGAAGAGATACGGAGCTTGGAAAGCAGCTCTCGAACGTTATCGGGAACGCCCTCTTTCATTCCCGCAAGTTCCGCCAATCCCACTACCGCGTTCATGGGAGTGCGAAGCTCATGGCTCATGCGGGACAAAAATTCGCCCTTGGCGCGGCTTTCCGCCCGCGCTTTTTCCAGGTTGCTCCGCATTACGGCGGACTTTACTTTCGTGCGGCTGATCCACAGGATCGCCACGACGGCGAGCAGTAAAATCAGCGAGAAAATACCGATGAACATCACGGGATTGGCATAAATAAGTTCGGTCAGAGAGAGTCGCCCCGTTCCGACGGAAATAATATTTTTATCTAAGAGATCGGACTTTTGCTGAGCGGAAAGACTGTTGATAGCCTTATTAAACACGGTCAAAAGATCGGGATCCGCAGGTCTTGCCAGCGCGAAACTGATATCCGTATGGTCGTTGACTAAGGTGGCGGGTACGACATTGGCAAAATGACTCCATTGAATTTCCCGTTCCAAATGAGTCGCCACGCCGTAGACGAAATCTGCCTCCCCGCGATTAACCGCCGCCAAAGCCTCTTTCGGAGAACGGTAGGTGTACCTTTTCACAACCTCGATGCCGGACGACAATTCCCTGCCTTCAATGACCGCTTCCACCAGTCCCTCACCCGGAACGCTGGATTTTTTATTGCGCATGACGATATAGTTCATGCTTACGTACGGCGAGGTAAGCACCAGACCTTGATTTTCGGAAGTTTCTTCCTTGCCGAGATAAAACGCGAGCACGTCCGCCTTTCCCTGCTGAACGGCACGCACCGCGTCTACGTACGAATCGACGTATTCATAAGATGCGTTTAGCCCCGTAAAATCGCAGATTACCTTCATCATATCATATATCAGTCCATCGTGCATATCGTCCGTTTCCCGACAAGAGAACGGGTGAAAGCTCCTAGGGACCGCTACGGTGACGCTGCCTTTTTGACGTACGTACTCCCGCTCCTCCTCGTTGAGGCGAATATCGACGATAGACGCATCGGAAAAATTGGCGGCGTATCTCTCTTCGGCGAAATTCGGATTGGAATCGATGATCTTTGCCATCGCCATATTCAGACCGTCCAAGATCTCCTGATTGCCCACGTTCGTGACGATATAATAAGGCTGCGAGTTATAAGAAACGACCACCCGAAAGTTCTTCTTCTTTTCCAGGCTGTTTCCTAAAAGCAAATCGACCTCTTTGTTTTCCAGATGTTCGTAAAGATTACCGTCGTCGGAAAGCTGATCGTAACTGTAATATTTCAACGTGCAGTCTATGTCGTTGATAGAAAGATATTCCTTCAAGCGGCGGATATTTTCCGTCGCGCGTTCGTAGACGCCGATGGTCTTGCCGTTCAGAGATCTTAAATCGTAGCCTCTGATACTGTCGTCGTCCTCCCGCGCAAATAAAATCGCCTTGCTGTATCCCATGTTATAATTGGGATAGGCGTAATATTCTTCCAGGGCGGGCATATAGTAATTGCCGCCCATAAGTTCGTATTTCCCTTGGGCAAATTCATCGAGCATCTCCTCGCCCGTCGTATCGATATACTCGTATTCCCAATGGGTGTATTTCGCGATCTCGTTGAGATAGTCCACCACGAGTCCGTGGCGCTTCCCATCCTCGTCTTTTTCCGTGATGCCAGTCACCTGAGCAAACGCTACGCGAAGCACACGGGAAGAGCTTTCCTCCGCTTTGGAAAAAATATTTTTTATCCCGAAGGAAGGGACATACAGAGCCAGCAAATTAAAAATTATCAAACCTATGGCAGTCCATCGTGCGATCCATTTTCCGACCGTCGTTCGCTTCATTACCAGCACTCCTTTATCGCGTTTTTTGTTCAAACAAAAAACGCTTGCCTATTGCATCCGTATTTTCCTTTTCGTATACTTATTAGAGTGTAGCAAAAAACGACAAAAATAGCAAGTAGATTGCGGGGGATATTCAAATTAAAGGAAAAAACGCGCTTTTTCCGCCCGCTCGCCTCGTCGTTCCTCCCGGAACAAACCCGAAATTATACGGGTTCCGATTTTCCGCGCTTTCGGCGCTTTGAATCCCCGCCTCACGCAAACTCCGCGGCATGATTTTCTCCCGCTTAAAAACAGCCGCCGCAGGTTTGCGGCGGTTCTTTGCTCTTTTTTAAAATTTTCTGAAAATAATTTGAAAGATAAGCTCAAAATGGCGCTTCTCCATTAAAAGATAAGCAAGATTAAAAGAAAAATCGCCGACGACGGCTATCCATAACAGGACGTTTAAAAGCACTGCGGCTTTCTTCGGCAAACGGGATACCGCTTTGTAGAGCGGATGCCATAACGTAGACATGAAGAGAGTGATGAGAAATCCCCAAATGAGCGAAAACCACAGACATACATACCCTTTATAGTTAAAGGAAAAACGGCGGTAGCTCCAAAGCCGCACACCCAGCGCGTCGAACGCGAACCCGAACACCAGCTCGAAGAGCGTCGCGAACGCGGCGGTCAACAGAAAATAGAGCGCGTAGCGCAAAAAAATTTTCTGTCCTTTTTTCAAGGACGTTCTCTCGACGGCGTTTGCCAAAATTCCCCTTTGCGGCGTGCCCAGCATCAAAAATGTCAGGCATAGCGGCGTACCGTAAATGACGCAGAAAGGCAAAGTCAAAAATCCTCTATTGTAAAAGCGCGTAAAGCCGGAAGAACAAAAAACCACTTCCATACACCAGCCAAGAAAGGAAATGGTAAAAAACATCAGGGATACCGTGGAAAGTTTTTTCCTCTCCCTAAGCACCTGTTCGGAAATATCGCCCTGATGATTCCGTTCTTTTTCCGCACCGTTTTCCGTCTGTTCCATAAATTCCCCCTTTCCTATACAATTTCCGCAATTTATGGGAATTTATGTGAACTTACGATAAACTCAGTTTTCAAACAACCAATAGACTTTTTTCTCCGCCGCCTCGCAGTCCAATTTCCGCTGTAAACTCAGGGAGTTAAAATTATCCTCTATGATATGCGCATAAGGGATTCGTCCCTCGCGGAGGATTTTTTCGATCATAAAACTTTCCAGCTCCGCGCCGTAACCGCGTCGGCGATACTCGGGAAAGACGAGCAGCAGCCCCATGCTCCCTTCGGGATGTCTGCCGATGAATCCCACGAACGCTTCTCCTCTATCCTGTTTCAAAAAAGCGCAGAAAATTTTACCCGCGGCACACAGTTTTTCGATATTTTCGGGGGATTCGAGATGATATTCCCGTTTGATAATCTCGATCTGTTCCCGTAAGGGAAGCCGAAATTCAAGACCGCATTTTCTCTCGATAATGGATTTTTCCGTATACGATACCTGATAACACGCCGTTTCGCCTTTGAGGTGCAGCGTTTCGTAAGCGGCTTCGCGAGCCGTTTCGCCGTGCGCCACCAATAATCCGCTCCTCTCTTTCCACTTTTTCTCGTCCAACGCTTTCAAAACGGCGCAAGCGCTCTCCTTTTCCTCCGCCGCGAACATATAGATACCGCTCGACTTTTCATAGAGCAGAACGCCGTTTTCCGCCGCCCATAGGATCTGCGAGGCTCCTTTTTGTACGCATTCCGACATATCGACGTAAAGATTTTTATCCCTCGAAAAATAGGCGAGGGCGCGAAATTCCTTTACCGCTTCTTTTTCCATCGCCTTTACGAATTCGTCCTTTCCGTTGCAGTAGCTTTCGAGGTCGGCGGGAAACCTAACGGCGAGGGATTCTTTCAAGGCGCCGTATTCGTCCGCCTTGTCTTTATGACGACGGAGATAATCGCGCACAGCCAAATGCCGCGAAACGTCCGCCTCGTTCGATTCTTCGAAAAGATGGAGATGATGCGTGCGCTTCTCTTTGCCTTTGCGGAAATATCTCCTGCCCGCGATGCCGAATTCCCCCATACATTCGTACCCGAGCGCCTCAAAAGCCGCGTTTTGCTCCTCCGCCTTACGAATATCCTTTACGACGGGCATGATGTCTATAATGGGCTTTGCGGCAAGCCCCGTCACGGCGGTGCTGCCGATATGATGGATCGCCAGCAGGTTTTCGCCCAGAATCTCTTTGATCTTTTCCGCTTCCCTTTCAAATTCTTCCGCCCATTCGGGACGGTATTTTACCACTTCGACTTTCATATTTTTCCTTTGAAAACCCGAATCGTTTTCGCGACGGTTTCAGTAAAGAATTTTTTAAGGCGAATACAAAACGTATCCGCCTTTTGCGTTTTTTTAACATAGTGCCCTATGCTTTTTTAAGTTTTCTCCTTCCCCGCCCTTTCCGTTGCCCGCACGAGTCGGGCAGATAAAGGAACTGAACTACCCCTTTTTATTGCGCGTCTTTGTCAAATATACGGCAATAAAAAGGATTGCGATCAACGCCAATGGGCTTGCGGCATATAAATATACCGATTTACGCAATAGGAATCCGAGAGGTATCAGTATAAGTACAGCCAATTGAACGATCAGATATATACCTATAAAAAGCTTCTTCATGTTTCAACTTTCCGCGCCCTTCCGCTGATCGGGCGATTTTCATCGTAAATCTTATCGTTCTTAGCTCTATACAGATGCCGAATCCCCACAGGATCTGTTTTCTTTTAACGCCTCTCTCTTTCGCCGTTATTTACTTTTTACCAATTCGCAGGAGGCGCGCCCCAATCGTCATCGTCCGCATAGGGATCGGAAAATCCGCTCGTTCTGACGATATCGTCTTCCTCGAAATAAATCACTTCCATTGACGGCGTTTCATAGATCTTTTTCATACGTTTCCCCTTCTTTCGTAAATTTATGTTTCTATTTTAATATATTTAAAAATACTTGTCAAGAATTTTCCAGACAAATTATTTTTTTCATCCGCCCCAAAGGATACGGAACGTCCTTTTCCCGGTAATATTCGACGGAAACGACTTTTCCCCGTACCCGTTCGTTCTCTTCTCCGAAGGGGACGACGACTTTTTCTCCTATGGAAATCTCCTCTCCATCCCAAAGATAGGAATACTCCTTATCGTTCTTATCCGTCGATATCTGCACATATCTGCATATTCCCTGCGGAATGGATTTTCCGATGTCCGACCTTCTTCCGTACTTCTCCAAAAAAACGTTTAAAATATCTTTCAGCGCCTCCCTGCTCCCCTCCTCCATGTCGTCCAAAACAAATTTTATACAACTCCCGTCCGCATAAAAAAGACGAAAGAAATTGACGACGTAATCGAGATAGGGCGGGGACGAAATCCCATGATGGGCGACATATATTTCCGCGAAATTCCCGAGCGTCCGCAAAAATCGCGCCGCTTGCTCTTCCTCTCGGACGGCGAGGGGCGGGCAGGGAAAAATATCGCTTTGAAAGTCCAAACAAATAGTCCCGTCCTTTAAAACGACGATTCTGTTTTTCACCTCGCCTCTGATCCCGAATCTGCCGTCGGGACGATTTCGCAGCAAAACGTCCGCGCGATATTCAAGCTCAAACTTTACCGCCAGCTTTTCCGTTCGCATTTTCTCCCCTTTTTTCCTTTGCATCTCTATGAAAAGAGTATACCATATTTTTCCGAAGTTTTCAAGGGGCTTTGAAAACTTTTCTCCCTTTTAAGATAGTTTGGACGCTCCATTTGACGCGCGGCGGTTTGTAAAAACTCTTTTGAAAAACGGCGGAGTCGTCTTTTGATGGCCGAGGTCGCAGCGCCCTTATACAAGGTCGGAGTGTTTTTTCAATGCGCAACGATTGCCCTCTCTCCTTCCACGCGACTATCGTGCGGCATTGCTTTACAAAGAACCGCTCGATGACCGCACCGCTCTTTTACGTTTATTTTATTCTCTCCGCTCTGCAAAGAATAGCTTACTCCTCCAAGGAATCCTCCGCAACGGCGGCCTCGTCTTCTTCGCCTTCCATCGGCTGCCAAGCTTTGCCGAACTGAATATCTTTAAACAGGGCGGCAAGTCCCGTAATTTGTTTGAGTCTTAAAATTTCATCCTTTTCCATACCGAGATGTTTGGAAATCCAGGCGTCCGAACGCCCTATCTCGTGCAGTTCCTTGATGATATTGCTCATCAGATCCACGTCGTGAGAGCCTCTCGCCCTGTTGTGGCGAATGGTGCTCGCCATTCTGTTGGAGAGGGACTTGTCTATCACGGAAACGGGCAGCATTCCGCCTTCCCGTTCATAAATATCGGGATATTCGAGCATCACGCGATAGCGGTGAAAGCCGTCCACGATCACGTATACATCCTTTGCCTTGTTATAATAACAGACGACCGGCATCGTATAGCCGTCTTCCTTTATGCTGTCGTAAAGGAGTTTCATTTCGGGGGGAGCGACGGTGTTGGGATTGTAGTCGTTCGGCACTACTTTTTCGACGGGAACGGCGATCACGCCGTACACCGGACTTTGATATTTACTTTCTGTCATTCAGCATCCCTCCGTATTTTTTTTTGATAAGTTCTATCTTCGACTGTTCCTGTCTGGTCAGTCCAAATCCCATAAATCTGCAAGTATGGTCGTTTTTCAATATGCAATAGCACATTCTCTTCCAGCTCGGGATATCTTTCGTACTCTTTATATCGTCCGTATGATCGGGAATCGCGCCGATAAACACCACCCGCGTCTTTCTGTCGAGCGTGTAATTCGAAACGCCGTTTCTCTTAATATGATAGCCGTGTTGAATCAGCTCCTTTATCGACTCCTCGGACAAGCCGCCGCCCGTATTTCGCCAAAAATCAAGGGAAGTTTTAAATTTTTTGACGTAGCTGTTTTGCAGGCGCTTCGGCAGGGTCGCCAGCAGAAATTTCGTATAGCTCTTCCACGTATACCCCTCGGGCAGGGTGATAGTTCTATACCCCAACGCCTTGGTCTTTCCGTAGATCGCTCCGAAATTGGCGCCGCGGACGCGCCCCACCAGCCTTGTCCATATTTCCGGATCGATTATTCTGTATAAATTCAAACTGTCCTTCGAATAGTCGTTAAACGGCGAGGCGACGCGCATCTGGCTCGTCCGCAGCCCCGCCTTATAATATAAATCGTAAAGCCCGTTATAATCGTAATTGAACAGATAATTTGCCACCCAGACGTCGTTGCACGACCAATCGTAAAGAGGAGAAGCGCACCAGATGTCTTTGAATTGTCTTGTTACCCAGCATTCTCCTTCATAGCCGTACTTTTTATTGAGAAACCCGCTGTATCTTTGCAACGATTCGTCCGCCCGAATCCCGAGCAGGCACACCGTCTTTCCCCCGTCGTGCTTATCTTTATAAAACCTCCCGAACTGTTTAGCCAAATCCTCCTGATGCATTTTGTATCGGTAATAGGTAAACGGTTTTCGCATATTTATGACATAAGGATAATCGGGCATCGGCCGTACCCACAACTCTTTCTTTTTATCGTCCCACGGATACCAAAACATCTCATAGCTGCTCAACGCGGTCCTTGTCGCCATCGGCAAACACACCCAATAAGGCTCCACTTCGTCTTTAATTCGCTCGAAAGTCCGTGTTACATATTCGGTGGTAAGCGAATATTGCGCTTCAAAATCCTGATGAAACACTCCGATCGTCCTATCGGGATAGTGTTCTCTTTTGTAGTCAAGCAATAGATTCAACAATAATCCGCTGTCTTTTCCTCCGCTAAACGAAACATAAATATTGTCGAACTCCTGAAAAATAAATTCAAGACGATCTAAAAGCGCATCATACACATTTGTACATAAATATTCTTTTTTCATCATCTGTTATTAAAATTTTTGCGCCTTATCCTTTGCGCAGAGCTTCTGTGTATCCCGCGGAGGGCAAGCGTTCCGCCGTTTGACGCATCGCTTTGAAATTGACGTCCGCCCGCTTGTGACAAAGCGCCTCTGCTCGCTTCTACCCCCCCTGTATACAATAAACCGTGCAAAAAACAGCGATACCCAAAGGATGTTTTTCGGGCAACGAGTTTTCAGCTCTTTTGTCACTGTTCCCGCCTGCCCTCGTCTGAGTGCTCGCATCATCCTTTACTTCGCGTTCCCCATATCGGACTTTGCCGCTATCGTCTTTCGGTGTCTGCCATTATGTAACTCATCCTTTTTCCATATTTTTCCATATTATACCATTTTTCGTCAATTTTTTCAACAGCTTTTTATTATAAGATAAAATTTTTTCAATTTTTTATAGAAACTCGCTCGTTGCGTACCGACGCGGACAGCTTCTCTGAAATTAATAAAAACAAAAAGCGGCGCTGCGTTCCTCCGTAAAGAAGACCCATGCCGCTCTCTCCGTTTAATACTCTCGGATAAGAGTTTATACCCTTTCCAAAAGAGCTTGAATTTTTCCGATTTAAAAGACAAAAATATCCTAATAAAAACAAAAAGTCTAAACTGAACAAGTAGTTCGATTTAGACTTTATCTGGTGGAGCTAATGGGAGTCGAACCCATGACCTTTTGAATGCCATTCAAACGCGCTACCAACTGCGCTATAACCCCGTGCTTCATTCAAGCGTTTTTTATTTTACAGGATTTGGTGTGCTTTGTCAAGTAAAAATCCACTCTTTCCTCAAATTTGTATTTTCATTTTGAAAAATTTTTTTCCTAGGCAAAAAAGAAGCCGCTGCGTTCTCTTTTCCAAAAAGGTCTTTTCCCTTTTGACTTCGTGGGCTTACGCCTTCTCAAAGAGGCGCCCCTTCCTTTTCCCGACGTTCT
>ERZ809074.708-NODE-708-length-49849-cov-25.166104_pt1 | contig 49849 bp, 40 predicted proteins | sample MGYA00520795_ERZ809074 | MGnify/ENA primary metagenome ERZ809074 (study PRJEB31570, sample SAMEA3212989) | Homo sapiens | biome: human-gut; feature: human gut; material: fecal | place: Sweden | collected 2011 ...
GCTGCTGGCAAGACTGCGTGTAACGCAGCGCCGATTGAATCTGCTGGCTTCTGACAGCATAAACAGCCCGGTTTTTGTCAATGGTCCTTTGAAGATCGACTTCTCGGCCGGGTGCGTCTGGTTGAGCGAGAATGAATTGCATTTGACCCCCATCGAGTACAAACTGCTGTGTGTGCTGGCGCATAATGTGGGCAAAGTACTGACGCATACCTCCCTCACGCAGAAAGTATGGGGCAGTACGCAGGAAAACGACATTGCATCCTTGCGAGTTTACATGGCATCCCTGCGCAAAAAATTGGAACGATACCCGGATGCGCCGCATCTGATCCAGACTCATGTTGGTGTAGGATACCGGATGCTGCGCGTGGAAAATGATGAAGCATAGTAAAAAAACAGGGTGCGCCCACCCGGACGCACCCTGCCAAAAGCTACAGACAACAGCGATATGTACAACAGGGCGTTCCTCGTCGGGAACGCTCTGTTTCTCTTTGCTGGGGGTGTGATGAGCCTGTTCCGCCTGCCATAGGCAAGCTCGCGTTTGCGCAGCGCAGCGGAGCAATGAAAGCCCCAGTGGGGCTTTTAAGCGACCGAACGGTCTTGCGCAAGCAAGATGGAGGGGCCTTGCCCCGACAAGTGACCGCTGGCCTTCCTCGCTGTTCCAGCAGGCAAGGATGGCCGGGTAGAATGCCCGTGCCAGACGGTCGATGACTTCATCGGGATAGGGGGAAGTGTTTGTGGACTTTTTCTTTTTATTCAAACGCACGCTCCTTTGACGATCCGTAGACAGCTTAATGTGATTGTACCTGATGCATCGTTCCTTTACGAATCTCGTAAGTTCTATCTGCTACGGCATCATAGTAGGCATTGTGACTGATAACGAGAATTAACTTTTTTCCCTTGAGCTTTAATAAGTAATTGATCAGGCTATGTTCAGTTTTTTCGTCAAGGTTGCTTCCGGGTTCATCCAGCAAGATGCAAGAAGAGTTACCCAAAAGGGTACGTGCTAGATAAATCTTTTGCTTTTCGCCCAGAGAAAGATTCTCAGGTTTGATAGTCACCTGCTTGTCAGCGGGAGGCAGCTGAAGAACAGTTTCAAGTTCTTGATACTGTGTATTGGAAATCTTTCGTCCACAAACAATGTTTTCTCGGACTGTACCTGGAAAAATGAAGTTAGGATAGAAAAGATAACTTGGTTTTGATTGGTCGCAGTTAAATCTTCCGTTTTCGTTGAAACGGAGATGCTTTGCGTCCGGGGCAAACACACCAGAAATTATATTGAACAGAGATGACTTGCCGCAGCCATTCTCTCCATGGATTAGCACCAAACCTTTCCCGTGGACAGTAAAGTCGTTCACATGGAAAAGCGCCTCACTCTCCGATCGCATCAGGTCGATATTATGAGCCTCGATTTTTGGAGGGGCTACAGTTTCTGTATTCTTTTGCTGATCTGGCATGGCAAGAAAGTCTGCCACACGATCGAAGGATGGCTTCTGGCTGATAATCTGGGCATGAAGTTGAGAAATTTCTGACAGAGGATTGAACAGGTAGGCAATTATCTGAATAGAGAATAACAACTGACCGATGGTCATGTTTTGCAACACCACTTGGTTTCCTCCAATGATTAAAATAAGCAGAGGTGCCAATGTGGTGACAAAAAGAGGGAATTCTTGCACGATCAGCAGAAGAAAGTGTTGACGATTGCGAGCATCAAGATATGACTTCAGAGCCTCATTATAGCGGTTCTGCATATAATTTTCGACCTTGTTTAGAGTAATGCTAACCTTGCCGTTGAGAATTACATCAAATTCCTGAAACCATAAATCTCCAGCTTCCCTCTCCTTGGCTACCAGTCTTTCCAGTTCGCTTTTGTTAAGAAAACTGGGAACCATGTAGAGCGGAATCAAAATGATTGCCGTCAGTGCAACAGATGGGCTGGCATAGAAAAGCAGAAGTCCAATGATGATAATTACTTTAACTAAGTTTGCAGGTACTGTGACCAAATAGCTACTTACAGTATATATCGCACTGACATCGTTAGCCATATTTTGAATACGGGCTTTGTTCTGGCTTTCATAGGCAGGGATACTGCTACTCAAAATCTTTTGCGCCAGATGTTGGCGGTAATTACCCGCCATGCGATCTGCATTCATCTGAGAATTATAGTTGACGAAATAAAACTGGTAAAAATGAATTAAAAAAACACAAACAATGATTCCCAAAATCCACGAGGTTGGCATATGAGTGCCTGAGGTAATCCAGACATCTGTAAGATACAGAGTTAGGCCAGCAGGCAACAAGGCAAGCAAAAAGCCCACCAAGTCAAAAATGATTCGCATAACCAGCTGAGACCAAGTAATGTAGATTCCACGTTTTTCAAGATATTGTTTCATTTGAAGTCTCCTTTCTGTTGTATTCGGCTCTACTCAACGGTTTACTTCTTTTATGTTAAGCCGTGAGTTTTGCGGTGTCTACATCTTATCACAGTAAAAACCGGTTGACCATATCGTCTGGTGTAATAAATAATTTCATAAGACGACAAGTCAACGAGAGAAGTGCTTGCGTGATGACATAAGGCGTACTATAATAATTATAATATTGATTATCTGAGGTACTGAAGAATGCAGAACTATAGGCTTGGTGATTATATCCGCCAGCGACGGCAGGAGTTGAATTTGACGCAGGAGCAAGTCTGTGCAGGCATTTGCGAGCCTGTTACTCTCTCCAGATTTGAAAATGGAAGGCAGACCCCCAGTCGTACAAGGATCAATGCTATTCTACAACGCCTTGGCTTGCCAGATGATCGGTATTATGCACTTGTAACACCAGAGGAGCTGGAAATTGAGGCATTGGAAAAGGAAATCGTGGCATGCAATGCGCTGAAACACGTTAATGAAGGCTTTGATAAAATCAGTCAGCTTGAAAAAATTGTAAAGCCAGATGATCAAATTACACAGCAATTTATTCTCCGATCAAAGGTTCTTCTTGGTGGGCTGGATAAAAGGTATTCAAGTGACGAGCGAATCCAAATGCTTATGCAGGCTATTCAAATGACTATACCAAATTTTCGACTGAGTAAAATTGAAGATTATCTTTACACGTTGGACGAAATGAAGCTAGTCAATCAAATTGGAAATGCTTATTCCTTGGCTGGTGATAATGAAAAAGCAGCCGATATTTTTTATCGGTTGCTTCAGTATATGAGACGCCATCTCCAAGAAATGGTCACATCAAACAGGATGCTTCCTTTGGTTCTCTACAATTTTGCCAGATCTCTGGACTTGTTGGAAAGATATGAAGAAAGCGCAAGAGTTGCAAGAAATGGAAAAGAAGCTTGCATTAAATATGGACATTACCAAGTACTTCACTCTTGTCTGGAAATCGAAGCTGAGTGTGATTTCTTCCTTGGCAAAAAAGAAGAGAGTGCAGAGCGATATCGTGAGGCCTTTTACATTTGCAAAGTTATGAGATACGAGGATGACTTGCAGATTATTCGTAATGAGGCCCAAAAATATCTGGACATTATTTTCTAAATGTTAGGTAATATCGTCCTGTGGTGTAGCGGCATCTGCTGGTGTAGTGGGGTCACCGTTTGCTCCAAACGAAGTTCCTGCCCCTGTTTGTGCAGCGGTGTTGACGGAAAGTCGGTATCACATTCGGTCGGCTCATGAAATTTTCAAGGTGCGTTTCCCGTAAAAGAAAAATATCGCCCATGCAGCGCAGCGATGATTTTGTCGGGTGAATCGGCGACAAAATGAATCGGGTGTGTTGCGGGGCAGTTAATCTTTCTGCTGCCTTTATAGGCTGCGGCCTGCTGATCTCTGCAGGTGAGCATGACCAAAATGGTCCTCCGTATCAAGCTTCTGCTAACAATGTTAATACGTCCTAACATCGCTAAAAACCATTGAAAAAGTCCGAAAGCGTGCTACAATACAGAGATAAAGAGCCTGCCCCCGCTCAAGGGGATGGGCGCTCAGATAGGAAACACAGAAACGAGGGGTAAATATGTTTGATACAAAAAAGCTTGCACTGTTTTTGGGTGGTGTAGTGTTCGGCTCTGCCGGCTTCAAGGTGCTGTCCAGCAAGGATGCCAAAAAGGTCTACACCCAGACCACCGCTGCGGTGCTGCGGATGAAGGACTGCACCATGCAGACCGTGAATAAGGTGCAGGAGGAAGCAGGGGACATCCTTGCCGATGCAAAGGCCATCAACGAGAGCCGCGCCGCCGAGGCTGCACAGGAGGTCATCGAGGATACGGCTGAAGAAGAGCAGCCCGCAGAGCAGACTGCACAGTGATACAACGCAGCGGAGCCGCCCTTGGGCGGCTCTTTTTTACGCAGAGGGGTAAGAAAAGCAATGAAATGTACGATCTTACATGAAGGTAAGGGACGGATACGGGTGCACGTCTGCGCCGTGCAGATGACCCTGCACCGGGCAGATGTGCTGGAAGCCTACCTGAACGGGCAGGACATTATCCGGAAAGCCACCGTCTACGAGCGCACCGGAGATGTGGTGCTGACCTACCGGGGCAGCCGGAAGGACGCTGCCGCCCTGCTGGCGGCCTACCGCTTTGACAACGAAGAGTTAGAGGTGCTGGTCACTTCCCACGACAGCCGGAAAATCAATCAGGAATATCAGGAGAAGATGGTCAACCTTGTGGCGGGCCGGGTGTTCCGCAAGGTGTTCCTGCCCGCGCCCATCGCAGCGGCATATACGGTGTGGCGATCCATCGCCTTTGTCTGGAAAGGCATCCGCTGCCTGCTGCACCGCAAGCTGGAGGTAGAGGTGCTGGATGCGCTCAGCATCACCGCCTCCCTCCTGCGGGGCGATTACAGCACCGCAGGGTCGGTGATGTTCCTGCTGACGGTGGGCAGCCTGCTGGAGGAGTGGACGCGAAAAAAGAGCTTGGACGACCTGGCTCGCAGCATGGCGCTGAACGTGGATAAGGTCTGGGTGCGCACCCCGCAGGGCGAGGTGTTGGTACCGCTGACCCGTGTCCACGCCGGGGACGAAGTGGTGGTGCGCTCCGGCAACATGATCCCGCTGGACGGCAGGGTGCTGGAAGGCGAAGCCATGGTGAACCAGGCTGCCCTGACCGGCGAGTCCATGCCGGTGCGCAAGACCACCGGTGCCACCGTTTACGCCGGAACAGTGGTGGAAGAGGGCGAATGCGTCCTTGTGGCCAAGGCAGAGGGCGGTGCCAACCGCTACGATAAGATCGTGGCGATGATCGAGGAATCGGAAAAGCTCAAGTCCGGCACCGAAAACCGGGCTTTGCAGCTGGCCGACCGTCTGGTGCCGTGGTGCCTTGCCGGTACGGTGGCTACCTATGCCTTTACCCGCAACGTCACACGGGCCATCTCCATCTTGATGGTGGACTTCTCCTGTGCGCTGAAGCTTTCCATGCCGCTGGCAGTGCTTTCTGCCATGCGGGAGTGCGGGGAATATCACATCACCGTAAAGGGCGGCAAGTATCTGGAAGCGTTGGCAAAGGCGGACACCATCGTGTTCGATAAGACCGGCACCCTCACCCGTGCCACCCCGCAGGTGGTGCAGGTAGTGCCTTTCTCCGGCTGCGGGGAGCAGGAGGTATTGCAGCTTGCCGCCTGTCTGGAAGAGCATTTCCCCCATTCCATGGCAAACGCCGTGGTCCGTGCTGCCAAGGAGCGGGGAATCTCTCACGAAGAGATGCACTCCGAGGTGGAGTACATCGTGGCCCATGGCATTGCCAGCCGGGTAGGGGGCAAGCGGGTGGTCATCGGCAGCGCTCACTTTATTTTCGAGGACGAGGGCTGCACCATCCCGGCAGGGGAACAGGCAAAGTTTGATGGGCTGGATCCGCAGTATTCCCACCTGTATCTGGCAGCATCCGGGGTGCTGGTGGGGGTCATCTGTATTGCAGACCCCCTGCGCCCGGAGGCGGCACAGGTGCTGCGCCAGCTCCAAAAGCTGGGCATCACTCAGACCGTCATGATGACCGGCGACAGTGACCGCACTGCCCGCGCCATTGCGGCGCAGGTGGGGGTAGACCGCTGCTTTGCGGAGGTGCTGCCGGAGGATAAGGCCGCCTTTGTCCGCGATGCAAAAGCCGAGGGACATACAGTTGTGATGATCGGCGACGGCATCAACGATTCGCCCGCTTTGTCGGCGGCAGATATCGGCATCGCCATCCATTCCGGTGCCGCCATCGCCCGGGAGATTGCCGATGTGACCATCCGCGCGGATAGTCTGGAAGAGCTGGTGACCTTAAAAGCCATTGCCAACGCCCTGCAAAAGCGGGTGGGCAGCAATTACCGCTTTGTGCTCAGCTTCAACTCGGCCCTCATCCTTCTGGGGGCTCTGGGCATCCTGCCTCCTGCCACCAGTGCGATGCTGCATAACCTTTCCACCCTTGGCATCAGCCTGCGCAGCATGACAGACCTGTTGGAGCAGAAGCCTTCCCTGTGAAAATAGTACGCCGGAGCGTCCGCAGATGCTCCGGCGTACCGAAATGATAGCTCTTCCCACAGAAAGCAGTGCATCTTCTACAAGAAACTGCTGGATGCTGGGATGACGCAAAGTAAAAACGATTACTTCCCCAGATGCCAGATGTCGCGGTCGTACTCGGCAATGGTGCGGTCGGAGGAGAACATCCCGGCTTTGGCAATGTTCACCAGACACTTGCGCCGCCAGCCCATGGGGTCGCAGGCGTAATCGCTGAGGGCCTGCCCTTTGCGGACGACATAGGCGTTGAAGTCCGGCAGGGTCTGGAACCAGTCCTTGTGGATCAGCTCATTGTGCAGGCGGGTCAGGTTTTCGGCATGGCCGGCAGCCAGCATCTCCGGGCCGGTGAGGAAGCTGATGGCGCGGCGGATGTTGGCATCGCCCTCCACCCACTGGGCCGGGTCGTAGTCGCCCACGGCGTAGCGGTGGATGACCTGATCCGAGGTCTGGCCGAAGATATAAATGTTCTCTTCGCCCACCTGCTGGCTGATCTCCACATTGGCACCATCCATGGTGCCCAGCGTCAGCGCACCGTTCAGCATGAACTTCATGTTGCCGGTGCCGGAGGCCTCCTTGGAGGCAAGGCTGATCTGCTCGGACAGGTCACAGGCAGGGATGAGCTTTTCGGCAGCGGTGACGTTGTAATTTTCCACAAATACCACCTGCAGCCACTTGGACACCTCCGGGTCTGCGGCGATGACCTTGGAGAGGGTCAGCAGGGCATGGATGATGTCCTTGGCAATGGTGTAGGCAGGAGCAGCCTTGGCACCAAAGATGCTCACCAGCGGCATGGCAGGCAGGTGCCCTGCCTTGATCTCGTAATACTGATGGATGAGGTACAGCAGGTTCAGCTGCTGACGCTTATACTCGTGCAGCCGCTTGGACTGGATATCGAACATGGCATCGGGGTTCACGCTCACCTTCTGGGTGCGCAGCAGCCAGTCTGCCAGCGCTGCCTTGTTGGCCTTTTTCACGGCGGTCAACTCGCCCAGCACGGCTTCGTCGTCGGCGAAGGCCAGCAGCTTCTCCAACTCGGCAGCGTCCTTGCGGAAGCCGGAACCGATGTACTTTTCCAGCGTGGCGGTCAGGAGCGGGTCACATTCCAGCAGCCAGCGGCGGAAGGTGATGCCGTTGGTCTTGTTGTTGAACTTTTCCGGGTACAGCTCATAGAAGCCGTGCAGCTCGGAATTTTTCAGGATCTCGGTGTGCAGCGCTGCCACGCCGTTGGTGGAATGGGTGAAGTGGATGTCCATGTGGGCCATGTGCACCCGGTCGTCCTTGTCGATGATGGCAAGGCTCTCGTCCTCGGTGCGGGTGCGGGCCAGTGCGTCCAGCTTTTCAATGATGGGCATCAGCTGGGGCACCACTGCATCCAGATAGGCGCGGGGCCACTTTTCCAGTGCCTCAGCCAGAATGGTGTGGTTGGTGTAGGCACAGGTCCTGGTGACGATCTCCACAGCTTCCTCAAACTCAATGCCCCGCTGCCCCAGCAGCCGGATCAGCTCCGGGATGACCATACTGGGGTGAGTGTCGTTGATCTGGATGGCGGCGTAGTCGGCCAGATCGTGGTAATTGCAGCCCCGGGCGGCGCACTCTGCCAGAATGAGCTGGGCACCGGCAGAAACCATGAGGTACTGCTGATACACCCGCAGACGGCGGCCTGCCTCATCGGAGTCGTCCGGGTAGAGGAACAGGGTCAGGTTCTTGTCGATGGCGGTCTTGTCAAAGGCAATGCCGTCATGGACGATGCTCTCGTCGATGGTATCCAGATCGAACAGATTCAGGGTGTTGGTGCGCCCCTCGTAACCGGTGACAGCCAGCTTGTACAGCCGGGCAGTGTATTCCTTGCCCGCCAGCTCCACCGGGTAGGTCACATCGGTCTTTTCGGCCCAGCTGTGGGCGGTGAGCCAGGGGTCGGGCTTTTCGTTCTGCACACCATCCTCAAAGGACTGGTGGAACAGGCCAAAGTGATACCGCAGGCCCACGCCGTCGCCGGGCAGGTTCAGCGTTGCCAGCGAATCCAGGAAGCAGGCTGCCAGACGGCCCAGACCACCGTTGCCCAGAGAGGGCTCCGGTTCCACTTCCTCAATGTCCGAAAGGCGCTTTCCGGCAGCGGCCAGTGCATCCCGGGCTTCTTCGTACAGTCCCAGATTGATGAGGTTGTTGGACAGCAGCTTGCCAATGAGAAATTCGGCGCTGATATAGTACAGCTTGCGGCCGGTGACGGGCTGCACGCGGTCGGCACTCTTCTGCCGCACCAGCTCCAGCAGTGCCAGATACAGCTCCTGATCGGTGCAGTCCGCCAGCAGCTTTCCGGTGAGGCTCTGTAATGTTTCGGTAAAGCTCATAATGGATCCTCCTTTGTTTTCAGATACACCTTACGGAAAACAGGTTTGACATTTATAATGCAAGATATACCAGATAAAACAATCGAAATCTTGCCTTAAAGGAGCAAATTATGGTACAATCCTATCATCTGGAGGTGAGATGATGCATAATCAGGCTTCTTTGCAGGAAACCAAGCAGCACGGTGCCGTGCGGTTCCCCTTCAATCTGTATCCCTGCACCATTCCGGGAGATTTCCCACAGGTGGCACTGCACTGGCAGGAGAGCATGGAGCTGGTCTTTGTCAAGCGGGGCGCGGGGCTGGTGCAGGTGGGCACTGCGTCCTGCCCGGCCTACCAGGGGGATATCTTTATTTTTACGCCCGGCACCCTTCACGCCCTGCGGCAGGCAGAGGGGCAGCGCATGGAATACGAGAACATCATCTTTGAGCTGGAGCTTCTGGGCGGTGCGGAGGACCTTTGCGCCGAAAAATACCTGCTTCCGCTCCAGAGCGGGCGGCTGCGGCTGCCAGCGCGGCTGACTCCCAACGACCTGTGTTATCTCCAGGCCGCCGCCTGCCTGCGGGAGGTGGAGGAAGCCAACCGTGCCAAGCTTCCCGGCTATGAGCTGCTGGTCAAAGGAGCACTGCTGCGCTTCCTTTCCCTGCTCATTGCGCAGGGGAAACAGCAGCTCCCCGCGGAAACTGCCGATACCCAGCGGCTGAAAGCCGTTCTGCAATGGATCTCTGTCCATTATGCCGAGGGGCTTCGGGTCGCCGATGCCGCCAGGGTCTGCTCCTTCAGTTCCAGCCACTTCATGCGCTGGTTCCGGCAGATGACAGGGCAGAGCTTTGTTGCCTTTCTGAACGAATACCGGCTGAATGCCGCCGCCGAAGCGCTGCATGCTACGGACGAGACGGTGCTGACGATCGCTTCCCGGTGCGGGTTTGAAAACCTCTCTTATTTTAACCGGGCATTCAAGGCACATTTTGGCATGACCCCGCGGGAGTACCGGAAAAAATAAGCAAAATGAGGCCGTTCCGCTTCTCTGAGAAAGAGAGGGAACGGCCTCATTGTTTTTGATCAGACTTCCGGCGGGCAGCAGCTCTCCCGGGGGATGAGCTTGTGCGGCACAAGGATCTTTGTTGCCAGCAGATTCGGGTTCTCGATGTGGTTGATGGTCTGGCTGGCGGCCTCCATACCCAGCTGATAGGGGTTCACGTCCACGGTGGTCAGCTGGGGGCTGGTGATGCGGGAGAACAGCGAATTGTTGAAGGAAACGATGGAAAGATCCTTCGGGACGCGTAGCCCCAGTTTGCCGCAGAACTGTTCCAGCACCACGGCCAGAATGTCATCGCTGACCAGCATGGCCGTGGGATGGTCCGGTGCGGTGAGAAGAGCCTTCAGCGGCTCTTCGTAAGCGTCGTTCAGGGTGTTGACCTCCACACAGTCCTCCTCCCGGGGAGTGATGCCATGCTTCAGCAGGGACATCTGGTAGCCGCGCCTGCGCTCTGCCGAAAACAGCATGGCGTTGCTGACACCAAAATAGGCAATGCGGCGGTGGCCCATTTCATAGAGGTAATCGGTGGCTTCCTCACCGGCAAGGGCGTTGTCATTGTCGATATAGATGGTCTGATTGGCGGACTGCGCCGCCTTGCCCACAATGACATGGAGCAGCCCTTCGCTGCGCAGGTAGGCTGCCACCGGGCAGTCCTTTTTGGAATAGAGCAGGATAAAGCCATCTGCCTGTGCGTTGGCCACCATGCTCTGGATGGCATCCAGAACTTCGGCATCGTCCTGCCCGGTGATGACTGTGTTCACATACCGCCGCTGGTTGCAGAACTGCCCGATGCCGCGGATGATCTCCAGATGGAAGGCGTTCTCGTAGACATCCCGCTGGGAGGAGGGCAGAATGATGCCGATGGTCTTGGAAAAGGCCTCCATCGGTTCGGCCTCAAAGTTCGGCTCATAGCCCAGCTGTGCCATAATGCGGCGTACCCGCTCCTTGGTTTCCCGGCTGATGGAAGGGCTGTCCTTGCAGGTGCGGGACACGGTGGAGGGCGATACCCCCGCCGCCGCTGCCACATCCTTGATGGTAACTGCCATAGTCTGTTCCTCCCTGATGTAGTAGGTCTATTGTAAAGCTGTTTGCACGCAATGTCAATGATTTGCGCACGAGCTTGCGCAGATCATGCAACTGTGCCCCTTGCGCACCTTCGATGTTTTCAACAAAGAAACTTGCAAACTGTTGTGCAAAAAGCGGAAAATATATTTTTGACCTAGAAAACTCTTGTAAAAATTGCAGAGTTGGATTATTCTTGTTGCGTAAAGTTGTGCAACAGCAGCGCAACAATTGCGTAAAATGGTGCAAAAGGAAACAAGGAGGAACATTATGGCGACAACACAAGCAGCTCCGGGGAAAAAGGGGCTTATCAACTTTGACTTCTTACAGAAGCTGGGCAAGGTGCTGATGACCGTCATCGCCGTCATGCCTGCTGCCGGTCTGATGATCAGTCTGGGCAAGCTGGTGCAGATGGGCGGCGGTGACATTGCGGCAGTTATGACCATTGGCACCACCATGGAGAACATTGGCTGGGCGGTCATCAACAATCTGCACATCCTGTTTGCCGTGGCCATCGGCGGCAGCTGGGCAAAGGAGCGTGCCGGGGGTGCCTTTGCGGCTGTGCTGGCATTTGCCCTCATCAATGTCATCACCGGCAACATCTTCGGTGTCACCAGCGCCATGCTGGAAGATCCCAACGCCGTGACCCACACCCTGTTCGGGCGGGAGATCGCCGTCAACGGCTACTTCACCTCTGTGCTGGGTGCCCCGGCCCTGAACATGGGCGTGTTCGTGGGCATCATTGCCGGTTTTGTGGGCGGCGTGGCTTACAATAAATACTATAACTTCCGCAAGCTGCCGGATGCACTGGCCTTCTTCAACGGCAAGCGCTTTGTGCCTATGGTGGTCATTGCCTATTCTGTGGTCATTTCCATGGTGCTGGCACTGTTCTGGCCTGTGGTCCAGACCGGCATCAACAACTTTGGCATCTGGATCGCAAACTCTTCCGAGACTTCTCCCGTTCTGGCTCCGTTCATCTATGGCACGCTGGAGCGTCTGCTGCTGCCCTTCGGTCTGCACCACATGCTGACCATCCCCATGAACTACACTTCCTTCGGCGGCACCTACACCATTGCCACCGGTGTCAATGCGGGCAGCCAGGTGTTTGGTCAGGACCCGCTGTGGCTGGCATGGGCCAACGACCTCATCAACTTCAAGAAAACCGGTGACATGGCCGCTTACAACAACCTGCTGGCTACCGTTACCCCCGCCCGCTTTAAGGTGGGCCAGATGATCGGCGCAACCGGTCTGCTGCTGGGCATTGCGTTGGCCATGTTCCGCCGTGTGGATGCCGACAAGCGCGCAAAGTATAAGTCCATGTTCATCTCCACCGCGCTGGCCGTGTTCCTGACCGGTGTGACCGAGCCGCTGGAGTTCATGTTCATGTTCTGCGCTATGCCGCTGTACATCGTGTACGCACTGCTGCAGGGCTGTGCCTTTGCCATGGCAGGCATCATCCATCTGCGCCTGCACTCTTTCGGCAATCTGGAATTCATCACCCGTATCCCCATGTCCCTGCAGGCCGGTCTGGGCGGCGACATCATCAACTTTGTGCTCTGCGTGGTGGCATTCTTCATCATCGGCTATTTCGTGGCCTACTTTATGATCGGCAAGCTCAAGCTGGCAACGCCGGGCCGTCTGGGCAACTACACCGATGACAACGCGGATGATGCTGCAGCCGATACCAAGGCCGAGAAGAAAGCCGACAAAAAGGCCGATAACGGCCAGGCCGAGCGCATCATCGCCCTGCTGGGCGGCCGGGAGAACATTGTGCTGGTGGATGCCTGCATGACCCGTCTGCGTGTTACCGTGAAGGACCCCGCCAAGGTGGCCGACCTTGCCGCATGGAAGGCCGAGGGCGCTCTGAGCCTGCTGGTGAAGGGCGACGGCATTCAGGCTGTGTATGGCCCCAAGGCAGACGTTCTGAAATCTGACATCAATGATATTCTGTAAAAAACTATGAAACTGCTGACTTTGAATACCCACAGCCTCATCGAGCCGGACTATGAGGCAAAACGGGAGATCTTTGTAGACTTTATCGCCAGGGAGCAGCCGGAGGTGTTCGCCCTGCAGGAGGTGAACCAGACCGCCGCCGCTCCGCTGCTGGGAGAGATTCCGGCGGGATATTTCCCCTGTCCCGGCAATGGGGTTCCGCTGAAAGCGGACAACCACGCCGCAGCCGTAGCCCGGATGCTGGAAGAGCGGGGCGTGCAGTACCATTGGAGCTGGCTCCCGGCAAAAATTGGCTACGACAGGTACGATGAGGGCATGGCAGTGTTCAGCCGTGCACCCATCACCGCCGCTGAAAACCTGCTGCTGAGCAAGTCCGATGATTATAGCTGCTGGAAGACCCGCCGCACCCTGGGCATCTGCGCAGGAGATGTCTGGTATTACACAGTGCATCTGGGCTGGTGGAAGGACGAAACGGAACCTTTTGCCGCCCAGTGGGAAACGCTGTCCCGGGCGGCAGGCACAAAAAAGACCGCCTTTCTGCTGGGCGACTTCAACAGTGAGGCCGACGTGCGGGGCGAGGGCTACGACCTTGTGCTCCGCAGCGGCTGGCAGGACACCTACCGTCTGGCACAGCAGCGGGACGAGGGCTACACCGTCGTGCAGGCCATTGATGGCTGGCGGGATGCCCCGGATGCGGCGGCAAAAAAGCGCATCGACCAGATCTGGTGCTCCCAGGCGATCACTGTAAAAAGCACCCGGGTGGTGTTCAACGGCTTGCAGGAGCCGCAGGTGTCCGACCACGCGGGTGTTCTGATCGAGTTATAAAGGAAGAGGGAAATGAAGATGCAGAGAAGTGCAGGCATTTTGCTGCCCGTCAGCAGTCTGCCGTCCCCTTACGGCATCGGCTGCTTTTCGCAGGAAGCATACGACTTTGTGGACTGGCTCAAGGAGGCCGGGCAGACCTACTGGCAGATCCTGCCGCTGGGTGTGACAAGCTACGGCGACAGCCCGTACCAGAGCTTTTCCGCCTTTGCGGGCAACCCCTATTTCATCAGCCTGGACGCACTGGTGGAGGAAGGGGTGCTGACTGCCGCCGAGTGCAAAAAGGCGAGCTTTGGCCGCAAGGCAGATGATATCGATTACAGCCGCCTGTATACCGAGCGGGGCCGCCTGCTGCGGCTGGCCTACTCCCGCAGCGACATCGGCCACAACGAAGCGTTTACAGCCTTCTGCGAAAAAAACAAGTGGTGGCTGGACGATTTTGCCCTGTTCATGGCGGTGAAGGGCCGCTTTGAGGGCAAACCGTGGATCGAGTGGGCCGAGGATATCCGTCTGCGCTGGCAGCCCGCGATGGACTATTACCGCCGGGAGCTGTATTTTGAGGTGGAGTACCACAAATATCTCCAGTTCAAGTTCGACCAGCAGTGGCGCAGGCTGAAGGCCTATGCCAACAGCAAGGGCATCCGCATCATCGGCGATATCCCCATCTATGTGGCGCTGGATTCGGCGGACGCTTGGGCAAACCCGGGTCTGTTCCAACTGGACAAGGACAACATTCCCACGGCGGTGGCGGGCGTTCCCCCGGATGGATTTTCGCCCACCGGCCAGCTCTGGGGCAACCCGCTCTACCGCTGGGAGGCGCACCGCGCAACCGGCTATCAGTGGTGGATCACCCGCCTGTGGTACTGCTTTGAGCTGTATGATGTGGTGCGCATCGACCACTTCCGCGGCTTCGATGAGTATTTCTCCATCCCCTACGGCAGCGAGACTGCCGCGCCGGGCCACTGGGAAAAAGGCCCCGGCATCGAGCTGTTTCGTGCTGTGGAGCAGGCACTGGGCAAACGGGAGATCATTGCGGAGGATCTTGGCTACATGAGCGATACCGTGCGTCAGCTGGTGCGGGACAGCGGCTTTCCCGGCATGAAGGTGCTGGAATTTGCCTTTGACTCCCGGGATACCGGCAGCGCCAGCGACTACCTGCCCCACAACTACCCGGTGAACAGCGTGGCCTATACCGGTACCCACGACAACGAAACGCTGGTATCGTGGTACCAGACCATCACCGGCGCGGAGCGCGCCATGGTGCGGGATTATCTGTTCGACTACGCTACCCCGGAGGAGCAGCTCTATAAAAGCATGATCGCACTGATCCTGCGCAGCGCAGCGGCGACCTGCATCATCCCCATGCAGGACTGGCTGGGGCTGGATAACTCCGCTCGCATCAATCAGCCCTCCACCGTGGGCCAAAACTGGCGCTGGCGGCTGAAAAAGCCCCAGCTGACCAAGAAGCTCCAAAAGGAGATCTGCCAGCTGACCACCCGCTACGGGCGGAAGAACTGGGCGTAACTGTATGAAAGCCATAAAACCCCATGTCCGGGCCGTTCACACAACAGTCTGGGCATGGCTCCATCATTGTAAAGGTCATCAAGCAGTACAATTCCGCTCCCGTGGGTGACTATCTCAACTGATTGCTCCCTGACAAAAAGGCCGCTTCCGTTCAAAAACGGAGGCGGCCTTTTGCGTCCGGCAGATCTACCACTGGTTAAAATGTATCCGGTCATCCTCATAGCGGCTCTCACGCGGGGCAGTAAGGTCTGCTTCCGGGTAGCCAAGGGCGATGATGGAGTGGGGCACAATGGTCTCCGGCAGAGCGAACAGCTTTTGCTGAGCCTCTACCCGGTCCATCTGGGGCCAGGTGCCCAGCCAGACTGCGCCAAGCCCCAGCTCCTGTGCAGCCAGGCAGATGTTCTGGGCGGCAATGGCTCCGTCAATGACCCAGTAGTCCTTTGCAAAGCGGAACGCACGGTCAAGGTCGCCGCAAACGAGGATACCGGCGGCAGCTTTCCGCAGCGGCTCGGCAGGGCGGCCGTTGGCATCGGCCATCTGTGCCAGCTTTTCCGGGTCGGTCACCACCACGAAGGACCAATCCTGTGCATTGACGCAGCTGGGTCCGCTCATGGCCGCTTCCAGCAGCTGGTGCAGTGTTTCACTTTTGATGGGCTTGTCGGTGAATTCCCGGCAGCTGCGCCGGGTGAGAATGGCATCCAGAGTGTTCATAAATCAGTGCCTCCTGTTTTGGTTTGCCCCAGTACAGCACCGTGATCATTCCTCGGCTTCTGCCTTTGCAGTTTCAAGGAAGGCCCGGATCTTATCCACCTGGATCTGTGCCACGGCCCGGCCGGTCTCGTAGACGCGGCGCAGCTGGTCGGGGTCACGCTCCATGGCACCGATCTCCAGCGGGATGGGCGGGCGGATAACGTAATCCTTGCCGGACTGCTCCAGCATGGAGATGTAGCTCAGGGTTTCGTTGTAGCGCTCGTGGCGGTCAGCCACAGCCTCCACAAAGGCAGGATAGCGCAGATACCGTGCCCGGATGGCGGGCAGCAGGGGGTTCTTCTTTTTCACAAACCCCTTGGGCTGGGTCAGGATGATGAGGTTCCGCTTGTAGCCGATGGACTCAAAGAAGCGGATGGGGATGGAATCGGCAACGCCGCCGTCCAGCAGGCCGTAATGGCCGATCTGGACGATCTTTGCGGCCAGCGGCATGGATGCCGAGGCTTCCATCCAGCGCACATCCTCCGCATCGCCGGTGCGGCACTTATGATAGATGGGGTCGCCGGTGCGGACATCGGTGCAGACTACAAAGTAATCCATGGAGGATTCCAGGAAAGCCTTGTCGTCGAACGGGTCGAGCTTTTCGGGCACCTCGTGGTAGCAGAAATCCTCGCTGTACAGGTTGCCGGTGCGCAGCAGGTTGCGGAAGCTGGCATAGCGTTTGTCATTGCAATAGGTGGTGTTGTAGCGGATGGTCCGCCCGATCTGGTGGGATTTGTAGTTGCAGCCGAACACTGCTCCCGCCGAAACACCTACCATGCCGTCTACCGTGATGCCCTGCTCCATCAGAACATCCAGAACACCGGCAGTGAACATGCCCCGCATGGCACCGCCTTCCAGGATCAATCCGGTCTTCATACGCGTGATACTCCTTCTCCTCACAATGCATCCCGCCCGAACAGGCGGCAGGATGCAGAAAACGGGCACCTTTCCCTGTGCCCGGAGCGCCCCGGAAATCCACCCGGAGCCGTTGCTTCCAGTATACTCAAATTTTGCTGAAAAACAAGAGAGAAAATGCCAAAAGACCTTGAAAACAGGGGGGCAAATCCGGTATACTAGGTAAAATCAAAATGCAGTACCAAAGCTTGGAGGAAGAGACGGATATGAAACTGCTGGAAGAACGCATTCAGAGAGACGGGATTGTGCGCGAGGGCAATGTGCTGAAGGTGGACAGCTTCATCAACCACCAGATGGACATCCCCCTGTTCCGCGAGATGGCAAAGGAGTGGAAGCGCCTGTTTGCAGGCAAGCCCGTCAACAAGGTGCTGACCATTGAGGCCAGCGGCATCGGCATTGCCGCCGTGGTTGCCAGCGAGTTCAATGTTCCTGTGGTGTTTGCCAAAAAGTCCATGAGCATCAACCTGGATTACGACAACTATGAGACCAAGATCCAGTCCTTCACCCACAAGAAGATCTACAACGTCATCGTCTCCAAAAAGTTCCTCACCGCAGAGGACCATGTCCTGATCATCGATGACTTCCTGGCAAACGGCTGTGCCATGATGGGCCTGCTGGATCTGGCCAAGGAGGCCGGAGCCACGGTCGAGGGCATTGGCATTGCCGTGGAGAAGGGCTTCCAGCAGGGCGGTGAGCTCATCCGCAGCAAGGGAATCCAGCTGGAGAGCCTTGCCATTGTGGAATCCATGAACAGCGAGACCGGCGAGATCAAGTTCCGCGAGCAGCCGCACCAGAACTGAAAACAAGCACTTCAAGACCGCTTCGGCGGTCTTTTTTGCTGCCCATTTTCAGGCCCCGTCAAAACTGTCGCCGTCAGCGGGGAGGTCGGCGGCGGTCTCTGCTGTGGAGGCAGCCGGGGCTTCCGTGGCGCGGGGCACGCCCCTGTACACCAGCGTCTGCTCCAGCACTTCGGCACAGACCGGGGCCGACAGACTGCCGCCTGCGGTCGTCCAGCTGTGGGGTTCGTCCAGGCAGACCAGGCAGAGAAACTGCGGATCGTCGATAGGAGCCACCGCCACAAAGCTGGCAATGCGGGCTTTTTCGTCGGCGCTGTCCAGCTTCTGGCTGGTGCCGCTTTTTCCGCCTACCCGGTAGCCCGGGATCTGGGCGTTCCGTCCACCGCCGTAGAGCACCACGGCCTCCATCATCTCCCGCATGGTCTGGCTGGTCTCTGCCTTGAGCACCTGCCGTTTGCAGACAGGGGAGAACTGCTCAATGGTACTGCCGTCCGGGGCCAGGATCTCCGAGACGACGTAAGGCTGCATCAGCTTTCCCCCGTTGACCACGGCGCAGACTGCCGCCGCCATTTCCAGATAGGAGATCTTGCTGCTCTGCCCAAAGGCACAGGAGGCCAGCTCCACCGGGCCCATCCGGTCGGCGGTATAGTACAGGCTCTTTTTCGGCTCGGCGGGCAGGTCGATGCCGGTGGGCTCCCGCAGGCCGAAGGCGGCAAAATAATCGCAGAAGGCCTCCCTGCCCAGTCGGCCTCCGATCTGGATGAAGCTCTGGTTGCAGGAATTTTCCAGTGCCTGGGTCACGCTCTGGGCCCCGTGGCGCTTGTGGTTGGCACAGTGGAAGCGGGTGCCTGCCACCGAGATGGATTCCCCGCAGTAGAAGCTGGAATGCTTTGTGATGGCTCCGGCATCCAGCGCCGCCGCGCAGGTGATGAGCTTGAACACGCTGCCCGGTTCGTACAGGTCGCTGACAGCCTTGTTCCGCCACTGGGTCTGCTGGGCCAGCTGTAAAGCGGCCTTGCGCGCATCACCGGTCAGGGCCTCCACGGCGTTCCGGGCGGCGGTGTCGGCAATGACGCGGGGCTCGTTGGGGTCATAGGATGGCGTGGTGGACATGGCCAGCACGGCTCCGGTGTTCACATCCATGACGATCCCCACGGCCCGCGCCGCCACATGGTGCTCCTGTACGGCGTAGGACAGCGCATTTTCAAGGTAGTGCTGGATACAGCTGTCGATGGTGAGCCGCAGGCCGTCCCCCTCGGTGGGAAAACGCTCGGTCTCGTAGCTCTGCTCCAGTGTGTAGCCCCAGGCGTTGACAGCTGTGAGCACCACGCCGTTTTCCCCGGTGAGCAGATCGTCATATTTCAGCTCCAGCCCGGCCACCCCTGCGTTGTCCACATTGGTGAACCCCAGCACCGAAGCCAGAAACGCTCCCTGCGGATACCAGCGCTTGCTGTCCTGATTGATGCGGATGCCGGTGATGCTGTTTTCCTCGCAGAAGTCCCGCACGGCATCGGCTGCGGCGCGGTCCACCCGGTAGCGGAGCAGGCAGTCGTTGGAGCGGCGGTCGCTGAATTTTTCCAGCAGGGCCGCTTCGTCCAGCGCTAAGATCTCCGCAAGGCCGTGGGCGGCAAGGGTGATTTTCTCTTCCGGCATCTCCCGGGGCGAGGCCCGCAGGGTCCAGCAGCTGCTGTTGGCGGCCAGCAGAAGGCCGTCGGCGCTGTAAATGCGCCCCCGGTCAGCGGGGACCACGGTGTCCCGCAGCTGCTGGCCCTGTGCGCGGTCGGCATAAAAGCCGTCGGTGCGCACCTGCAGGAAAAAGAGCCGCACGGCCAGCCCCAGGCAGACGGCACAGAACAGCACCGCCACGGCCCGTGCCCGGCGGCGGAATCCCCGCTCGGGCAGGGTGCGGAAAACTTTGGGCATGATGTCACCCCCTTTAACGGGCTCACCCTCTCCGTCATCGCTGACGCGATGCCACCTCTCCCGAAGGGAGAGGCCTTGGCATTCGATACAAAGTTTATGATTTTGTCAAAAGCTCCCCCTTTGGGGGAGCTGGCGCAAAGCGCCTGAGAGGGTGAGCTAGTGTACAAGATATGCACAACGTCACGATAATATCCGTATAGCCAACAGCAGCATGGCGTACAATAGTAAAACTGGGGGTGACGAGATGAAAGAAGCTGCGGCACTGCCGCGGGGCGGGCGGCACAAGGCACCGCTGCCGGCCATGGACCTGCCGTTTCTGGTGCTGGTACTCACGCTGGTGGGGTTCGGGCTGGTGATGTTGGGCAGCGCGTCGGGGGCGGTGGCCCTTTACCGGCGGGACGATGCCTTTGCCTACCTGCGCCCCCAGCTGCTCTACGCTGCTATGGGCATTGCGGGACTGTGGCTGGCCAGCCGGGTGGACTATCATATCTTCCACAAATTGGCCTGGCCGCTGCTGGGGGTCTCGCTGGTGCTGCTTGCGGCGGTGCTTTTTATGCCGGAATACAACGGCTGCAAACGGTGGCTGGTGCTGCCGGGGGTGGGCACCCTGCAGCCAAGTGAGATCGCAAAATTTGCCGTGGTGCTGGTGTTTTCACACATCATCTCGCTGAACCATGACAGGATGCGCAGCTTTGCGGTGGGGGTGCTGCCCTTTGTGCTGGTGCTGGGGGTGGTGGCGGCGCTGATGCTGCTGGAACCCCATCTTTCGGGCACCTTGCTGATCCTGGGCATCGGGGCAGTGCTGATGTTCGTGGGCGGCACAGGTCTGCGGTGGTTCGTGCTGGCGGGCGTGGGCGGGGCGGCCGCCATCGGGGCGGCGGTGGTCGTTATGCCGGACCTTGTGCCCTACGCTGCCGACCGCCTGCGTTCCTGGCAGGACCCCTTTGCCGACCCGCTGGGGGATGGCCACCAGACCATCCAGAGCCTGTACGCCATCGGCTCCGGCGGGGCCACCGGGCTGGGGCTGGGGAACAGCCGCCAGAAGCATCTGTTTGTGCCCGAACCCCAGAACGACTTCATCTTCTCCATCGTCTGCGAGGAACTGGGCTTTGTGGGGGCCTGCGCCGTGGTGCTGCTGTTCGTGCTGCTGCTCTGGCGGGGCATTACCATTGCCGCCCATGCTCCCGACCGTTTTGGGGCGCTGCTGGTGGTGGGCTTTACCGTGCAGGTGGCCCTGCAGGCTGTCCTCAATGTGGCTGTGGTCACCAATACCATCCCCAACACCGGCATCAGCCTGCCCTTTTTCTCCTCCGGAGGAACGAGTTTAATGATGCTGTTGGGAGAGATGGGTATTGTCCTATCCGTATCAAGAGGTGAGACCTGACGGAATAGAAAACATAAAGTTGAATTGCCAAAGACTCTCCCTTTGGGAGAGCTGGCGCAAAGCGCCTGAGAGGGCGAGGATGCTATAAATTACAAAACAAACTTGTCCGCCTCACACTCCGGCCCTGTTTTGCATACGGTGGGGTATCTTTTGCGGAATGGGGGCACGGACATGGAGGAACGGATCGTGGTGACAGGGGGCCGCCCGCTGAACGGAAGCGTAAAAATTCCGGCTGCAAAAAACAGCGTTCTGCCGCTTTTTGCAGCATCGCTGCTCTGCACGGGAGAGGTGCGGCTCCAGGCGGTGCCCCGCCTTGCGGACGTGGAACATTGCATGGCGCTTTTGCGGGGCGTGGGCTGTTCCGCCCGGTGGGAGGGCAGTGATGCAGTACTCTCCGGCCCGCCTGCCAACAGCACCTTGCCGGGGCAAACAGCGGGACAAATGCGGGCCTCCATCCTGTTCTGCGCGCCGCTGCTGGCAAGGCTGGGCCGCGCCGAGACCAGCCTGCCCGGCGGGTGCCGCATCGGGGCCCGGCCCATCGACCTGCATTTGGCGGGGCTGGCAAAAATGGGGGCGGTGGAGCTGGAAGCTGGGGAAGGGCGGCTGGTGCTGACAGCTCCCTCCGGCCTGCACGGGGCCGAGATCACCCTGCGCTTCCCCAGCGTAGGGGCCACCGAGACACTTCTGCTGGCCGCTGCCTGTGCCAGAGGCAGGACCATCCTGCGGGGGGCGGCCCGGGAACCGGAGATCGCCGACCTTGCCGCTTTTCTGAACCGGTGCGGCGGCTGCATCGAGGGGGCAGGCAGCTCCACGATCCGCATCGAAGGGCGGCGGGGGCTTTCCGGGTGCTGTTTTTCGCCCCTGCCCGACCGCATTTTTGCTTCCACGCTGGCCTGCGGCTGTGCGGCGGCGGGCGGCCGGGTGGAACTGATCGGCTGTGCCCCTGCGCTCTATGCGCCGGTGCTGGAAATTCTGGGACAAATGGGGTGCCGGGTGGAACCGGCAGGGGATACGGTGCGAATTTCCCACTTTGGGCGGCTGCATGGGGTAGGCCGGGTGTTCACCGGAGCCTATCCGGCCCTTGCCACCGATGCTGCCCCGCTGCTGGCGGCGGCAATGCTCTGTGCCGACAGTGAGAGCAGCATCGAGGACGTGATCTTTGAGCGCCGGTTCGGTTGTGCCGAGGGTTTTTGCCGCCTGGGCGCACAGGCCGAAACGGCGGGCAGGGTGCTGACCATTGCGCCGGGCGGCCATTTGTGCGGTACCGTGGTGGAGGCCCCCGACCTGCGGGGCGGGGCGGCACTGGTGCTGGCGGGGCTTGCGGCCCGGGGAACCACGGTCATCACCCACCCGGCGCATATCGACCGGGGCTATGCCGGATTTACAGAGATTTTGGCCGGTTTGGGGGCGCAAATTCGGCGGGAATCGGCCCCGGGAAACGGGTCGGCCAAAAAAACCTCTGCAAAAAAACAAATTTGTCTTGCAATCGGGGCAAAAAGATGATACGATACAGTTATATAAGTATAGTATCGAACTCTTCTTGTGCGAAAAGCGCAGGTTTACGATAACATATCCGATGGAGGACAAAAGTTATGGCACTCATGCTCGACGAAGAAATGGATGAAAACGTTACGACGATCAAGGTCATTGGCGTGGGCGGCGGCGGCGGCAACGCAGTCAACCGCATGGTCAGCGATGGTCTGCAGGGCGTAGAATTTATTGCAATGAACACCGACCAGCAGGCGCTGGCCAAGAACCATGCTGCCACCAAGGTGCAGCTGGGCTCCAAGCTCACCAAGGGCCGCGGCGCGGGCGCTGATCCCGAGATCGGCCAGCGTGCTGCCGAGGAAAGCAAGGACGAGATCGCAAATGCCCTGAAGGGCTCCCAGATGGTCTTTATCACCGCCGGTATGGGCGGCGGCACCGGCACCGGTGCTGCTCCTGTGGTGGCCGAGGTGGCACACGATCTGGGCATCCTGACCGTGGGCATCGTCACCAAGCCCTTCTCCTTTGAGGGCAAGCGCAAGATGGGCCTGGCAGAGCAGGGCATTGCAAACCTGCTCATGCACGTTGACAGCCTGATCGTTATCCCGAATGAGCGCCTGAAGATGATCAGCCAGGAAAAGATCACCCTGATGAACGCCTTCCAGGCCGCCGATAATGTGCTGCGTCAGGGCGTGGAGTCCATCTCCGCTCTGATCAATGTGCCCGCCTTCATCAACCTGGACTTCGCCGACGTGCGCTCCATTATGAAGGATGCCGGTTACGCCCACATGGGCGTGGGCAGCGCCAAGGGCGCAGGTAAGGCAGAGAACGCCGCCAAGGCTGCGATCTCCTCTCCGCTGCTGGAGACCAGCATTGCCGGTGCACACGGCGTGATCATCAACATCACCTCCAGCCCCGATATCGGCCTGGAGGATGTCGAGACCGCTGCCGGCCTCATCACCCAGAGCGCTCACCCCGATGCAAACATCATCTGGGGTACTGCGTTCGATGAGAACCTGTCCGATGAGATGCGCGTTACCGTTGTGGCCACCGGCTTTGACAACAAGGCCGCCGATGGCCTGCGCAGCAGCCTGAACAACGCCGCCGGTGCCGGTGCTTCCACCCCCAGCGCAGTGTTCAGCTCTGATGTGTCCGGCGCGGGTGCCGCAAAGCAGCAGCCTGCAGCCGCCGCAAACAGCGCTGCAAAGCCGGTGGAGGAAGAGAGTAGTGACAACCGTTACTACGATGAGCTGCTGGCGATCCTGAATAAGCGCAAGTAAGTTTGTAAGTTACAGTGTGAACCGCCCGGGAGGGGGCGTGGTCTCTTGCGCGCGTGAGCGGGAGGAGCAGAGATGGTACCAAACGACATCTGGCTGCGCACCGAATGGCTGAGCTGCCGCAGGACCAGTGTGCTGCGCTGTGTGGAGCGTTATTGTGCCGCCGCTGCCCGTGAATACCGCCGCGCTCTGCGCAGGGTGCAGGAAGTGGAGGAAACGATGGCGCAGGTCGAACCGGAAACCGGGAGACGGCTCCCGAGCCAGCCCGCTCAGGCGGAGCTGTTGAACCGCCGTCTTGCCGCTGCCAATGCGGAGATCCGCCGTTACCAGACCCGGCTTTACGCCTGTGAGCGGGAGATGGTGGCACTGCGGCAGGAGAACGCCGAGCTGGAAGCTCTGTGTGAGCAGGCGCGGGCAAACAGCCTGCTGCCGCCCGTGCCCCCGCAGCCCAAGGTGCTGGAACAGCCCGGCCTGCCGGTGATCGTGTTCCACCCGGCGGCGGATGCCCCCAAGGCAGAGCAGCCCCAGCCGGATGCTGTACCGGAGCAGAGCGCACCGGAGCAGAAGCCTGCCCCGCAAGCCGCACCGCCGGAACCGGAGGAGGAACGCTGCCCCTTTGCGCAGCCGGACTGGAAGCCCACCACGGCGCTCGACCATCAGGCGGTGGATTTGGTACATCAGCTGGAAAGCTTAATGACTGTATAACAAAAAGACGATGCACAAACGCTGTGCATCGTCTTTTTTGCATCTTGGGGATGTTACCGCACGGCGCTGGTGCGGTGTTCCATGAGGTAGGTGGCCTTCAGGTCGGCAATGTGGAGCTTGACGGCAAGCGGGTATTTGTCGTAAGCCTCCGAGATGGCAAAGCAGCCGCCCTTGGCCGCATCGTCAAAGCCGCCCATGTGCCAGCGGATGGCTACCGCTTCCTCGACCTTCAGCTTCATAAACCGCTCGATCAGGAACACGCTCTTTTCGCCGTGGCCATAGGGGAACAGATCCTCCACGCTGTAGCTGGGCACCTTTTCCCACTGGCCGGTGGCATCGTTCTTTACATTGCGGGTGCCCTTTTTGTAGTAGTTGGCCTTGCACAGATCGTGCAGCAGAGCACAGATGGCATAGCTCTCCTCACTCTCGCCCTCGGTGAAAAAGCCGTCGTGGAGGGCATGGTAGACGTTCAGGCTGTGCATGCACAGCCCGCCGTCACAGGCCCCGTGGAACCGGGTGGAGGCCGGAGCCGAGAAGAAATCCGTCTTGTTGTCCAGCCAGTCCAGCAGCTTTTCGCTGCCCGGGCGGGAGACATACTGGTGCCAGATCTGCAAAAACTCCTCGCGGTAGTCCATCTTACAGCTCCAGATCTTCCAGAATGCCCTTGAGGATGGCCAGCTCTTCGCCGCTCAGGGAAATGCCCTTGCCCATGCGGGTGCCGTCCGGGGACCAATCACGGATGTCGTACTTGGGTTCGCCGTCATTCCAGCTGATGAGGTTGAGCTGGCGCTCCCAGCCGCGGGGCCGCTGAGACAGCACTGCAATGCGCTGGACCACTTCGTATTTGATTTCTGCCATGTTTCCTTACCTGCCTTTGCTTTGTTTGTTATCATAATATAAGAACGCGGCGAAGATTTCAACAGGTAATTGGAAAATAATTTGAAAATTTTGAATTTACTTGCAGGAGCCGGATGTGATATCCGCAAAACGGAACGTCCTGACAAAGGCTCCCCTGCGAGGGGAGCTGACGCACGGAGCGTGACGGAGAGGGTCAACCATAAGGCTCCTCTTCCCGCAGGCGAACCAGTTCTTTTACCGCCTCCGGGTCATCCGGTGCGGGCTGGCGGCTGTTTCGCTTCTGCTCCGTGCTGAACAGCCCGGGGGCATACTGTGCCATTACGCCGGGTGTATTTCCTGCCAGAAATTCCTTGGCGTTTTTCTGCATGCAGGCTGCCGGTGTGCCGTCCGTCATGGGGACCGCCTGGATCGGCGGCAGATCCGGTTCCGGCGGCGGCAGCTGCACCTCCGGGCTGTCCGGCTGGCTGGGCAGCGCCCCCAGCGGCGGGCTCACCCGGCTGGATGTGGGGCCGACATTCTTTTGCTTGTGGGACATAAGAAACACCTCCGCACTTAATGTGTGCGGAGGTGTGGTCGTTTATGCGGGAAGGTCCTGCTCTGTACAACCTCTCAGTCGCAGGCTTCGCTGCGACAGCTCCCCTAGTAGGGGAGCCTTTGGCAAAAGGCTTATTTTTCGCTATTTTCGCAGGCGCTCCAAAAACAGTATCTGCCGCAAGGTGAAAATGTTAACGTCAGCAGGGCAAATAGTAGCGAAGCGCTTACACTCGAAAACGCGACGGAATGCCAAGGCCTCCCCTACTAGGGGAGGTGGCATCAAGCGAAGCGCAGATGACGGAGAGGTTGTATGGAAGGATGGACTGCCCATTGAATCCGGAGTCTTCTGGTTACGTCACAATCTCCACCCAGCTGCCCCCGCTCCGCTCCTTATGCACGACCACCTGCCGGTCGATGCGGTCCTTCAGGGCGGCGACATGGGAGATGATGCCCACCAGCCGATCACCTTCGGTCAGGCCGGAGAGCACCCGGATGGCCTGTTCCAGCGATTCCTCATCCAGCGAGCCGAAGCCCTCATCGAGGAAGAGGGTGTCCAGCCGGATGCCGCCTGCGGTGCTCTGGACTTCATCGGAAAGACCCAGGGCCAGCGCCAGCGAGGCCTTGAAGCTCTCGCCGCCGGACAGGGTCTTGACGCTGCGGCGGGTGCCGTTGTAGTGGTCGATGACTCCCAGGTCAAGGCCCGACTGGCTGCGCTGGTTCTCGGCACCGATGCGCTCCAGCTCGTACTGGCCCGCCGTCATCTGCATCAGGCGGGTGTTGGCGTGGACAAGGATGCGGTCGAGGTAATTCATCTGGATGTAGGCCTCCAGCCGGATCTTCTGCTTGCTGCTCAGGGTGCCGCCCGCCGTGGAGGCCAGCGCGTTTACCCACTGCCAGCGGGCATCCAGCGCGTCCCGCTGGTCGGCCAGCTTCCGGTGATCGGCCAGCGCCCTCCGGTTGGGCAGCAGCCGGGCGTTCAGGTCTTTCTCCTGTGCGGCAAGGGCTTTGCGCCGGGCCAGCAGCTCGTTCTGCTCTGCTTTGAGCGCCACGATCTTCTGGGGCTGCGCGATCTGCTCCGCAGCCTGCCTGGCTTCCAGTGTCTGCACCGCAGCCTGGGCGGCGGCAGAAGCCTGCTGGGCTGCCGTCACCTGCGCTTCCAGAGCGGTGCGCTGCTCTGCCTGTGCTTTACGCTGGGCTTCCAGCTCTTTTTTGCGGTGGCAGTCGGTATGGTTTTTGGTCTGGCGCTGCTTCAGGTCAGCCTGTGCGGTGTGCAGAGCATCGTTCTCCTCGGCCAGCGCAGTCTTGAGCAGGCTCACGGTCAAGGGCACCGGCCCCTCGGGCGAAGTGAACCGTTCGGGCAGGAGCGCTTCGGCATCCTTTCGCAGCTGGGCGCGGCCCTCCTGCTCCCGCGTCAGTGCTTCCCGCGCGGCGGCACTGGCTTCCTGTGCGGCGCTGTCGGCCTGGGCGGCGGCCTGCTTGGCTTTGTTCACCTGCACTTCGGTGGGGGCGGTGCGGGGCAGGTGGGCTTTGGCCGGGTGGTGGGTGCTGCCGCAGACAGGGCAGGCGGCTCCCTCTTCCAGCGTCTGAGCCAGCAGGCCCGCCTGCGCATCCAGAAAAGCACGCTCCAGTGTGTCACGGGCAGAATGGGCCTCGGTCTGTCTGCCCGCCGCCTGCCGGTAGGCCTCCTGTGCGGTGCGTGCGGTTGTGTTCCGGTGCTGGCACTCTGTCAGGCTCCGGGCCAGCTCGTTCAGCGCGGTTTCCCGCTGGGCAAGACGGGCTGCTTCTGCCTCCAGCTCCACCCGGCGGGTGTCGGCATCGGCCAGAGCGGCAAGCTCTGCTTCAGAGGCCGTGAGTGCCGCATCCAGCGCTTCCAGCGTTTTGCGCCGGGTGCTGGCCTTGGCGGATTCCAGCTGGGCGGTGCTTCGGGCCTTGGCCAGCTCTCCGGCAACCTCCTGCCGCTGGCGCTCTGCCTGCTCTGCCGCGCCCAGCGTGGTCTGTAACGTGCTCAATTGACTGTCCAGCGCAGCCAGAGCGTCTGCGGCCTGTGCGGCGGCGGCTTCCTGCCGGGCGGTCAGCCCCTCCAGCAGGGTGGTCACTGCGTCCGGCGGCATCTGTGCTGAAAGTGCCCCCAGTGCTTCTGCCTCCGGGTCTGCGGCATCATACGAGATACCCGCAAGCACTGCGTCCAGCTTTGCATTCAGGGCGGCGCGTCGGGCTGTGAGGGCGGAGTTTTCCTCGGCCAGCGCTTCCTGCAGTTTCTGGTAGCGCTGGGTGCGGAACAGCTTCCGGAAGATCTTGCTCCGCTCCTCAGTGGTGGCGTTGAGCAGGCGGGTGAACTGCCCCTGCGCGATCATGGCGATCTGGGAAAACTGGTTGTAGTCCAGCCCGATGATATCAATGACAGCGGCAGTCACCTCCTTGGCTTTGGTCACAGGCGGGCGGCCGTCGGCATAGGTCAGGGCGGCATCCGCCTTTTCGGTGGTGAATCCCTCGCCCCGGGCCTTGGGGCGCAGATACTCCGGGTTGCGCCGGACGGTGTACCGCTGCCCCCGCACCTCAAATTCCAGCTCCACAAAGGTGGGGGTGCCGGGGTCTGCATATTTGCTGCGGAGCATGGCCCCATCCCGCACGCCGCCGCTGGAATGATCATACAGGGCGTAGGTGATGGCATCGAACAGGGTGGTCTTGCCCGCGCCGGTGTCACCGGTGACAAGGTAGAGCCCGCCTCTGCCCAATTGCTCCAGCGGCAGGGTGGTGGTGCCTGCATAGGGGCCAAAGGCCGAGAGGGTCAGCTTGAGCGGTCTCATGCGTCCTCCTCCTTCCAGATGCTTTCAATGAGCTGCTGGCAGAATGCCGCCTGCTCATGGGTCAGGGGCTGGTTGTTCTGCAGCTGGTAAAAATCCGCAAAGTGCTCCAGCGGTGTTTTCTGTTCGGCCTTTGCAGGGGCATCCAGCTCCTGCCGGGTCTGGGTGCGGCGGTTGTCGTAATCCAGCCGCATCAGGTTGGGGTAGATGACCCGCAGGCGGGCCAGTGCCTCGGGGATGTCCTGCTCATCGGTCAGGGTGATGTGCAGGTAGTCGTCCACGGCAGTGCCCTCGTAATTGCGGCGGTCGGTCAGCTCCATGTAGCTGCCGCGCAGCTCCCGCAGATCGTGCCGGGGCACCAGCGGTTCGGCGGCAATGGTCACGCTGCCCTTTTCGCCCAGCTCCACAAAGGTCACGCTCTTGTGCTGGCTGGCCTCCGAGAAGGAATATTTCAGCGGCGTTCCGCAGTAGCGCAGGGTGTCCCGGCCCACCTTCTGGGGGCTGTGCAGATGCCCCAGCGCCACATAGTCGAACTTGCCGAACAGGGCGGCATCCACCCAGTCGATGCCGCCCACGCTGGGCTCCTCGCTCTCGCAGGAGGCAGCTCCTGCCACGAACTGATGTGCCACCAGCACACTGCGGCGGGCCGGGTCAGGCGAACAGTGATCCAGCACGCAGGCAAGGGCATCGTTGTAGCTCTCAATGGGCGCGTCCGGCCAGACGTGCCGCACCATAGTGGGCTTCAAAAAGGGCAGTAAGTACAGATCGACCGGGCCGTGTGCGTCGGTGAGGGTGATGGGCTCCGGCGGCCCGGAAAACACCGGCGAGACGTAGACCCTGCTTTCGGCCAGCAGGGCAGAGCCAAAGGCTACCCGGTCGGCGGAATCGTGGTTGCCCGAGATGGCGAACACCGGCAGCTCCCGGTGGGAAAGCTCGGTGAGGAACCAGTCCAGCAGGCGGACCGCCTCGGCAGGCGGCACGGGTTTGTCGTACAGGTCACCGGCCAGCAGCACGGCATCCACGGGGTGGGAATCGAGCAGGGATAAGATCTGCTCTAAAATATAGCGCTGGTCATCCAGCATGGAGAACTCGCAGACCCGTTTGCCCAGGTGCAGGTCGGAGAGGTGGAGAAATCGCATGGGGAAGCCCCCTTTCTAAAAGGATGGCTCTATTATACCACGGAATGTTCTCTTTTGCGTGCCAAAAGAGAACCAGAAAAGCACCCGCTACTTTCGAAGCGCGGGAGGCACGAACTAGGGGCTGCTCGCCCCTAGTAACCCCAAAGCAGAGGGCTCCGAACAAAAATGCTGGAGATTCCCGCCTGTCGGCGTGAAGATCTCTTAACCGCATTTTTGCCCGGAGCCGATTGAAATTTTTAACTAGCGGGGAACAGCTTCTCCCAGGTGGCCTTACCCACGGCACCGTCGGCGGTCAGGCCGTTGCGGCGCTGGAACCGCTGAACAGCGGCGGCAGTCCGGGAGCCAAACTTCCCGTCCGTGCCGATCTTCTCCCCCAGCGTGTTGAGCTTCTGCTGGATGAGCCGGATGGTGCCGCCGGACATGCCGGTGCGCATCACGATGCCGGGATAGGGCACCGCCAGCCCGTGCTTTGCGGTGTACTTTGCGTAGAGGACGTTCCAGGTGTTTGCCCCGACTTTGCCGTCCATGTTCATATTGTTCCGGAGCTGGAATTCTTTCACGGCATTTTCGCTCCTGGTGCCAAAGCGGCCGTCTGTGGTCAGTGCGGGGTAATAGCTGCACTGGTCACGCACGCCGTTCAGCCAAGTCTGCACCAGCGCCTCGTCCGGGCCGTAGGAGCCCTTTTGGATCAACGAATAATAAGCGGGGATCGCCATTGTGGTCACACTCCTTCCACGACAGCGTATGCAGCGCTGTGGGGAGGTGTGCCATAGCGTTTTTGCCCTCTCCGTCTTTGCTTCGCGCCTGAGAGGGCGAGACTGTTTCGACCAGCACTTTATCCTCCCGGCTTGCTGTCATCCGCTGCCACCACTCCACACACTTGAACCGCACCACATACGACCCACACACCAGATCGTTTTCCTCCGGCAGGGCGTAGGTGCCGCAGGCAGAGCGGCACAGGCCCGGGTAGAGCACGCACCACCAGTTTTTGCCGTGGCGGGCGTTGCCGCCCAAGTCGATGCGCAAGGCCTGATACCGCCCGGCGGGCAGGATGCCGGTGGAATAGCGGGTGGTATCAAAGTACATTTCCACCAGCTGTACCGTAACGGTGGAAAAGATCCCCCGCCTTGCCAGCACGGCCCGGGCCGTCAGCTCCAGCGCGGGCAGGTTCTCTGCCGCCCAGCGCAGGGCGGCAGGCTTGTCCTGTGCGGTGCAGTGGACATCGGCGTAGGCCAGAACAGCATCCCGCACGGCGAGCTTGACGGTCTGGTCGGCAGGGGAATCGCTGTCGGCCCGGATGTGGAAGCGCAGGGTGTCGGCACAGAGGAGGGCCCCGGTGTCCAGCTGCGCCTGCCACCAGCGCAGGGCAGCAGGCAGGGCGCTCAGGAGCAGCGCAAGGGAAAGCACGGCGCACCCCAGCGCCATCTCACGGCGGGTGAGCGTGCGGGCAAAGAATGGCAGCATAAAAAACAGGCCCCTTTTCTGGAAATGATAACCAGAGAATGGGCCTGTTTGACACATTTTATTCTGGAAGCAACCCTCTCAGTCGCCAGCGGCGACAGCTCCCCCGAAGGGGGAGCTTGGGTACAGAAGGGATACGTCATAAACGAGATTGGATGCTTCGATCAATTTCAGCACAGACAGCATCAAAATTTAACTGAACTTCCGTATTGGAAAAACGCAAAACCTGAATGCCGTATTCAGCAAAAACTGCACTCCGTTCGCGATCGTAAGCCTGCCCTTGCCCAGAAAAATGCTGTACGCCGTCTACTTCGATTACAAGCATGGCTTTTGAACAATAAAAATCCGCAATAAAAGCTTCGATAATCCGCTGCTTATAGACTTTTACGGGATAATGACGTAAAAATTGATACCACAATTTTGCTTCCTGTGGTGTCATGTTGCGTCGGAGTTCCCGGGCAATGGGAAGCATACAATGTTTTTTCGGAACGATATCAAGTTTCATAACAAAGATGATGGTATCGGCAATTGCAAAAGCTCCCCCTTCGGGGGAGCTGGCAATGCGAAGCATTGACTGAGAGGGTTGTTCCTTTTAGTTCTTCAGAGACTGCATGGGAGCCGGCAGGCGGCCGCCGCGGTTGATGAACACCGAGGGGTCACGCTGATTCACCGGCATGATGGGACCATAGCCCAGCAGACCGCCAAAATCCAGGATCTCGCCTGCCTTGCGGCCGATGGCGGGAATGACGCGGACAGCGGTGGTCTTGCTGTTCACCATGCCAATGGCGGCTTCGTCGGCGATCAGGGCGCTGATGACAGCGGGGGTGGTGTCGCCGGGGATGATGACCATATCGATGCCCACCGAGCAGACAGCTGTCATGGCTTCCAGCTTTTCGATGGTCAGGCAGCCGCACTCGGCGGCGTGGATCATGCCGTCGTCCTCGCTGACGGGGATAAAGGCACCGGAGAGGCCGCCCACATGGTTGGAGGCCATCACGCCGCCCTTCTTCACAGCATCGTTCAGCAGGGCCAGGCAGGCCGTGGTGCCGCAGCAGCCGCAGGTCTCAAGGCCCATCTCTTCCAGAATGTTGGCCACGCTGTCGCCCACAGCAGGGGTGGGGGCCAGCGAAAGGTCGATGATGCCCGCGGGCACGCCCAGAGCCTTGGAGGCCAGATTGGCCACCAGCTGGCCCACGCGGGTGATCTTGAAGGCGGTGCGCTTGACCAGCTCCGCCACCTCGTCGATGGGAGCATCCTTGGGCAGCTTTGCCAGCGCGGCGCGCACAGCGCCGGGGCCGGAAACGCCGACGTGGATTTCACAGTCGGGCTCGCCGGGGCCGTGGAATGCACCGGCCATGAAGGGATTGTCCTCAGGTGCATTGCAGAACACCACCAGCTTTGCCGCGCCGATGCACTGGCGGTCGGCGGTCAGCTCGCTGGCCTTCTTCACGGCTTCGCCCATCAGCTTGATGGCATCCATATTCAGGCCCGCCTTGGTGGCACCGATATTCACCGAGCTGCACACGATGTCGGTCTCGGCCAGTGCGCGGGGGATGGACTCGATCAGGCGGCGGTCACCGGCCGAGAAGCCCTTGTGCACAAGGGCGGTGTAGCCGCCCACAAAGTTCACGCCCACCTTTTTGCCTGCGGCATCCAGTGCCTTGGCAAAGTCCACGGGGTCTGCATCGGGGCAGGCACCCAGCAGCATGGCAATGGGGGTGACGCTGATCCGCTTGTTGATGATGGGAATGCCGTACTCGGCGCTGATATGCTCCACGGCGGGCACCAGATCGGCTGCCTTGGTGGTGATCTTGTTGTAAATCTTTTCGCAGGCCTTCTTCGGGTCCGGATCAATGCAGTCCAGCAGGCTGATGCCCATGGTGACCGTGCGCACGTCCAGATTGTCCTGCGTGAACATCTCGATGGTCTCGAGGATGTCGCCGGTATTCATCATGCTCATAAGAGTATCCTTTCTGAACCTCTCCGTTATTGCTTCGCAATGCCACCTCTATTAAGGGAGCTGGCGCAAAGCGTCTGAGAGGTCTTGTCTGTCAGATGGTATGCATCGCGTCAAAAACTTCCTGACGGGTCAGATTGATCTGCATCCCCATCTCCTTGGCCAGAGCATCGGTGCGGGCGTGCAGCTCCTCATGGCTGACGCTGCACTTGGAGATGTCCACCAGCATGATCATGGCAAACATGCCCTGCAGAACGCTCTGGGTCACATCCTCAATGTTGATGTTCAGCTCGCAGCAAAGGGCGGCCACTTTGGCAACAACGCCCACGGTATCGTGTCCGATGACAGTGATAAACGCTTTCATATTCCTTACCCCCATTGTTTCTGGTAAAAACCCCTCAGGCGCTTCGCGCCAGCCCCCCTAGTAGTGGGGCCTCTGGCGTTGCGTGGAGTTTTGCAAGTTCCCCGTTCCGCACAAACTGTATCATTCTGCCAAGGCCGCCCCTATTAGGGGAGGTGGCAAAGCCGTCAGGCTTTGACGGAAGGGTTTAATTTCAGTATAGCAGATTTGCCGATTTTTGAACACTCTTTTTGGAAAAAAGAGCAGTTTTCAGGCGGAAAAGACATTCTATACTGCTTTGATGTAAAAAACAGGATGCAAAGCGGCGATTCTTGTGCTATACTGAAAAATAACAGCGGGGCGGGTGCGCCCACCCGCGCAAAACAAAGGAGAAACGACCATGGAACAGCTTTTGAAGATTCTGGAAGACAATGCGCGGCTGCCCATTGAGGACATTGCCACCATGCTGAATAAATCCCCCGCCGAGGTGGCGGCTATGATCGACCTGGCCCGGGCGCAGGGTATTATCAAGGGCTATAAGACCCTTGTGGACTGGGAAAAGGCCGGGGTGAACCGGGTGGAAGCAGTCATCGAGCTGAATGTCAGCCCCAAGAAGAGCCGCGGCTTTGATGAGATCGCAGCCACCATTGCCGCCTTTGACGAGGTGGAGAGCGTACTGCTGATGAGCGGCGGCTACGACCTGCAGCTGGTCATCAAGGGCCAGACCTTCCAGGAGATCGCCCTGTTTGTGGCAAAGCGCCTGAGCCCGTTGGACGATGTGCTGTCCACTGCCACCCATTTTGTCCTGCGCACCTATAAAAAAGAGGGCCGTCTGTATCAGGACGAAGAGATCGATGAAAGAGAGTGCACGGTTCTGTGATGGATTACGATAAACTGATCGCGCCTGCCGCACGGGAGATGCGCCCCTCCGGCATCCGCAAATTCTTCGATCTGGCCGCTGATATGCCCGAGTGCATCAGTCTGGGCGTGGGCGAGCCGGATTTCAAAACACCGTGGGCTGTGCGGGAAGCAGGCATCGAGAGCCTGGAGCATGGCCGCACCCGCTACACCGCCAACGCAGGCCTGAAAGAGCTGCGGGCGGAGATCTGCAGATATCTGGAGCGCCGGATGCACCTGCACTACGACCCCCTGCGGGAGGTGCTGGTGACCGTGGGCGGCAGCGAAGCCATTGATATGTGCATCCGCACCATCGTGCAGCCCGGGGATGAGGTGATCATCCCGGAGCCCTGCTTTGTCTGTTATGAGCCCATCACCACCCTGTCCGGCGGTGTGCCGGTGCATGTGCCCTGCCGCCAGGAGGATGAGTTCCGCCTCAGGCCCGAGGCCCTGAAAGCCGCCATCACCCCCAAGACCAAGCTCCTTATCATGCCGTTCCCCAACAACCCCACCGGTGCAGTGATGGAGCGGGAGGACCTGGAAGCCATTGCGGAGGTCCTGCGGGATACCAACGTCATGGTGCTTTCGGATGAGATCTACGCCGAGCTGAACTACGGCCTGCGGCCCCATGTCTCCATTGCCACCCTGCCCGGCATGGCCGAGCGGACCATTGTGGTGAATGGTTTTTCCAAGAGTTATGCCATGACCGGCTGGCGCTTGGGCTATGCCTGCGGCCCGGCTCCCATCATCAAAATTATGACCAAGATCCACCAGAGCGCCATTATGAGCGCCCCCACCACCAGCCAGTATGCGGCCATCACCGCCCTGCGGGAGTGCGACGGTGAGATCGACAAGATGCGGGACGAGTACAACATGCGCCGCCGCCTGGTGGTGCACGGCTTTAACTCTATGGGCCTGACCTGCTTTGAGCCGCGGGGCGCGTTCTACGCCTTCCCCTGCATCAAGAGAACCGGTATGACCAGCCAGGAGTTCTGCACAAAGCTGCTGGAGCAGAAGCATGTTGCGCTGGTGCCCGGCGATGCCTTTGGCGCATCCGGCGAGGGCTACTGCCGCGTTTCCTATGCTTACAGCGTGGAGCACCTGACCGAGGCCATGAAGCGCATCCGGGAGTTCCTGAAAGAAAACGGCATCAACAGCGGAGAGCAGTGAGGAGGAAGACCGATGGCAAAACTGAACTGTGTGACCGTTCTGGCCCCGGCCAAGCTGAATCTGGCGCTGGATGTGGTGGGCCTGCTGCCCAACGGCTACCATAACCTGGATATGACGATGCAGGCCATCACCCTGTACGAGCGGGTGGTGCTGCGCCGCAGCCAGAACCTGAGCCTGACCCTGCCGGGCAGCCCGGTGGCCGCCAACGATTCCAACACGGCCATCAAGGCGGCGCTGGCCTTCTTCCACTATACCGGCCTGCTGGCGGGTGTAGAGATCACCATTTACAAGAATGTGCCGGTGCGTGCCGGTATGGCGGGCGGCAGCGCCGATGCCGCCGGTGTGCTGGTGGGCCTGAACGTTCTTTACGGCGCAAAGCTCTCCATGAGTGAGCTCTGCGCGCTGGGGGCAAAGATCGGCGCGGATGTGCCCTTTGCCCTGATGGGCGGCACCTGCCGGGTGCAGGGCGTGGGCGATGTGATGAAAGCCCTGCCGCCCTGCCCGGACTGCTGGTTCACGGTGGTCATGCCCGATTACGGCGTTTCCACCCCGGAAGCCTTTGCCGCTTATGACAAAGTGGGCAGCAGCACCCACCCCGACTGCGAAGCCCAGGAAAAGGCGATCCGCGCCGAGGATCTGGCGGGTGTGTGTGCCGCCGCAGGCAACGCACTGGAGGAATGCAGCGGTGCCAGAGACAACGAGGCCATCAAGACCGCGCTGAAAGAGAACGGCGCTGTCACTGCCCTGATGACCGGCAGCGGCGCGGCTGTGTTTGGCATCTTTGAGAGCGAAGAAGCTGCCCGAAGCGCTGCCGAGGCTGTCAGGGCGCAGTGGCCGCAGGTGTATGTGGCCCGGCCCGATCGGGGCGGCGCGCGGGTCATCAGCCCGAAGTGGATGCTGTAACATGCATAACCTCCTTTCCAATGGGGAAAACTGCCCAAAGGAAAGGAGGTCTTTTTGTGCAGACCTTTTATAAAGTGTGCCTGATCCTGATGATCATTGGCGGCATCAACTGGGGGCTTGTGGGCCTGTTCCAGTTTGACTTTGTGGGCTGGCTGCTGGGCGGCAGCAGCTCCATCTGGTCGCGCATCGTGTTTACGGTGGTGGGCGTGGCCGCTGTCTGCGGTATCCCGGGGCTGTTTGCAGAGGAAACGGAAGAATGAAAAACGGCTGCTGCACGGAAAATGTGCAGCAGCCGTTTTTGTGGATCATTCAGTTATCCCAACCCACCAGATCGGGCAGGGTGAGGGTCTCATCCGAGCAGTGGGGGTCTGCGGGGCCGTCGGTGGGGGCGGTGGCCTTTTCCACAGCCCGCACGATCTCGCTGATGGCGGCGCAGTCCTCGGGCAGGTCGGTCTGGCTGCGGCCCGAGTGGGTGAACAGGATCTTGCCCAGATGGCCCACCACCAGCGTCAGCGGCAGCAGCTGAGGGGCTTTGGTGTCGTAGTGGTAACCGGCATCTCTGGCGGCCTTGTAGATCTTCTGGGCCGCAAAGCTCCAGCTCAACAGGCCGCGGGTCTGCTCTACGCCCAGGTAGCCGTACAGTACGCCGGGGCCGTCGCAGATGACAGGAAAGGGGAAATCTGAGCCATGGGTGGCCTTAGCTACCGCCTGCGCCGAGGAACGCACCACACAGACAAGCCGTGCCCCCTTGAGCTGGGGCAGCGTTTTCAGGTAGCGGGTGATATATTCGCGGCTGACAGGGTGGTCGAACCCGGGCAGGAAGATCATGCACAGCGGATGCTCCCCCTCGCACAGGGTGTAAAAATCATTGCCCGGCACCGTGGGGGTGTCGTAGGTGAAACGGGGGATGCTCGTCCCCACAAGATGTTCGCTTTTCATACCGCAATGCACATCCTTTCCATCATCACCAAAACCTCTCCGTCATTGCTGCGCAATGCCACCTCCCCTAATAGAGGAGCGGGGGCATCAGCACTTGAGAGGTCGTCCTATAAAAAAATCCACACACTGGCCTTGTGGCAGGCCAGCGGTGGATGCAATGCTATAAAAAGATCCCGCCCGGTCGTCTGCGGCAATCAAACCTACCCTTACGGACAGGTGGGTGCCCTGTCGCCGGATTCACGCTTCCTCATCGAGCCTCCATGGTCGACCCATGGCGGGGAGGTCTGCAATCCGCCGGAGAACTCCGGGCTCCCGTTGAATGATTAGTAGGATCATATAAACCGCAACAAATCGCGCCGGGCAGGAAGTCTTGCCTGGGAATCTGTCTGTGCTGGGGAATTACTCGATCTCGAACTGGTCGCTCAGGCGCTGCTCAAACAGCTTGCTGACTTCCATCAGAGTCTCGTCATCCTCCACAACGTCCAGATATTCGCCCTCGCTGTCCTCGCCCACGCTCAGGATGACCAGCTGTGCGTCCTCGTTGACATCCTCTTCATCCTCTGCGTATTCGACAACTGCAAGGTAATGCACGCCCTTATGGTCCAGTGCATCGATCACTTCAAACGTGACCTCATTGCCGTCCTCATCCTCAAGAGTCATCAGATCGGGCTGATATTCCTCTTCGGCGTTCGGGTTCTTGATCTCTTCTGCCATAAGATACGTTCTCCTGTCTATCCAAACCCAATCAAAGGGATGGTACTCAAATAAAATTACGCACACAGCCCGGGATCTGCTGCGTTCCCGCCGTCCCTTGCTGTGCTTATAGTGTAGCGTTTTTTTGCCTGCTCGTCAAGATGTTTTTCGCACAGAAAATGCACGACAAATTTTCACGCATTTCCCTCTCGCTTCCCGGGCAGAAATATGCTATACTGAACTCTGCGTATCTCCCGCGTGCGGGGGAACTGCTATCAGAATATGAACGGAGGGATCTGTTTATGAATAAGACCCGTGTCCGGCTGGCGGCGCTGCTGCTGGCCGTGAGTTTTGCACTGTCCGGCTGCAGCCTTGTGAAAAACATCGGCGGCAGCAGCGGAGCCGGAACAAAGACCATCACCCGCCCGGCGGTGGAATCGGCCGAGCTGCAGTTCACCCACCCGGCGGCGGGGGAACCCGTGGCGGTGTTCGATACCACGGCGGGTGTGTTCCGGGCGGTGCTCTTCCCGGAGCAGGCCCCGCAGGCCTATGATAACTTTGTGGGTCTGGTGCAGGCGGGATACTATAACGGCCTGACCGTGACCCGTGTGGAGCAGGACTTTGTGGTGGAAGCCGGTCAGGGTGCTGACGGCAAGGGCACCACCATCTGGAACGGCAGCCGCTACCCGGCTGAGGCCACCGACAAGCTCCACCATTATTCCGGTGCCCTCTGCATGGCGGCGGACTCCTCCGGCAAGTGCGCCAGCGTCTTTTATATCATGTCCACTCTGCCCGGCGGGGATTCCATCACCCAGGAACTCACCGACCAGATGAACAGTGCAGGCTACCGCGCTGAGGTCGTTTCGGCCTATCAGACCGCCGGCGGCGCGCCCTACCTCGACTACACTGATACCGTGCTGGGCCAGGTGTACGAGGGGATGGACGTGGTGGACACCATCGCTCAGGCCGCCGTGGATGAGAACCAGAAGCCCACGGAACCGATCACCATCAACAGCGTCAGCATTGAGACATATCAGGCGCAGTAACAACTGAAAATGACAAAACCGGCTTTCCCGTGGCAGCAGGAAAGCCGGTTTTGTGCTGAATGGAGAGAATGGGGGATATATCGGTCAGCGGGAAAGGCCGCTTACCCCACTGGCAATGACACCGCCGTCCATGACGATGTCCGTGCCGGTGAGATAACCGAGCCGTTCGTCCAGCAACAGGGCATACAGCGCGGCGATCTCTTCTGGCCTGCCGTTCCGCTTGAGGGCGGAATGGGCGGTAAAGGTTTGGGCTTCGGCGCTTTCCAGTTGGCCCATGGGAGTATCAAAGTTGCCGGGGGTCACACTGAGGCAGCGCACCCCTTTGGCACCAAAGCGGGCGGCATCGGTTTTGGCAAACCAGATGACGAAATGCTTGCTGATGGAGTAGGCCACACCGGTGCGGGCGTTTTTGGGCATCAGGTTGATGCGGGCCATCATCTTTTTCAAAAATTTTTCCCGGTCGGTACGGGCGAGGGGATAGACCCGCTTTGGCATGATGAAGGAGGGGGCCAGATAGGCACTCATGCTGGCGGTGTCGATGACACAGCCGCCCGGGGCCATGACCGGGTAAAAGGCATCATTGATGTTGACTGTGCCCAGCGCGTTGGCGCGCAGAATGGCTTCCGGGCTGCCCATGTGGGGACTCATGCCAGCAATGTGGAGCAGAGCTTTCACCTGCCCACGTTCCACGGCGTGCCGTGCCAACTTTTCGCAGCTGGAACGGTCAGAGAGGTCACAGGCAAAGGCTTCGGCTTCGTGTCCGGCTTCGGTCAGCTCGGCCACGGCGCTTTCCAGTTTTGCGGCAGTGCGGCCTACCAAAATCACATGATATCCGGCTTCACAGACCAGCTTGGCCGTGGCGCGGCCCATGCCGCTGCCGCCGCCGGTGATCACACAGACAGGTTTCATGGTGTACCTCCTCAGTGGATCTTGCCGGTGGCTTTGAGCCAGGCGGCGGTGTCGTGGAGTGTTTCGGCGTAGGGACGGGGGGCAAAGCCCAGCTCGTTCTTGGCCTTGGAACAGTCAAAGGTGTTGTTGCGCTCCAGGTTGTAGACCGCAAATTTGGTCAGCACAGGCTTTGTGCCCTTTTTTGCGGCCGATTTTTCCATCTGCTTTGCGGCAAGGTGGGCAAAGGAGAGGGGCAGATAGAACATACAGCCCTTGCAGCCGGTATCCTCTTTAAGCATCCGGCACATTTCCTTCAGGGTGACTTCATCATTGCTCAGGATGTAGCATTCGCCTTTGCGGCCCTTGTCGGCGGCGGCAATGGTGCCTGCGGCCAGATCCCGGACATCCACCATGTTGAAGCTGCCCGCCATGCCGATGGGCATTTCACCGTTCAGGATCTGGATCAGGGTGCGGGTGGTCTGGCCGATGGCCGGGTCGTTGGGGCCGATGATGCCGCTGGGGTGGACAACGCAGGCGTTCAGGCCCGCGTGGGCGGCATCCAGTACCTTCTGGGTGGCCATGGCCTTGCTGCGACTGTACCAGCCTACCACCTTTTCCTCTTCATAGGGGACGAACTGATTCACTTCCCGGATGGGCTGCCCGGCGGGCAGCTCAGGAATAGCACCGGTGGAGGAAACGTACACGAACTTCCTGCATTCCGGGTGGTGCTTGGCGGCGGCAAGCATATTCTCGGTGCCACCCACATTCACGGCGATCAGCTTCTCGCTGTAACCCGGGTCGATGGTGACCATGCTGGCACAGTGGATGCAGACGCTCTGGCTGCCCTCGGGGATGTTGAAGAAGGCTTCGCAGTCCTCGGCGTTGCACAGATCGCCCTCAAAAACCTCGACCTCAGCGGGCAGATACTTGCGGGCAGGATCCCCCTTGAGGACGAAGGCCCGGATGTGCTCGCCCCGTTCGATCAGCTGAGTGCAGATGTTGATGCCCAGGAAACCGGCCGCGCCGGTCAGCAGATAAGTGGTGTTGATGTTCATATTCATTTCCTCCCGCTTTTCTCTCAAAGTGTACGATACGGTTTACAGCATTGCGGCCAGACCCAGACCCATGCTGTCGAACCCCTCAGAGACAGCCAGATAGGCATCCATCGTGTCCTCGTCGATCCGGACGGGAGAAGAGGTGTTCCGGTTTTTGAAGCTGTTCAGAGTGGCAGCGAGTGCCAGACCGATGCCGTAGTTTGCACCGCCCTCAGTCAGGGTGTAGTAAGTATCCAGCGCAGTCTCGTCCAGGGTGGAAGCGGTCATGTTCTTGCGGTTCATCATGGTAAGTGTCCTCCGTTTTATGTTTGAATGTTTGTTGTTTGTTCTGTTGTGGAGCTCCGTGCTCCCTTGCGATGGCTAAAGGATACCCGACCAAGGTAAACGCAAGGTGAATATTTCTGTTTATCTTTTGTTTATCTTTGGGTGTATAATAGAGCCATACCATAGAAAGTGAGGAGAACGCCATGCTGAAAATTCTGGTTGCGGAAGATGACGTGAGCACCAACAAGCTGCTCTGCGCCATTTTAAAGATCAACGGCTACGAAGCGATCCCGGCCTTCAACGGCGAAGCGGCGCTGGATATCATCGACCACCAGCACATTGACCTGCTGCTGTGCGATGTGATGATGCCTAAAATGGATGGCTTTGCCCTGACCCAGGCCATCCGGGATGGCGGCAGCATGATGCCCATCCTGATGCTGACGGCCAAGGCCCTGCCTGAGGATAAGCACACCGGTTTTCTGGTGGGCACGGATGACTACATGACCAAGCCGCCGGATAAGACCGAGCTGCTGCTCCGCATCAAGGCTCTGCTCCGCCGGGCCCGCATCGTGGATGAGCATAAGATCACGGTGGGGGATGTGGTGGTGGATATGGACAGCCGCACCGTGCGGCGGGGGATGGAGGTGCAGACCCTGCCGCCCAAGGAGTTTGAATTGCTGTACAAACTGCTGGCCTACCCGGAGCGCACCTTTACCCGGATGGAATTGCTGGACGAGATCTGGGGCATCGACAGCGAGAGCGACGACAAGACCGTGAATGTCCACATCAACCGCCTGCGCAACCGCTTCTACGACTGGCCGGAGTTCGAGATCCAGACCGTCCGTGGCCTTGGCTACCGGGCCGTGAAGAAAGTGTGACCCAATGAAAAACGCATTCAACCGGCTGCGCAGCGGCATGGAGACCTTGAACCTGACCATGCTTCTGATCCTGAACCTCTTTTTCATGGTCTTTCTGCTGCTGGCCGTCTGCACCGTGCTGGTCCTGGCCGGTGTGGACGAGGGATTTCTCTATCACGATGGACAGGTCGAGCTCGGTGGTGCACTGGCCTTTGTCTATACCGTCTGCATCCTGATCGCAGTGAGCATGGTGGTGATGATACGGATGGTCTTTATCCACCCATTGCAGCGGAACATTGAGGCTATGAAAAAATTGGCAAATGGGGACTTTGCCGTGCGTGTAGATCACGCGGAACACGGCTATGTGCCCCGGGAGATGGTCGAGTTTGAGCAGAGCTTCAACAAGGCGGCGGAGGAGTTGGGCGGCACTGAGATCCTGCGGAAAGATTTTATCAACAACTTCTCCCATGAATTCAAAACGCCCATCGTCAGCATCAGCGGCTTTGCCGACCTGCTGCTGGAGGAGCAGCTGCCGCCCGAGGACCAGAAGGAATACCTGACCATCATCCGGGACGAGAGCAGGCGGCTGGCCGACCTGGCAACGAATATCCTGACCCTGAACCGGGTGGAGAGCCAGACGATCCTGACCGACAAAGCAGCCTTCCCGCTGGATGAACAGCTGCGCCAGAGCGTGCTGGTGACCCAGCAGAAGTGGCGGCAGAAGGAGCTGGATTTTGATGCCGACCTTGTCCCGGCAGAGTACACCGGCAGCGAAGGGCTGCTGAAAGAAGTCTGGCTCAACCTGCTGGACAACGCCGCCAAGTTTAGCCCTGAGGGCGGCACCGTGGTCGTGAACCTGCGCAAAGAAAAAAGCGCCCTGATGGTCTCGGTGACCGATCAGGGCGAGGGGATGAGCGCCGACACGCAGGCGCATATCTTTGAACAATTCTATCAGGGCGACACCAGCCACACCACTCAGGGCAACGGTCTGGGCCTTGCCATGGTGAAAAAGGTGCTGGAGCTCCACGGCGGCAGTATCCAGGTGAACAGTGCTCCCGGGCAGGGCAGCTGCTTTACCGTGACATTACCCATATAAACGAAAAAGAGGCGCTGAAAAGCGTCTCTTTTTGCTTTCGGTTCAAATTTCGCCGGGGTGCTCCTTGCGCCAGGCGAGGTAATCCTCCAGGATGACCGTGGCGCTGACGGAATCCAGAATGGCCTTGCGGTGGGCACCAAAAGTCCCCACCTCGTCCAGGATATCGGCGGCTTCACAGGTGGACTGCCGCTCGTCCCACATCCGCACGGGCAGGCCGCTCCAGATCTGCAGGGTCTTGCCCAGCTTGCGGCTCTTCTCGGCGCGCTCGCCCTCGGTGCCGTCCATGTTGAGCGGCAGGCCCACCACAATGAGCTCTGCCTTCTGCTCCTGGGCAATGCGGCAGACCTCGGCGGCCACCTTGGGCCGGGCCTTCAGGGTGATCTGGGGGGTGATGGGCGTGGTCAGGAACTCGGTGGGGTCGCAGACCGCAAGCCCCGTGCGGCTGGCACCGTAATCAACTGCTAGAATCTTCATGGGGAAGTGTCCCTCCTGTTTTGCTGTTTTTCCTCAGTTTACCACAGAATAGATTTTTCTTCAATTTTGCGGTACAATAAACTCAATTATTATCCATTGCGCAGGGCTGACCCGATATGCCAAAGGCTCTCCCTTCGGGAGAGCTGGCAAAGCCGCAGGCTTTGACTGAGAGGGTGAGCTCGTTATAGAAAGTGAGAAAACAATGTTACAGCTACTTCTGGGCGGCTCCGGCAGCGGAAAAACAACGCTGCTGTACCAGCGCATCCGCGCCCGGGCCGAAAAAGGGGGAAAAAGCATCCTGCTGGTGCCGGAACAATTCACTTCCAGCACCGAGGGCCGCATCTACCGTGAGCTGGGGGATGCCCTGTCCGGCATGGTGGAGAGTTTTTCTTTTACCAGTCTGGCAGAAAAGATCCTTTCCACCGAGGGCGGCGCGGCGGTGCAGACCCTCTCTGACGCAGGCCGTGCCGTGCTGGTGCGCCGGGCGCTGGAGGAGCTGCAGGACAATGTCCACTATTATCACCGCCACCGGCGCAGTGCGGCCTTTTGCCAGATGGCGGCTCAGACCATCGATGAGCTGAAGAGCGCGGGCCTTTCCGGCCAGCAGCTGGCACAGCTGGCCGGTGCCTGCGGAGCCGAGAGCGGTAAGCTCAGTGAGCTGGCCCTCATCTTTCAGGGCTACGAGACCCTGCTGGCCCGCAGCGGCATGGACCCCTCTGACCGGCTGGAGCTGGCCGGAGCCCGGCTGGAGGAAGCACTGGCCCGGCACAGCCTGCCGGAGTTTCTGCGGGACCGGGCGGTGTTCATTGATGAGTTCGATACCTTCAACGCGCCCAAAAAGCGGCTGCTGGGGGCCATGCTGGCGGCACTGCCCAGCGTAACGGTGGCCCTCTGCGATGATGGTGCCCCCCTGCTGCCCGGTGACCTGAGCCTGTTCTCCGGGGCCAAGCAGGTGGCGGCGCAGCTGCGCCAGCTGGCCCGGAAAAATGGGGCGGAGGTGGCCGTTCCGCAGCTTTTGCGCAAGGATCTGCGCCACCGGAACGCCCCGGGCCTTGCCGCAGTGGCAGAGCTGCTGGAAACCGGCAGCTGCACCGCGGATGCCCCGGCGGGCAAGGTGCGGCTCTTTGCCGCGCCCAGCCGGGAGGAGGAGGCCCGTGCTGCTGCCGGTGCCATCCGGCGGCTGATGCGGCAGGGCGTGCGGTGCGGAAAGATCGCTGTGGTCTGCCGCGATATCGCCAAGTATCGTGCCGCAGTCCGGTATGAATTCCGGATGGCGGAGATCCCCCTGTACTGCGATGAACCCACCACCCCGGAATTCAGCGCCCCGGCCACGGCAGTGCGGGCCCTGCTGGAGATCGCCCGGGGAGCCGACCTGACCGAGAACCTGACCACCCTTGCCAAGACCGGCCTGTGTGCCCTGAGCGAGGAGCAGGTCTGCGCGCTGGAAAACTATGCCTACACCTGGGCCCCCACGGCGGCGGCCTGGCGGGAGAAGTTTGAGCGCAGCCCAAAGGGCTTTGGGGAGCAGGAGCTGACCGAAGAGGACCTCCGCAACCGGGAGCGGGCAGAACATGCCCGTGCCCTGCTCGTGGGGGCAGTGGATGCATTCCGGGCCAAGGTGCGCGGGGTCAATGCTGAGGCCATCAGCCGGGCGGTGTATTTCTGCCTGAAAACGCTGGGGGCTGAGGAACAGCAGGCTGCTCAGGTAAAGGCCATCCGCGCGGGCCGGGGCATCCCGGCGGCGGAGGAAGCCGCCCGGGAGTGGAACGTGGTCATGGGGCTGCTGAACGAGATGGCCCATCTGCTGGGGGAGCAGACCGTGACCGTGGCCGAATACGAGGACCTGTTCGGGCTGCTGCTCCGCTCGTCCGACCTGGGGCACATTCCCCAGACCCTGGACGCGGTGGTGCTGGCCAGCGCAGGCAAGATGCGTCTGGACGCGCCGGACTATGTGTTTGTGCTGGGGCTGGCCGAGGGGGAATTTCCGGCCGCGCCCGGCGAGGTGGGTCTGCTGACCCACGCCGACCGCGATGCCCTGATGGCGCAGAAGATCGACCTGCCCGACTGCTTTGAGAACCGTGTGGTGCGTGAGCAGGTCTGCTTCTACAAGGCCCTGACCGCTCCTGCAAAGGGGCTGTGGCTCAGCTGGCCCAAGGGGCAGGGGCAGACCCTCTGCGCTGCGCTGGAACCCCTCGTGGAAGCGCTGGCCCCCGCTGCCCCGGAGCTGGAACTGACGGACCTTGCGGCCACCCCTGCAGATGGGCTGGACTGTCTGGGCGGCGGCTGGCCCCTGACGGAGACCGAGCGTGCCAGCCTGACAGAAGCCCTGCACACCCCCGGCGAGACCGAGCCGCAGGGCCTTGCCCTGCTGCGCCGGATGGCCGACACGGCCCCCCGGCAGGTGCATGACCTGCCTGCGCTGGAAGCGCTGCTGGGGCGGAAGCTGCGCATTTCGCCCAGTCAGCTGGAAAAATATTATACCTGCCGCTACGGCTACTTTTTGCAGTATGTGCTGGGGCTCAGACCACGCCGCCGGGCCGAGCTTTCCGCCGACCAGAGCGGTACCCTGATGCACTGGGTGCTGCAGATGGCGCTGGACCCTCACCCCGGCCCGGACAACCCCATGGCGGCGCTGCAGCCCTTTATGGAGCTGGACGATGAGGCCATGGCGAGCCTTGCCGCGCTGCTGGTGGACGAGTACGCCAAACGCTATCTGCCCGAGGATACCGCCCGCTTTGCCTATCTGCTCTCCCGCCTGAAAAAGAGCATGACGAGCCTGCTGCTCTACCTGCGGGATGAGCAGCGGCAGTCCAGCTTCAAGCCCGTGGCCTGTGAGCTGAAGATCGGCCGGGGCGAGGATGCCGTGCCTGCCCAGGTGTATCACCTGTCGGACGGGCGCACCGTCCAGCTGGTGGGCACCGTGGACCGTGCCGACGAGTGGGTGGAGGAGGACGGCACCCGCTGGGTGCGGGTGGTGGACTACAAGACCGGCAGCAAAAAGCTGGACCTGAAGGAGGTCTACTGCGGTCTGGACTGCCAGATGCTGCTCTACCTGTTCAGTCTGACCCGGGATAAAAGCGGCCGCTTTACGGGGGCGGAACCGGCGGGTGTGCTCTACCTGCTGGCCGACCCGGCCCCTGAGACCACCACCCGCGAAAAGGCGGCCCACAGTGTGGAATACAAGCTGGACGGTCTGGTGCGGGACGAGCAGAAGCTGTTCGATGCCATGGATGCCGACGAGACCGGCAGATACCTGCCCTTCTCCTATTACAAAGGCGCGCCCAGCCCCTACCAGAAGGACAAGCGGGCAGACATCGCCAAGCTGAACCGCATCCAGCTGCATCTAGATGATCTTGTGACCCGGATGGGCCAGCAGCTCTACGAGGGGCAGATCGCCGCCGAGCCGCTGGTCACGGGCCGGAGTCCCTGCCAGTGGTGTGATTACGGCTTTGTCTGCTGCCACGAGACCGGCATCGGGGAGCGGGCGCTGGAGGCCCCCGCAAAGCCCTTCGAGGCTCCCGGGCAGCCCGAAGAGGGAGAGGAGGAACAGGCATGAGTGAACCCAAGTGGACCCCCGCCCAGCGGGCCGCCATCGAGGACCGGGGCGGCGCGCTGCTGGTGAGCGCGGCGGCGGGCAGCGGTAAAACGGCTGTTCTGACCGAGCGGGCTGTCCGGCTCATCACCGACCCGGAGCATCCCGTGGATGCGGACCGTCTGCTCATCGTCACCTTTACCAATGCGGCGGCGGCAGAGCTGCGGGCCCGCATTGGGCAGGCGCTTCTGAAGCGCAGCCAAGCGGAACCCGGCAATGGCGCGCTGCGCCGCCAGCGGATGCTGCTGCAGCGCGCGCCCATCTGCACCATCGATGCCTTCTGTCTGGACCTGCTGCGCAAGCATTTTCAGGCGCTGGATATCCCGCCGGACTTTTCCCCCGCAGACCCCGGCAGTGTGGAGCTCCTGCGGGCCTCTGCCCTGAGCGAGACGCTGGAAAATGCCTACCGCGACCCGGATTTCTGCGCCTTTGCCGACCTCTATGGCAAGGGCCGCACCGACCGTGCGGCGGGCGAGACGATCCTGCATGTCTACGATTTCCTGCGCGCCCTGCCCGATTACGACAAAAAGCTGGACGAATTTCTGGCTCCGTGGCAGGAGGAAAACGGCTTTGCCGCCACCTGTTGGCATGATCTGCTGCTGGCCGAAGCCGCCCGCAGTGCCCGGGCGGCAGGGGAGCTGTTCCGCGCCGCGCTGGCTGACTGCCTGGGCGACCGGGAGCAGGAGCTGGCCGATGCCGGGGAAAAGAAAACGCCCTCTGCCCGGGAAAAGGCAAAGAATGCCGTGCTGGAAAAATATACCGATGCACAGGAACGGCTGGACAAGGCTGCCGCCCTGCTGGGTAGGGTGGAACAGCTGGCTGTGGCGGGGGAATGGACCCCGCTTTACGATCTGCTGACCCCCTATGTGCTGGGCATGGAGGATCTGCCCGGCCTGAAAGGGATGAAAAAGCGGCTGAACGGCGAACACAAAAAAGTCATCCGCACCCGCGCCGATGAAGGCGCGGCCCTGTTTGCGCAGATCCTTGAGCTGATCCCCTGCAGTGAGGAGGAGGCTGAGGCAGACCGCAGGGCCGCAGAGCCCCGCCTGCGGGCCCTGTTTGCGGCGGTGCGGGATTTCGATGCCCGGTTCTCGGCCAAAAAGCGGGACCGGAAGCTGCTGGAGTTCAGCGACTTTGAGCATCAGGCCCTCCGCCTGCTTCGTGACCCGGACGGCACCCCCACTGCGCTGTGCGGGGTCATCCGGCAGAACTACGCCGCCGTGATGGTGGATGAATATCAGGATACCAACGCCCTGCAGGATGCCTTGTACCGGTGCCTTGCATCCCCGGCGGGGGACGACCTCTTCCTGGTGGGAGATCTGAAGCAGAGCATCTACCGCTTCCGGCAGGCAGACCCCAGCATCTTCCGGGAAAAACTGGACAGCTGGCCCGCCCTGCCCGGCGGCGCAGCGCGGCCCCGCCCGGCAGAGGGAACCCCCGGCACCGATGCCATGCTGGCGCTGGATGCCAACTTCCGCTCGGCTCCGCAGGTGGTGGAAGGAATCAACTTCCTGTTTGAGCGGCTCATGTCCCCGGAACTCGGCGACACGGCCTACGGCGACGGCCAGCGGCTGGTCTGCGGGGCACCCGGGGAATATACGGGCAGCGTGGAGGCGCATTTCCTGCCCGATGACACCGCCGAAACGGACGCGGGCTGGATCGCCCGGCGCATCGAGGAGATGGTGCAGAGCGGCGAGCCGGTGCGGGACGGCAGTGCCACCCGCCCGGTGCAGTACGAGGACTGCTGCATCCTGCTGGCGGCGCGCAATGATTTTCCGGCCTATGTGGAAGCGTTGACCGCCCGGGGCATCCCGGTGTATGCGGATGCCCGCGAAAACCTGCTGGATGCCCCCCACATCCGGCCCCTCATCGCCCTGCTGAAGGTCATTGACAACCCGGCGCAGGATATCTATCTTGCCGCCGCCATGCTGGGCCCGCTGTTCGGTTTCACCGATGACGACCTTGTCCGCCTGCGGGCCAGAGCCGAAGAGATCCAGAAGCAGCAGGGGGAAAATGCCCCCCAGCGCATCAGCCTCTACGGCGCGCTGCTGCTCACCGTGAACAGCGGGGAAGATACCCCTTTTACCGGAAAAGTCCGGGCGTTCTATGCCCGGCTGACCGAGCTGCGCCGGATGGCCCGCAGTGCCCCGGCAGAACAGCTGCTGGAGGAGATCTTTGCTTCCACCGGCTACCTTGCCGCACTGGGCGTGATGGAAAACGGTGCCCGCCGCCGGGAGGATGCCCGGCGGTTTGCTTCCTTCTGTGCCGGGGCAGGCTCCGGCGGCATCTCGGCGCTGGTGCGGGCCATTGACGCTGCGGCGCTGGCAGGCTCCACGGGGCAGGATACCGTGCCCGGCGGCTCCCGCCCCGGCTGTGTGACCGTGATGACCATCCACCGCTCCAAGGGCCTGCAGTTCCCGG
>ERZ809074.710-NODE-710-length-49837-cov-14.722651_pt1 | contig 49837 bp, 37 predicted proteins | sample MGYA00520795_ERZ809074 | MGnify/ENA primary metagenome ERZ809074 (study PRJEB31570, sample SAMEA3212989) | Homo sapiens | biome: human-gut; feature: human gut; material: fecal | place: Sweden | collected 2011 ...
CCACGGCCCGCCACAGCATCGTCACCATCTGGGCGCGGTTGATGGCGGCGTTGGGGTTCGCGCCATCAGAAACGCCCTTGGCCTTGGCCCAATTCTGGGCCTTTTCGTACCAAGTGTTACCGCCGGTCAAGTCCGCGTCCGCCTGCCGTGCCAAAATCGTCCACAACTGGGCGCGGGTGGTGGAGTTATTGGGGGCGTAGATCGTGGCGCTCATGCCGTTGACCAGTCCGCGCGCACTCACGAAGTCGATGGCGTCCTCGGCCCAGTGGTCCCGGATGTCGATAAAGCCCTTGGAATTATCAACGATCTTCACCGTTGCACTGCCGTCCACGGTGAGCCGGATGCCGTCCTCGGTGGGAATGGAATCCTTCAAAAGTTCCTCCGTGCCGTCGGGGTGGACGAGGACTGCCACCGTGCCGGGGGTCGCGTTGGAAACGGGAATTTCCACCTTCGTCTCCCCTGTCCCCTTGGGCAGTTCCACCTTGACGGTGGGGGCGGTATTGCTGTTGCGGGAAGCCTCCACCTCCACGGGAGCCTTCACCGCCTCGCCGTTCTTCTTCGCGTCCTCGATGGCCTTGTTGCTGAGGGTGGTCTCCGCTACCGTCTTGCTCTCGCCGTTCTCGGTGGTGGTGACGGTCGTTCCTGTGGAGCCATCGGCCGTGATGGTTTTGGTGGTCTCCGTGCCGGAGGTCACGCCGTTTTTGTCGGTCTTGGTCTCCGACTTCGTTTCAGACTTCGTACCGTCCTTGGAGGTGATGGTCTCGGTTTTGTTTTCCGTCACCGTACCATCCTTCTTGGTCTCGGTCCGGGTCTCGCTTTCGACCTTCGAGCCGTCCTTGTTGGTCTCGGTCTCGTTCTTGGTCTCGACCTTCGTTCCGTCCGGTTTCGTCTCCGTTTTCGTCTCGGTCTTGGTCACGGAGCCGTCCTTGCCAGTGGTGGTCTCCACCTTGGTGCCGTCGGGTTTTGTGACCGTCTCCACCTTCGTACCGTCGGGCTTGGTGGCGGTCTCAGGCTTGGTGGGCGTCGTGCTGCTGGAGCCGCCGCCACCACCGGAGGAAGAACCGCCGGAACTGCCGCCCGTAGAGCCGCCGGGCTGAGAGGGCGTGGTATCGCCGGTAACGGTGACCTTGCAGGTGGCGGATTTGCCCGAACCGTCCATCGCGGTGGCAGTGATCGTCGCGGTACCAACCTTGACCGCCGTCACGGTGCCGTCAGGGGCTATGGTGGCAACATCCTCGTCAGAGGACGCCCACTTCAAAGCCTTGTTGGCGGCGTTCTCAGGCGCGACCCTGGCGGTCAGCGTTTCGCTGTTTCCAACAGAAATCGAAGTTTCCGCCTTGTTAAGCGTGATTTGGGAAACAGGGACGATCTCGGGCGTCACGGTGCGGACGTAGCCGCAGATGTTGCAGGTGGTGTCCGCGTCATCGGTGTAGATGTGCGCCGCTTTGTCCTTGATGCTTTCGGACTGCTCCGGGCAGTCCGCATCGGTACATTCGTGCCAGTGGTTCGTACCGTCCTTGCTCCAATCGCCGTAACTGTGCTCATGCGCGGGCGGCGTGACGGTGCGGACATAGCCGCAGATGTTGCAGGTCGTATCCGCATCATCGTCGTAGATGTGTGCCGCTTTGTCCTTGATACTTTCGGACTGTTCCGGGCACGCCGCATCGGTACATTCGTGCCAGTGGTTCGTACTGTCCTTGCTCCAATCGCCGTAGCGGTGCTCGTGCGCGGGCGGCGTGACGGTGCGGACGTAGCCGCAGATGTTGCAGGTCGTATCCGCATCATCGTCGTAGATGTGTGCCGCTTTGTCCTTGATACTTTCGGACTGTTCCGGGCACGCCGCATCGATGCATTCGTGCCAGTGGTTCGTACCGTCCTTGCTCCAATCGCCGTAGCGGTGCTCATGCGCGGGCGGGGTCACGGTGCGGACATAGCCGCAGATGTTGCAGGTCGTATCCGCGTCATCAGTGTAGATGTGCGCCGCTTTGTCCTTGATGCTTTCGGACTGATTCGGGCAGTCCGCGTCGGTACATTCGTGCCAGTGGTTCGTACCGTCCTTGCTCCAATCGCCGTAGCGGTGCTCATGCGCGGGCGGGGTCACGGTGCGGACATAGCCGCAGATGTTGCAGGTCGTATCCGCGTCATCAGTGTAGATGTGCGCCGCTTTGTCCTTGATGCTTTCGGACTGATTCGGGCAGTCCGCGTCGGTACATTCGTGCCAGTGGTTCGTACCGTCCTTGCTCCAATCGCCGTAGCGGTGCTCGTGCGCGGGCGGGGTCACGGTGCGGTCGTAGCCACAGACCTTACAGATCATATTTGCATCATCGTCATAGACGTGGGGGCTATACGGCTGGTCTGGTGTGTTGCAGCAGTTCCATTTGCTTGTGTGTCCACCATCGTTATAGCTCCAGACCGGTTCGCCGGTATGCTTCGTGTAGTCGAAGCCACCCTCGGATACGCCGCAGCCCTCACGCTGACAGGTCTTGACAGACTGGCAGGTGGCCGCTTTCCAATCGTGACCGGGCGAAGTAATATATTCAGTCTTGGTGTACTGACAGACGGAGCAGGTGAATACGCGGATGCCGTCGACCGTGCAGGTAGGCTGGCGCGTTACCGTGCCTTCGTCGAATTTGTGACCATCGGCGGCACAGCTGTACGTCACCGTCAGGGTGGCGTGCCGGGAACGGCGCAGACCGTTATAGTTTTCGTCGTTGGGCTGATTCTTGACGATGCAGCGGTACATATATCCGCTCATATTCTGCGACACGTTGCTGATCGTCAGAGTGGTGTACCATCTGAGGGAGCCGTTTACACTTTCGGAATACACATTGACCGTGCCGTCCTCTGCCGTCACGTCGGCCATGGTCTTGCCGTCCTTGCTGACCTGCCAAATGACATCGGTGCCGTAGGGAAGCCCCTGCGTGATGTCAACGCGGAAAACCGCGTCGGTGTGCTCGGGCACCGTCAGATCCTGTGGGTTGCTGGTGGTCGGCGGATACAGCGTTCTGGTGGTTGCGACATTGGAGATCACCGAACCGAAGTCGTTGTACACGATACAGCGGTATTGCCAGGTCGTACCCGCAGCGACCTTGTACCAGCCTTTGGTTCTGGCTTCGTCTTCGCCCGGCAGGTCTTCAAAGGTTCTGCCGTTGTCCTTACTTCTCTGCCACCGGAAATGCAGAGCATCCCCTTTCGCTTCCACAGAGAAACTATAATAGGTATCAATGGCGATCGTTATTTTATCCGGATCGGGCGGGAAGTCGTCATCGAGCTTCTCCGTCAACCTGTGAACCACGCTTTCGGGCTGCTTGGTAATGATGGGCCGTTTTCCGATTGCATCAATGGTGACTGGGTCGGTAGTGCCCTCCGACAGCTTCGTGTCGTTTGCATAGATACTGTAAACGACACGGATCTGCCAGCCTTCCATGTCATCGGTGACGGCTGCCGTTTCATACACGGCGGAGGCGCCGTTCGGTGCCGTTTCCCAGTTCTTGCCGTTGTTGCGGCTCAGCTCCCAGCGGTACCCGAAAGTAACGCCGTCAAGGGTTGTGCCGTGGGTCATCTCCAGGCGCGCCGGCTGACCGCCGACATAGCAATCCGGCTCCTTCAGCTGCATCGTATCCACATACAGGGTGGCGTCATAGTAATAGGAGGTTCTATCCCACTCTATGACATCACAATAGCAGACCTCGCACCGGTAGATGTATCCGTTCTGCGCCGCGGTGATCTCCGGGATCACGTATTCAAAGCGAATGGTATCCGGAAAATAGTAGTTGCCCGCAGTCGAACGCTGCGTTTTCTGGACAAGTTCGAAGTTTTCGCCGCCGTCCTTGCTGACATACCACTTGACCCAGGAAACAAACGATTTTTGCAGGTCGGTGGGATTGCCGCCGGCAAGGGGAGAGAGTACCACATTGTCGCCTACCTTGGCAACGAAAACGCCGTCCTCCTTCAGTGTAAAGGGCGTACCCGGCGCAAAGGTATTGGTTCCGTACTTTAAGGAAAGCGGCTGCCCGTTTTCATAACTGTCCATACTCGGATAGGCGTCTATCCGATGCGGACGGTCGGCGCTGTCCACCCAGAGATACAACATTTTATCGCCGTTTTCCGCTTTGTGGAATTTCCCGTCAATGCTGAGAAAGTCCCGCTCCTCCACCTCACGGATGATACAGACTCTTGAGAAGTAGTCATATTCCGTTTCCGCCTTGTAAGCGAATTTGTGAACGGTATTGCCATCCTGATCCACGGCGTTGCCGTGATCGGGAATATCGATATTGCCGCCGGCACCGTATGGGTTGTACATCACCGTCTTGACCGTCTTCTCCACGTTGCCGGAGACGGTGCCGCGGCCGAAAATCACCGTGCCGTTGCCGCGGATATCCAGCCCTTTGATGACACCGGAACCGTAAGCGCCGTTGATCTCTAAGGTCCCGCCCTCCAGATAGATGGGCTTTGTAAAGGTATAGTCCCGGTCTTTATCAAATTTCAGCGTCAGCGTGGCGCCCGATTTCACGGTCATTTCGGGGATCTCAAATCCCTCATCGACATTGGGATGGACCATATTTGTGCTGTTTTCCATCACCACCAGCTTGGAAACGCTCGGGGTCTTTGTCACAACGTCTTTCAGATTCAGCGCGTCACTTTTCAGGTCGAGGGAACCGTAATATTCGCCGTAATGAGCCGGGTAGAGATTCTTTTCGCTGTAAGACCAGTATTGGTACACCCCTTTTGAACTGAGGAAAATGCCGTCGCAGGTATAGGCGGTGATCTCTTCGCGGCAGCTGCCGGAGGTGTCCGTCCGGTACAGCAGGTTCTCCGCAAACGAAATGGAATCCGGGCGGAGCTGCTGAATCTTGGAGCTCCCATCCGGCTTCGCTGTGGACATTTGCAGGCGGAGAATGCCGGGACCGTTGAATTTGACCTTGCCGTTGCCGCCGCTGTAGCCGTACACGACGGAATTGATGTAATACTCGTTGGGATTATACCAGTTATAGATGTTGCCTTCCACAACGCCGCCGCCCTCAATATTCACGACCGGCGCGTCGATGGCATAGAGCGTTTTGTCTCCAATGTCGTAGCCGGCGGGGTAGACCTGGGATCGGATCTCGCCGCCGTAGGCATAGACACCGCCGCCTTTTTGGCCGCTGATACATTTGATTCCGGCATAGTTGCTGCCGCTGGTGTGCGCGCCAAGTTCAAAGTCCGATTTGAGGGAGGAGCCTGCATAGACCTTGACGGTATACGTTGCATAGATATTCATGGTAGGCACACCGGCGCCGGCATGACCCACAGTCGTATTGACACAACTGTTCCCTTTCACTGTGATGTCGCGGGCGTGCAGCGTATCGCCGCCGAATGTGACCACCTCGACTTCCCTTGCATTGTCAAAGATGAGTTCGCCGCTGTTATCGCAGAAAATTCCTCTGTAGTTTGCGCCGACGGTCAGTTTGGCGTTGCCGGTAATCGTCACTTTGCCGCCGGAGTTATAAATGGCGGTGTACGCCCGCTTGCTCTTTTCATATGCCCGGTTTGCAAAATCGGGGTCGCCGATATAGCTTGGCTTTCCCTCCGTACGGATGGTCAGATCCATTTTGCCCTCGGCATAAATGATGGCAAACATGTTGACGTTCTGGGGATAACGGCCCAGAAAATCCTTGCCCATATTGTATCCCCAGGTGGCCAAGCCGAAACCGTTGAGTACCAGGGTATTGGTCTCCGGCTCGAACTTCCAGCCGTCGCCGGAAAGATTGTCGCTTGTGACACGTTCTCCGCCAATCCACAGGTTGTAGTTCTGAGTAGCTGCAAACGCAGTAGTGGGCATCATCGTTAGTACCATGCAGCATACGAGCAGGACTTTGAGCAATCGTTTCTTCATCGTGATCCCTCCATGATGAAAGTGGTACGGTGCATCCAATGGATGCACCAAGGGGATATCCCCTTGCCAAAATTTACTGTTCCGTCAGGGCTTCAAAGCCCTTTTCCGCCTGTTGGACGGTCTTTTGGATGATGCCCGAAGCCATTGTGTGGAGGTCCATCTGCAAGACGGCCGCCGTGATCGCCACCCGCTTCTCCTTCGGCACATCGTAGAGCTTGAGCGAGCAGTCCAAGAAGCGGGAGATCTTGGCCTCCATCGTGAAATACACGTCACAGGGAACCGACATGAACCCCCGCATAATGTTGGCGGATGCGATCTCCATTTCGTAGAAGTCCTTTGGCTGCGCCTCCGGCAGATAAGGCCCGAAAATAACTTGCAGCCGTTTCGTTGTGCTTTTGTAAAGATACGCCGCGATGGAAGGCAGGGAGTATGCCATCACATACAGCTCCCGCAGCGGCTCGGTCAGCTCGGCGATGTGGAGCTGGAGGGCCGTTTCCACGGCGTACAGGAGCACAGGGTCCTGTTCCCCGCTGTGCTGTCCCGCAAGAGCGAATTGCCCGCTGAACATCCGCTTTACCAACTCCAGCAGCAGCGCCTCCTTACTGGGAAAAACATGGAAGAACGAACTCTGCCCAATGCCTGCCGCCTTTGCGATCTCTCCGGTTGTAGTTCTGGTGTAGCCCTTTTCCAGGAACAACGCCACCGCCGCCCGTAATACCTTTTGCTGCGTTACCAGACCGTTTAACAGTTTTCCTCTTGGCAAGTCAGCGCCCCCTTTATAACTTTTCTTGCGATTGCACTCTTATAATAGCACGAGCCATTCCACCACGCAAGAAAAATTTGGGGCACCATGCCAGAAAAATTGGAGCCCCCTGTTCCTGACCCACTTTTGACCCGGAATAGGATTGGAGCAAGCAGGGGTGGACGGAAACAACGGAAAATCCGCCGAGTGAATGGCGGTAAAATACATCAAAAAAATGTACCGAAAAGCCGAAGAAATTCGCACCTTTCGGCAAGCCAAAAACATTGAAATTTCAGGGATTTCGGCCATTTGGAAGCGCTATTTCCGAAAGGGTGGAACCGTCGTGTCGGAAAGATGGCAAAAAATCAGCGATTTTCCGACAAGGCTGACCCGTTTCAAATGTCAGCCGTATAATCCCTCCTGTGCCATAACAAAAACGCTCAACCAACACAGGTGGTTGAGCGTCTTGCGTGCAGCCTTGATGACATTGTTTTGACGTGCAGCGGCTCATGATGAGCCCAGGCACTGCTCCTATCATTGCCGGATCGCGTACCGTGACCGCTAAGAACGGAAACGGCAGGCGCATCATGAAAAATGCGAATAGAAGATACTGCTGATCCGTGTCCGTTTGCTGATGGATCGCCTGCCGCTTTTCTTCTGTGGGCATGATAAGGAATTTTTTACTTCTTGAACCCCATTCTTCGTGGATTCAAGATTGCAACAGTTATCCAATCCTGTTCAGGACACTGCTTCCCTCCCAGTCAGGGCAGATCGGCACATTCAGCAGATCCATAATCGTCGGCGCAATATCCCGGATGCTCAACTCAGGCAGCTCCAAACCGGCCGGGAACCGCCGCCCATGAAAAGTCGTGGGAATAATCATATCTTCAGGAACCCGGTCACCATGATTCCGATCATGGCCGCCATGATCCGCTGTCACAATGACATTGTATGACTCCGGAAGCGAAGCGCAAATATCCGCAATGCACGCTGCCACATCTCCAACTTCCTTCAGGTACGGTTCCGACATCCAGCCATACTTATGTCCTACTTCATCCACGCCCCCTAAATACAAAAACACGAAGTCCGGTTCAAACTCCTGAATGTACCGCTTGGCCTCCTGAGTCTCCCTTTGCTCCAGTTGGGGGAAATCCTCCGTTCTCTGATGAAGAAACCAACTATAATGCAAACTTTTTCCGGGTCTTGTTAAATCCCGAAGCTGCTCCCAGGTGTAAAAGAACGCTGTTCTCTTCCCCGCGGCGTAGAGCAGATCCACCATTCCATCGATTGGATGATTCTGCGGCACAAATACATTGGTTGTCACACCATGACGGTCCGGATCTACGCTGTGGAAGAGTGACATATGACAAGGCAGCGTCACTGGTGGAAAGACTGTGCTTCCCTGTAGGCTGTATGTTCCAGACCGGAAAAACTGTTCAAATTCCGGGCCGCCGCCAGGCAGAATGCTGTCTGGCCGCATTCCGTCCACCAAAATCAGTAAAACCTTGTCTTGCATTTATTTGTTCCCCTTTCTCTGTCTGCGCGATCAGCCATTTTCAACTTGGCCCCGTATTCAACGATTGTCTGCGAACAGCAATGCCGATATGCTTAGTACAATTCCAAAATGCTCTCTTTGTCGATCATCACATAGACTATATCGCCAACCTTGAACATCATAGACGCATCAAACAGAATATCAACATCTAACTGGAATTCTCCAAAATCTACGGTGTACCGGAGAATATTGCCGTGAGACAAGCTCCCCACTACTTGCCCTTCCAAAGAGACCGCGGCTTCGCCCATCTGAGAGAGTGTCGTGCCAATGCCGATGATCTCAGGACGGATCGCAATACTGTCACAATGGTGGTCCATGCCCGTTTTCCTGTCAAATATTGCTGCATCCACAATATTATAGTGTCCAATAAACGTAGCGGCAAATTTGGTCTTAGGCTGGGTATACAGTTCCACCGGGGCACCAGACTGCTCAATAGTGCCTACGTTGAAAAGATGGATCCGGTCAGACATGACCATGGCTTCGTCTTGGTCATGGGTCACGAACAGAGTTGTGATCCCCAATTTTTTCTGAATACGGCGGATCTCCACCTGTAGATTGCGACGCAGAAGGGCATCGATTGCGGAAAGCGGCTCATCCAACAGCAGCACTTTTGGCTCTGTCACCAGTGCACGAGCCAATGCCACGCGCTGCTGCTGGCCGCCTGAAAGCTGTCTGGGGTAATAATTGATCTTTTCGGAAAGGCCAACGATCTCTAACATTTCCTGGACCCGCCGCTGGATCTCATCCTTATTCTTCTTTTGGATTTTCAGTCCAAACGCAACATTCTGCCCCACTGTCAAATTGGGGAACAGACTGTATTGTTGAAATACCATTCCTACGCCGCGCCGTTTTGGATCAAGGTCAGTGATATCCTTACCATCCAAATAGATTTTTCCATCTGTCACAGCTTCCAGTCCCGACAAGCAACGGAGCAACGTGGACTTGCCGCAGCCAGAGGGACCCAAAAAAGTGACCAGCTCACCCTGCTCGATTTCCAGACTGATATCTTTCAAGACATGGTTCTGCCCGAAATATTTATTGACATGGTCAAAATGAATATACGGCATAATCTGACTCCCCCTAAATTACTTCTGTGATTGACCTTCACTCTTATTCTGCAGCTTGTAGGACGCCACTGCGATCAGCAGCGTGGTGGTGAACATCACGATCACCACTGCCGAGGCAATGGGGCCGCCGATGGTCTTGTTGATTTCATAGAGCTGGGCCTGGGCGGTGATGTAGCGGCTGCCGGCAATGATCTTAATGACGGCATAGTCCGTGAAGATGGAGCCCAGGGAGAGCAGCGCGGAAACCAGAATGCCCGAGAGCATGTTGGGCACGATGATCCGGAAGAAGGTGTACAGCCCGCCGGCCCCCAGCAGCTCCGCCGCCTCCAGGATCTGGCGGACGTTGATGGCATAGAGGTTGTTGCGGATGCCCCGGTACACATAGGGCAGGATACTGACGCAGTAAATGCACACCAGCATCACCAGCCGGTTGGAGAAGAGGATGCCCTTACCGGCATACAGACCCAGCACGGCAATGGCCAGGATCACGCCCCGGAGGGTGAAGGGGATCATGCAGATGCTCTGGATCACCGTGTCCAGGGCGGGGACATAGAGCACCACCACATACATGGCCATGATGATGATCAGAATGGTGATGAGAATGGGGATAACGCTGATAATAAAGCTGCGGACGATGGACTGCCAGAACACCGGCTTTTCCGTGATCAGCTCGTGCCAGTATTTCAGCGTCCAGCCGCTGGGCAGCACCCGCACCCAGCTGGTGGTGAAGGAATAGATCAGCGTGGCCACGATGGGGGCCAGCAGAAGGAATGCCACCACGATCAATACCAGATAGTGGGGCCAAAGATGGCGTTTCACTGCTGCTCCCCTCCCTTCGCAACTCTACGCTTCATATAGTTGCTGAATCCCATGACCAGCAGGATGATGGCGATCATCGTCAGGGACAGGGCGGAGCCCAGCTCCGTCTGCTGCTTGGAATCGCCGGAGAACATGGAGCCGATCTTGATGGGCAGCGTGGCATAGTTCTCGCCCATGATCATGTAAACGGTGGTATAGGTGGTGATGGAGTCGGCAAAGAGGATGCCGATGGTGCCGAAGAGGGTGGGCGCCAGATTGGGCAGGCCCACCTGCGTCCAGAACTGGAAGCCGTTGGCCCCCATCAGCGTGGCGGACTCCTTCCACTCCTCCCGGACGGCGTTGAAGCCGGGGATCAGCAGCAGCGTGCCCAGGGGGATGGCGAAGTAGATGAAAAGCGGCGTCATACCGTTGCCGGTATAGAGATTATAGCTGGCAAGGAACTCCCAGCCCCGCTCCTCCGCTGCCAGACGCAGGAAGCCGGAGTGGCCCAGCATCAGCATGAAGGCGAAGGCCAGAGGGAACCCTGTAAAGTTCTGGGTCATGTTGAGGATCGGCATAAACCGCGCCCGGGCGCTGCTGCCGATGGTGGTCACCGCCAGGGCAGTGAAAAAGGAAATGATAATGCCGGCCACTGTGCCGTAAACAGCGATGCGGACACTGTTCCAGACCGCGATATAATAGACCGGTTTAGTAAAAACAGTTTTAAAGTTGGCAACGGTAAATGTGCCAGTATCTGGAGCAGTAAATCCTTCAATAACAGTATTTACAAAGGGAATCAGCAAAAAGAAGATCACCAAAAGGAAAAACGGAAGTGCTGGAAGTAGATGAATAGAGTTTTTAAGCTTTCTCTGCGCTTTCATGAAGGAGTCCTCCCTGAACCAGTTTCGCGATAGGGGGAACACAGTGTGTTCCCCCTATCACAGATATCGTATCGTCAGGCCCGGAGACTGCGGTCTTTCGGGGGCGCCGGCGCTTATGGGACAAGCGCGGCCTTCTCCGCCCTCCGTTCTATGTATCCGGGGCCCTTTTCCCGGGACTTAGCCCATCAGAGGAATGACCTCCTCCTGCCACAGACGGGAAACCTCGTCGCAGGCGGTCTGGAGCTGCTCCAGACTCTCGGCGGTGGTCACGTTCTGATACTGCTCATCGGGCAGCAGGGGCACATCGTCGGGCAGGGTGATGTCGGTGCGGGTGGGACGGGCGCCGCCGTAAGCGCGGTCGATCATGCCCTGCTCACTGAAGAGATACTCCATGGTCAGAGCGGCGGCATAGGGATGGGGAGCCCACTTGTTGATGATCTGGGCATAGCCGGTCATCACAGCGCCGTCCTGGGGAATGACGGCAACAACGTGCACACCGTCAATGTTCTCGGCGTTGATCTCCTGAGACCAGGTGGCGCCGTTGAAGTCGAAGCGGCCGCCCAGGCACTGCACCTCACCGGCCTTCAGCAGGGACTTGTTGCCGTCGCTGGGATCCAGACGGCCCTGCTTGGCCAGTTCCTTGAAGTAGTCGATGCCGGGCTGGACATTGTCAAAGCCGCCGCCGTTGGCGATGGCGCAGGCAATGATGTTGGCCTGAGAGGAGGCGCCGCCCACAACGTTGCCCATGTTCACAACGATGTCGCTCTCCATCAGCTCTTTCCAGGTGGTGGGAGCCTGGCCGTTGGTCAGGGCAGTGTTGTAGATCAGGCAGGTATTGCCGGTGTAGGAGCAGGCCCAGAAGCCGTCAGGATCCTTGGCCCAGTCAGGAATGGAGTCCCAGCTGGAAACGGTGTAGGGCTGGAGGCAGTCCTCTTCCAGAGCGGTGGTGGTGAAGCTGTAGCCCACGTCGCCGATGTCCTTGGTGGGGTCGTCCTTCTCCGCCACGAACATGGCGATCTCCTCAGCGGAGCTGAGATCCACGTCGGCGTGCTCAAGGCCGTACTGATCCAGCAGAGCCTTGTAGCTGAAGTCCCAGTGCGTCCAGTCGTCGGGCATGCCCACGGACTCCACCCGGCCCTCGGCCTTGGCGCCCTCGATGATCTCATCAATACTTAAGGTGCGAAGGTCCAGGGACTTTGAACTGTCTGCGGAAGAGTCATCCCCCTTTTTACCACCGCAGGCACTCAGGGACAGGATAGCCGTAAGCGCGAGAATTGTTGCAAGAATCTTTTTCATGCTCTTTTCCTCCTGTTCTTGATCCAATTGTAATTTTATTTCATTGCTTACGCAATAAAAACACAATCACGTCCCAACCAACGGGATCTGATACGGTTTCCGCTTCCGATATATTGTATAGGAATCGAAGCCTGCCCTCTGCAATGCTTCTGCCGCAAGGTCGAATCCGGCCCCCACCCATTGTGGCGCATGGGCATCACTCCCAATGGTCACCAGACGGCCGCCCAATTCCCGGTAGCGGTTCAGAACCCAATCCTCTGGTCCGACCCGCTTCTGCCAATCATAGGCGCCTCGCGTATTGACCTCCAGCGCAATGTCAGACCGCACGATCTCTTTCAGAATCGGATCGACAAGCTCACAGTATGTTTTCACACTGGGCGGTGTGGAAACCTTCCCTTTTAACACCCGTAAGGGATAATCCAGATGTGCCAGACTGTCAAAGCCGCCGTATGCCGCCATACGGGCCATATGGGTGAAGTAGTCCTGAAACATACGGTCGATGGATGCCTCATCTGGGAAATCCATCTTATAGATATCGCTACCGTCCGAAAGAAAATGCAGCCCACCGATAACAAAGTCAAATTTCCGATCCGCCATGATCCTCTTTGTTTCTTCCGGCAGATCCATAGGGTTGCCTATCTCCAAGCCATATAGAAGTTCCAAACCCGGGAACATATCTTTTACAGCTTCATACTCTCGCTGCCGCTTTTGCTCACAGGCCAGATAGCATCGGAATCCTTCCACTCCATTGGTCATATCACAGTGGTCCGTTGTTGCTATGATTTGGAGACCATGTTCCACAGCGCTGCGTGACATTGCCTCCAGTGAGGCGCTGCCATCAAAAGAATATCGGCTATGCGTATGCAGATCACACGCCACGTTATCTCCCCCCAATGCCGCACTGGTAACTCTCGTCGAGTTAATGTCACTTCTAAAGATGCCACCCCGCGATCTTCTACTGAAACCGGTCAAAGTCGGTCATAACATTTTCAAGATCTAATGCCATTATACAAAAAATACCAGCACAGCCAACAACAATCTCTCTGTTTTTTGCAAAATATTGTCACTTTCTACGGAACCGACTAAAAACTTTTCCAATTTTCGGTAACTCTGCCCTTGCTTCTTGCCCGGTTTGCAGATATAATCAAAATGTAATTATATTTGCATGAGGTATGTTATGAAATACAATCGCCATTGGCAAATGAAGCAGGAATTCTTAAAAAAAAGGCAAATATCAAACAAAGAGCTCTGTGAAACATTCTCAATTTCCATTGAAACCGTCCGCAGAGATTTGAGCCTTCTGGAGCGGGAAGGTGTCATACGCCGGGTTTATGGCGGTGCAGTCCTCGCAGATGACAACATTATGCCCGAAGTTATGCAGGCTTGGGATACCCGCGTTATCCATAACCTACCTCAAAAGCAGGCTATGGCACAAGCGATCCTTCAATATATTCCTGATAACTCCACTATTGCAATAGACTCCGGCACCTCCGCTTTGGAGATTGCCAAGCTGTTGGGGAGCAAAAAAAATCTGTCGATCCTCACCAACAGCATCCGCACCGCCGCAGAGCTAAGCGCCAATACTGATCATATGGTATATATGATTGGTGGAGCGATCAAACGGGACGAACTGATCTCCACAGGCTTCCTTGCTTCAGACTTTCTGTCCTATTTTTCTCATATCGATCTTGCTCTGATCAGTGCCGATGGGTTTATCGTCAGCGAAGGCATTTCGGATTACAGTGTTGAAATGGGAACTCTGAAAACTTCTATGATTGACAAAGCCGATAAAGTCTTTGCCTGCATTGACTCCAGTAAGTTTTCGGTAGGTGCATTCTACAAAGTTTGTCCTGCCAATCGCCTGGATATGTTGGTGACAGATGCCAGTGCCCCTAAGCAATCTTTAGACGAACTACGTGCCATGGGCATTCAGGTGATCCAAGCAACCGTATAAAACACCTACCCTCTTTGGGTAATGTTCGCAGGGACACAAGTTGGCACCATATCTTGCAAGGGGGCGGACAGCGTTTGCTGTCCGCTTTCTTGTGTTTTTTCTCTGTTTTTTATTATGCGGGAAGCTGGAATGTCTCACTCAGGGGCTGCGCCTCGCCCTGCCCCATCGCGCTGTCCACTGTGCCGATGTCGCGGTACACGATGCGGATGCTCTGGTGGGAACTGCGGGAGTATTTTTCCGTCCGCTCTCCTACCTCAATCCGCTGGATGAATAGGCACAGCAACTCTGGCGTCAGTTCGTCGATGGCGGTGTACTGCTTCGCCTTCTCAACGAACGTGTTCACGTTGGCGGAGGTGGCTTTCAGCTTTTCCAGACGAGCCTCCTTTTCGGGGATCTGTTCCTCTAACGCTTTCTGCTCATCAGTCACCCGCACTAGCACGTTGTCCTCATAGAGCCGCTTGAATAGCTTAGACAGTTCCTCCCTGCGCCGCCGCATCTCCCCTCTGAAATCAACGATTTCAGAGGGGCATTATATTCGTACAGCTCACCGCACGAACCCTCATGGGCTGTGCGAGGCGGAGAGCGGGACGGGTTTTTCAGAATCGGTTCCGACGTGTAGGGCGGCGAGGGTCATTACAATAAAGGTATAGGGCCGGAAGAGGCGACAGTACGGAACAAAGAGGACCTTTCCGGGACGGCGGGCCGTCGGGCATCGCCGCCGGGGTCATGGTGATCCCCATAGGGATCAAGGGCTGTCTGCTCACCGGGCCGCGCACAGGCCGTCACCGAAGAAAGTCATACAGGGCGGGGCCAAGGCTGCCGCCTGATCGCGGTGAAACGGGTGCGCGGCGGAACATTCCGGCCGGGTTTTGCGATCGAGGAGGTTTGCGTATTTGAAACAGGACTACATTTGCGCCGGGGCGCTGACGGAGGAAGCTCTGACCGGGGCGGTGTCGGACTTTTTGTACCGGGTCCGTCCCCACAGAGAGCGGCTGTGGGACTACTACGAGGGCCAGCAGCCCGTGCCCAAGGGCGAGGCCGTCCGGGGGCGGCCCAACAATCTGCTGCGGGTCCCCTTCCCCCGCTACATCACGGAGGTGCAGACCGGGTATTTCCTCGGCGTGCCCCCTACCCTTTCCTATGAACGCCCGGAGGAGGGGCGGATCTATGCCGGTCTACCCATGGATCATCTGCTCTTTGACATCGGCCGGGACATGAGCATCTGCGGCGAGGGCTTCGCGCTGGTGTGGCTGGAGCAGTCCGGCGTGCGGGTGTGCCGGTGCGACCCCCTCACCTGCTTCGGCATCCGCGGCGGCGAGGCCGGGGAACCGCTCCGCGCCGCCGTCCGGCTGTTCAAACGCCCGGACGACACCGTATGCGGGATGCTCTACGAGGAGGAGCGGGTCACGCCCTTCACATGGGACGGTCAGCGGGTGGCTCTGGGCGCGCCGGAGGAAAATCTGCCGGGGCATCTGGCGCTGGTGCCCTTCAACAACAACTGCCAGACCTGCGGTGATTTCGAGATGGTGACGGGTCTGCTGGACGCATACAATCTGCTGCTCTCCGGGGCCATGGACGATATGCAGTCGGTGGCCAACGCCTTCCTCGCCCTGTACGGCATGCAGGGAACGACCCAGGGGGACATCGACGAGGCCAACCGCACCCGCATCCTCTCTCTGGCGGAGGGGGGCCGGGCGGAATTCGTGGTGAAGAATCTGAACCACGAGGCCCTCGCCCAGTTGGAGAGCAATCTGCGCCGCAGTATTCTGGAACTGAGCATGACGCCGGATCTCTCCGACGAGCGCTTCGCCGGGAACGCCTCCGGCGTGGCGATGCAGTACAAGCTGTGGGGCATCGAGCAGGTGCGCCTTGCCAAGGAGCGTAGCTTTCTGGATGGCCTGCACCGGCTGCTGACGGCGCTTTCCGGCGGCTTTGCCCTGCTGGGGACACCGGTGGCGCTGGAACAGGGGCAGGTCACGTTTTACAAGAATCTGCCGCAGGATCACACGGCGCTGGCGGGTACGCTGCTGTCCCTCTCTCCCCTGCTGTCTAAGCGCACCATTCTGGAACAGCTGCCGTGGGTGAAGGACGCGGAGGAGGAACTGCGGCGCAAGGCCGAGGAAACCATGGAAACGGAGGAGTAATTATGAACGAAGAAGAAAAGCAGGAACTGGAAACTCTGCGGGCGGAAAAGCTCCGCCGGGAGCAGGTGGAGCGGGCCAGAGCCGCCTTGGAGCGGGGCGGCGTGCCCCAGTCCTTCGCATCGCTGCTGGCGGGTGGCGACGACGGCGACACGGACCGCCGGACGGAGGAATTCCGCGCGGCGTATCAGGCGTCTCTGGCGGAGGACGTGAAAAGCCGCCTGCCCGCTTCCGCACCGGTGGTGACGGCTCCCCTGCCCCAGCGTCCCAGACGGGGCATCCGGCGGCTGAGATAGGAGACGGGCTATGAACATTCAGGGAACATATACGAACAAAGGCCTTGCGCTGACGGCGAAAACCGCTGTGGGCGCCTGCCTGCGGGTGACCCGTGTGGTGGGCGGCAGCGGATATACCGCGGACATTCCCAACGCCGCGGCGCTGCCGGAGATCCGGCAGACGCTGGCGGTGGGCGAAGCCCGCTGCGCAGACAGCACCGCCGTTCTGCCCGTGACGCTGGCTGCGGTGGGATTGGAGTCCTCGTACACGCTGACAGAACTGGGCGTCTATGCGGAGGACCCCAATGAGGGGGAGATCCTGTACTGCGTCTACCGATTGGATGAACCGACGACCATTTGGGCCGGGAGCGACACGGTGCTGCGGTTTTACCTGCGCCAGACCGTCAGCGGGGACGGCGGCGCAACGGTGCTTTGCTCCCCTGCCGGTCTCATCACCGAAAGTGACTGCGCACCTGTGCGGAAGATGGTGCTGGCTGTCGGCGCGCCCCAGCGTGATGTCACCATGCCAGCGTCGGAGCTGCAAGCCTATCTCGACGCCCTTCCCCGCCTGCTGACGGAGCATCATATCATCACCCTCAGCGGAACGTGTTCACAGGACGTCCGGGTGCAGGGGTTCTACGGCTGCGGCAGTCTTACGTTCCGCGCCAACAATTTAGGCGAATGTGTGTTTACAAGGAGCGTTTCCGTAGAGAATTGCGGCGTGCCGGTGACGATGGAAAAGCTGAAGTGGGCGCTTGGCGATGGGACAACGAACAGCACATATTGTATTGACTGCCGCAACAGCCATATGGCGGCGCAAGACTGCTCCTTTAACGGCTATTTCACCGCAGGCAGGAAGCTCGGAAATGGTATAAACACATTTGCCAATTCATCTGTTGTGCTGGGAAATTGCGCATTTCACAATTTAGAAAATGCGGTCCATACGTTTGTTGGCGGTCACATTGAGATTTATGGAAATAATCCAGAAACAGATTACAGCGGCAACAGCTATGGCGTATATACCTATTTTAACGGCCTGGTGATGCTGGGGGTTGGCGTGCCAACAACGCTGGGAGCTTCAACCAATTATAAAAACTCCGGCGGCACGATCATACAGGACGGTAAATTGATCTGAGGAGAAAAGACATGATCTTGTATTTGTATAAAATCGGGACGGACACGCCCGTACTGACCGTTGAAAACGCGCGGAATTACACGGCGGACAGCATCCTGGCGGCAGATGGGGCGGTATACGCGCCGCTGGCGGAGGGCTATGAGCTGTCCGGCAAGGCGGACTGCTCGGAAACGCTGCGGGCGGAATACCGCGCGTCATATCCCACACAGGAGACCCGTCTGGAGGAACTGGAGGAGCTGGTGGCGGCGCTTCTGTTCGGAGGTGAGGGCGAATGAGTACGGCTGTGGCGCTGCTGTGCCGAGTGGCGCGGCGGAGAGTGGAGCGGGGCGAGGATTTGTCCGAGGTCTTGAAGGACTATCCCCGCCTGACGGAGAAACAGCGGGCGGAGATCGTCGAGGCTCTGAACGGCAGATAAAACGGACATAAAGCAGGAGCGGCACACCTCTTTTGGAGGTGTGCCGTTGCTTTTGGCCAGGCTCACAGAGCAAGGCGGTTTATAGAATTTGCGCTTCATTTTCTGGAAAAATGTGCTACACTGAATAGAGTGAAGCCTTGGTCCGCAGGGACAGTATAAAACGCGGGATTCGGATGAGGGAGAGCAATATGGTACTGAGTAAAGTGGAAAAGCCTGCCATTGAAGCGGTGCTGGCGGAAGCAAGCGCGGCGAAGCTGAAAGAACTGGCCAAGAATTACTATGTCAAGGGCTACTCCAAAATGAACAAGCCCGCGCTGGTACAGGCAGTGAGCGCCGCCCTCCGGGAGCCGGGGCGCATGGAGGAGCTTCTCTATATCATCGACCAGCCAGCCTTTCTGCTGTTCAGGCGGGCGGCAAGGAGCCGGGAGCCGGTGAAGGTGAAGAAGGCCCTGCCTGAGCAGTGCGGTCTGCTGGAGGATCTCGGCTACCTTGTCTGCGATGCTTCTCAGGAAGATCTGATCGTGACGGTTCCCACCGAGATCAGCAAGGTGTTTCATCAGCTGGAGCGGGAGGGCTTCACGGAGCGAAAGGCGCGCTATGATCTGCTGGACAGCTATGCCATGGCCGCGGTCCATCTGTACGGCGCGATTAGCCAGCCGGATCTGGTGGACATCTTCAACCGTCAGAACAGCCAGCCCACCTCAGAGGAGGAGTTGTTCCCGGCTTTGCTCCGCCATGTAGCCGTGGGCGCGCCCTACTGCTTCTGGGAGGAGTATATCGTCTGCGGAGAGTTCGAAGAGAATGGCTTTGAGGATGTGCGGGATCTGATGCGCCAATGCGGCGGCAAGCCCCGGTATATTCCGGAAAAGGACGAACTGCTGCGCTATGCCGACTGGAACTACTATGAGCGCACGCCGCAGATGGACGCCCTGACCGCCTTTTTGATGAACGAGGGGCATCAGCCCCGCCGGGACGCGGAGGAGATCGCCGGAGAGATCCAGTATGCCTGCGTTGTGGAGGCCGGCATGGAGCAGATCTACGATATTCTGAGCGACTATGACATGGAGCTTGACGGCAATGCCGTCGAAGCCTTCGTGAAGGTGATGATGTCCGTCAAAAACAACACCCGGCTCTGGGCCAACAAAGGCTACACGCCCAACGAGCTGGCCGCGCTCTATTACCGGGGCGCGCCGACAGCGGACGGGACCGGCAGAAAGAAGATCGGCCGGAACGATCCCTGTCCCTGCGGCAGCGGAAAGAAATTCAAGAAGTGCTGCGGGCGGTAACGGAGACGGGAAAAAGGGACTGTTGTAGACAAAAAGAATATACATGAGGTATACTGGAAAAAGTCACGGAATGAAAAATAGAGAGAGGATACTATGAATTTCAACTCCTTAGAATACGCGGCTTTCCTGCCCATTGTATTTGCCCTGTATTGGGCGCTGCCCCATAAATTCCGCGGGGTGCTGCTCCTGATATCCAGCTATTATTTCTATATGAGCTGGAACCCCAGATATGTGGTTTTGATCCTGTTTACAACGGCGGTGTCCTATGCTGCCGCCCTTCTTCTTGAAAAATATCGGAACCGAGCCTCACGCAATGTAATATTGGCGGGAACACTGATCTCCTGCCTTGGCGTACTGTTCTTTTTTAAATATTTCAACTTTGCATCGGAAAGCGTTGCGGCTGTCGCGCGGTATTTTTCCTTCTCGATGCAGCCGATCACCTTGAAACTGCTGCTGCCTGTGGGTATTTCGTTTTATACCTTCCAGACCTTGAGCTATGTGATCGATGTATATCGCGGCGAGGTCAAGGCGGAGCGCAATTTCGGGATCTATGCCGCTTTTATCTCCTTCTTTCCCCAGCTCGTTGCGGGGCCGATCGAGCGGACGGCTAACCTTTTGCCGCAGATCAAAAGTGAAAAGAAATTTGACTATGACCTCGCCATGCACGGCGCAAGGCAGATGCTGTGGGGCTTTTTTAAAAAGGTCGCAGTCGCGGATGTCGCCGCGACCTATGTCAACACTGCGTATGATACGCTGCACTCCTGCACCGGATTCGACCTCTGCGCCGCTATCTTGTTCTTTTCGATGCAGATATATTGCGATTTCTCCGGCTATTCGGATATTGCCATCGGTACGGCGAAGCTGTTTGGCATCAACCTGATGACAAACTTCAAAAGTCCGTATTTCTCGACCTCGATCAAGGAGTTTTGGAGCAGATGGCACATCTCTCTGTCTACATGGTTCCGGGACTATGTTTATATTCCGCTGGGCGGAAGCAGATGCTCCAAACTCCGGAACAGCTTTAATCTGCTTGTGACCTTTTTGGCCAGCGGCCTTTGGCATGGGGCAAACTGGACCTTCGTTGTGTGGGGTGGTATCCACGGAGGCGCTCAAGTGGTGGAAAAGGCGCTTGGATGGGACCGGAAGCGGCGAAAAAATGCAGGGCTGCTTGTCCTGTCGGTGGGCGGCGGTGTTTGCCTTTTGCAATCTGGCGTGGGTATTTTTCCGGGCGGATCACCTGTCGGACGCATGGTATGTGATCTGCCACGCATTTGGCGGTTTTTCGGACATCAGCACATATCTGCACACATCCATAAATCTGGGAGAAGGAAGATTCCTTTACATTTGCAGCCTGTTTCTGATCGTTGCGGCCTATGACTGGCGCTCTTTGAAAACAGATGTGATCGATGAGCTTGCCAAATGGCCGGCAGTGGTTCGGCTTGCGGCAGAGTATGCGGTCGCGCTTTTGACCGTCTTTGCGATCATCGACGGGACGGGAACAAACCAGTTTGTTTATTTCCAGTTTTGAGAGTATTATGAAGAGATTTGTAAAAAGAATCGTACTGTTCGCACTTCCCTTTCTGCTTTTTGCCGTGGGGATCGTCCCGTTTTATCTGGCGCTGACCGGCACGGGAGAGCTTGGGGTCTTAGAGGAGAGCATCGAAAAACAGCGGCAGGAGCATGAGACTTTGCTGGGATTGGGTTACAATGAGGACACCTGCTATTATAAGCTGATAAACGCGGAGCATTATCAAGCGGATGTGCTGGCTCTGGGTACGAGCCGCGTGATGCAGCTCAAGGACAGCTTTTTTCAGGACAGCTTTTATAATTGCGGCGGCGCTGTAAGCGGAAATTACAACGAATACCGGAATTTTTTGCAGAATTTGAATTACAAGCCGAAACTGATCCTGCTGGGGCTGGACACCTGGGTATTTAACGATGAATGGAATAAGCAGGTGTGGGATTATGAGACCTACCGCGAGATTCACTCTGCGAACCGCAGCCGCGGCGCGGTTTTGAAGCAAGTAATCCAGGATTGGCGGTCGAAAAAGTGGGCCTTTGGCGATTTACGCAATTACCCCCAAAATATCGGGTTCAACGGACGAGTCAAGGATGTGGGCTTCCTTTTCGATGGAAGCTATTATTATGGGGACATATACCGGCAGACAGACGCGGAGCCGGAGCGCCTCCTTGCGGATACGATGAACCGGATCGAAAACGGAGATAACCGTTTTGAGTGGGGGGAGCATATCGACCCTGACACGCTCCGTCAGATGGAAGCGCTGCTCTCCTATTGCAAGGAGAACGAGATCGAGGTGGCAGCTTTCCTGACTCCGTTTGCGCCGAGCATTTACAGCGAGATGGAGGCATGCGGGAATTACGGATATATGACGGAGATCATGCCCGCCTGCACCGAGCTTTTTGAGAAATATCAATACGAGATCTACGATTACGCGGATGGTGCCGCGCTGGGCGTTACAGACGCCTACTTTGTGGATGGGTTCCACGGAAGCGAGGTGACCTACGCTTATCTTTTGAAGGACATGGCTGCGAAAAATCAGAGCGTCAGGGATGCCGTTGACCTGAAGAAGATGGACGAGCTTATTTGCGGCAGATACAGTGAAAAGGTCTTTTTCGATCCGGATGAACGGCATGGATAGCCGTGGAAGTCGGAAAAAGGGGACAGAATTCGGCCTGTTGGCATGGACCCGGCTTTGTGCGGCCGTTCCCCTTTTGACGGCAATTGGTGTAAAGGCAGTACCCTATACGAGCAACAGCAGAGGACGTATGTCCTCTGCTGTTGCTTTCTTTTGATAACGGATGAGTTGGCCGGTGGGGAATCGTAAAGCACCTCAGCCCGTCCAGTCGGCACGGGTCTCCCGCACGTCAACATGCGTGAAGCCCTGTCCGGCGTACACGCCCACGCCGCCCCAGTCGGGCATGAGTTCTCTTGCGTAGGCCGCCACCGCTGCCGGGGTCTGGCCCCGCACGGAAATGTCAGCCGCCGTGCCATAGCAGTGCTGGCTGTGGGCCGCGCCGCCCACCTTGGCGTTGTACTGGGGCGTCCGGTAGGCGCTGTGGATGACCACCGGGGCGGCAAAATGGCTGCGGATGCTTTGCAGCACCATCACCAGCCGGGGGGCGGTCAGAACGGCGTCACTGCCGTCCTTGCAGGCAAATTCTTTCACGGTAAAGTTGGCGGACAGCTTTTTGCCGCCGTCCTTCGCCTTGGAATAGGCGTTGATCTCGACCATAGGCCGCTCTCCTTTCGGTTCTTCGGTTTTTTTGCTTTTCAGTTTCCAGACGAGAAAGAACGGGATCACCCGCCCGTCTCCGGCGATGCCCTCCCCTGCCGAATCCATGAAGCAGGTAGATCCGCCTCCGTCCATCATAATGGCGTTGTCCCAGCCGGAGCACGCCAGCAGGTCACGAAGCTGCTCCGGCGTGTGCCGCTCCCGGCTCACATAGTAGGCGTACCGCCCGTTCTTGGTGCCGATGGCCGTCCGTGGGGCGCGGTAGCGCATATCCGACCCGCAGGTGACGGAACTGATCTTCTTCCCGCCGATGATGAGGTGGACGCACTCCATGTAATTCGCGTCCCCGTTGGGTACGGCCTTCACGCCGAAGTCCGCCGGGTTGTTCCAACTGACGGCCCACGCCCGGTAGTCCGGGGCTTTGTGAATCTTGCCGTCTGCTTTCAGGTGGCAGGCCGGTGACAGATCCCGCAGGAAAATGGAGCCGTTGCAGATGGCGTCCCCGCCCGTCTCCGCCAGCATTTTCCGCAGGTTGGCCGGTGTGGAGCGGAGACGCTTCCGGTTGAAATAGATCTTCAAAAATTGGAGGTCGGAGAGCGGGACGGTGCCCGCTCTCGTGCTCATGTGCGGGCCTCCGTGCCCTTGCCCTGATCGCCGGTCTGGTGCAGCGCGTCCAGCATGTTTTTCACAAAGGCCGGGTACGGAACGCCCATCACCGCCGTGTTTTCCAATACGGAAAGGCCCTCGTTGGCGATGAAGAACAGACATACCGCGTCCCGGACGAAATCGCTGTGGGTGGCCTGATCCAGCAGCGCCGCCATCCACACCAGCGACAGCATGACGCCCTTTTTCACCAGTCCCTTGTAGCTGGCCTTGGAGTCCAGCGCCCCGGTCTTGCTCTTTGCCGACTTGTGCCAGACGGCCGCCACCAGCCAGCCGGTGACGTAGTCCAGGACCATGAAGCAGATCAGAACTTTGAGCGCCACATCCCAGCCTCCCAGCGCCTGGGCGATGGCGGAGCCGGCCGCAGCCAGCACTGCCAGCACCGTGTTTTTCATTTGTGTCAGATTCATCGGATTCCCCCTTTGTTGATTCGGACGCTGAACGTCCTCTCTGAACAGTGTACCTGCCGCCGTGGGCGGCCCGCTGGGTAAGCGGTTCAGTTTTTGGGTTCAATTCGGGGGGAGCGAATCAGGGAACAACGGTGCGTCAACGGGACAAAAAATCCGGGGGAGGCAGATCAAGGATCTGTCTCCCCCGGTTCTTATGAAATGACGGTGTATGAAGGTTTTGGAATAGTCAGCCGGTTTGCGCCTTGCTTTGGGCTTTCAGCAGGCACTCGGCGATCAGGAAGTCAGTGGGGCTGTCAATATCCACGGAGCGCTCCGCGGACATGATGCAGGCGTAGCAGCCTTCACCGTACAGGCTGCCGGTGCGGAGGAAGTGCTCCGTTTTCACAAGATAGATGGCGCCGTTCATACGGTAGTAGGTCTCCAACTCCTGCCGGCGCTTGCTGCCGTCGGCGCGGATGAACGCCCGCATACTGCCGTCCGGCGGGAGGGTGTTGCACCAGAGCGGAGAGTGCTCCATCTCACAGACGGAAACAACGCTTTCAGCCTGCTTTTCCTCCATCACGCCGAAGGCTGCCCGAATATCATCGGCGGTACGCAGGGGCGAGGTGGGCTGAAGAAGCATAAAGGCGTCAAAGTGCTGCCCCATTTCCTCGTAGCGGCGCAGCACCTCCCGGATGGCATCCTCAGAGGAAGCGGTATCGGAGGAGGCCTCAGCGCTGCGGAGGAACGGCTCGTCTGCGCCGTACTGCCGGGCGATGTCGGCGTAGCGCTCCGAATCGGTGGAAACGTGAACGGTGCCGAACAGCCCGGCGGCAAGCGCCGTTTCAATGGAATAGGCCAGCAGGGGCTTGCCGTTCAGCGGCTTAATATTTTTGTCCGGCAGGCCCTTGGAGCCGCTGCGGGCGGGAATGATGGCGATGGAACGCATGGTGCCTCCTTACTCCATGACCGGAAGGTCATAGAAGGTTTTTTTCGTGTTATGAGGGGCGCTGCGGAGAAAGCGCAGCAGCTCCGATAAGATCTTCTCCGAGGTGTGTCCGTCGCCAAAGGGGGAATCGGTATTGGCGGCGATGGCCTTGAAGTCCGAGGACATGGCCGTTTTCATAGCCGCCGTGATTGCCTCCCGCTCCGGCGGGCAGTCGATGACACTTTCGGCGCGCATCCGCCCCTTCTGGCGATCGCCGATGTTGACCGTGGGGATGTGCATGGCGGGGGCCTCTACGATGCCGCTTGAGGAATTACCCAGCGCCATTTCCGCGCCCTTGAGGGCGGAGAGATAGCGCCGCATCCCGAGAGACGGCACCACCAGCCAGTTTTTCCGGCTGGCGCCCTCGGCCTGCCAGATGGCGTTGATGGCCCGCCCGCCCGCGTCGGCGTTGGCCAGCGTGACGATATAAGACATGGCGGGGAACGCGTCCATGGCGGCGATCAGCTCATGGAGCTGCCGCTCAGCGGTGTTGTCCTCCAGCGTGACGGGGTGGAAGGTGACCGCGCTGTAAGGCCCGGCGGTCAGGTCAAATTGCAGGCTTTCCGACAGCTCATCCACGGAGAGGAGCGGCGTGCGCAGGCAGTTTTCAACGCCCGGCTCCCCCACGTTGAACACCCGCTCCGGGTGCTCCCCCATTTGGATGATACGCTGCCGGGACTGCTCGCAGCCGGGAAAATGTAGCGTGCTCATTTTGGTGATGCTGTGGCGGATGGCATCGTCCACCGCACCCTCAGTCACATCGCCGCCGGAAATATGCGCGATGGGGATACCGGAAAAGTGCGCGGCGATGGCTGCGGCGAGGATCTCATAACGGTCCCCCAGCACCACCAGAAGATCGGGGCGGCGGGTGGAGAAATAGTCGGCAAAGGCGTTCAAGGCCGCGCCGGTGGCGCGGGTCATACCGGCCTTGCTGTCATCGTCCAGCGGAAAGGGCACGCTGTCATAGGCAAAGCCGTCGCGCGTCAGCTCCTCCCCCGTGCCGCCAAAGGCGGCGCTGAGGTGGCTGCCGGTGGCGGCAATCGTCAATTCGATTTCCGGGCAGTCCCGCAGGCGGATCAGCAGAGGCCGCAGCGGGCCGTAATCCGCCCGGGTGCCGGATACAACACAGACTTGATGCTTCATCTCGTTCCTCACAATTCAATGGCATCGTCCGCCGCGTAATCCCGGCGGGCGGGCGTTCCGATGACGAGGTCCCAATAACGGGCGGAAAGGCCCCGGTCATTCCGCTTCACGGTCAGATCCTCGGCGGTCAGAAGTTTGCCCGCCGGAATGGGCCGCGCCGCAACAACGCGCTTGAGCACGACCTCGGAGATCGAACGCTCCTCCGGGGATGGGGCCTTGCGGCCGCTGCCAAGCCCCGCTTCCACCTGCCGGATAGCGGACACCATCTGACGGAACGCCTCCGGCTCTGTACTGGCAAGGTGGTCCGGGCCTTCCATGTGCCGGTCCAAGGTGAAGTGCTTTTCGATGACCACTGCGCCCCGGGCTGCGGCGGCTGTGGGAATGGCGATGCCTTCCGTATGGTCGGAATATCCCACGGGCAGGCCGAAGGCGGCGCGAAGCGTGTCCATGGCCCGGAGATTGACACGGTCATAGGGGCAGGGATAGCTGGTGGTGCAGTGGAGCAGAGTGATGTCCTCTGCCCCGCCCTGCCGCAGGGCTTCCAGAGACAATTCCACATCCGCCAGAGAACTCATGCCGGTGCTCAGCAGCACCGGTTTTTTCTTGCTGCCCATGTAGCGCAGGTACGGGATATTTCCGATCTCGCCGGAGCCGATCTTGATGAAGGGGATACCCAGCGTCAGCAGAAAGTCCAGACTGTCCGCTTCGTCCGCCGTGGAGGCGAACTGGATACCGATCTCGTCACAGTACGCTTTGACGGCGCGGAAATCGTCATAGGAAAGCTCCAGCCGCTTGAGCATATCGAACTGGGACTCGGCGCGGCCCGTATTGTCCGCCTGATAGTCCGCCTGCGCCACGCTGCGGGTGATGATCTTCTCCGTCTGCCAGGTCTGGAACTTTACGCAGTCCGCCCCGGCGTTTTTTGCGGCGAGACAAAGCTCTTTGGCGAGATCGAGCCGTCCGTTGTGGTTGACGCCGGCCTCGGCGATGATGTAAGCGCCCATGGGGTCACCTCCTGTATTGGATCATAAACCCGTTATCCGGATCAAAGGCCGGGTCCGCGGATTTGCGGAGGGCCAGAAGTTCCTGATACGCCGCCGGGTCAAAAATGCTGCGGCCTACCCAAAATTCCCGGCGGCCGTATTTGTTGAACTGCTTTTTAAAGCCGAACAGACTGTCGTCCGGCGCCATGCCGCCGCCCAGATGCAGCCTGCTCACGCCGTGGGCCGCGCCCCAGAGCGCCGCTTCGTAGAGCAGCAGGTTCCCCGCCGCCAGACTGCGGTAAGCGGCGTCCGAGCCTGCCAAATGATAGTGCATACTGCCGTTGGTATGGAAGAAGATGGCCCCGCTGATGGGCGCTCCCTCCAGTTCCGCGTACAGCAGAAAGGCGTGGTCGGAAAGCTGCTCGCTCAGATAGTCAAAATAGGATGTGCCGAAGGTGTAGTAATCCTCCGCGCTGTGCTTGTCCATGGTTTGACGGTACAGCTCCAGAAACGGCGCGTATTCCGACATGGGCGCTTTCCGCACCGTGACACCGCTCCGCTGCGCCTTGCGTACCATGTTGCGGTTTTTGCTGTCCATATTGGCGAGGATCAACTCCGGCGAGGCGGTATCCATATAGATGGTGTCACGCAGATAGCGGGTGTCCGTCATAGGCGAGACCGCGCCGTGATTATCCAGCAGCGGATGGTAGCGCAGGAATTGCGTGACGATGCGCTGCTCCAGACAATAGGCCCGCAGCTCCTCCATGAAGATCTGCTGGGCTTCCGGTGAAAGCGGGGCGTCGGTCAATGGGCCGCCGTAGCCGTAGGGCGTTTCCAGATCGTAAAGGCGGCCTGCCGGGAGCAGACCGTGAAAACGGGGATCGTCCGCGATATCGCTGCGCATGACCACATAGCACATCCGCTCCGCGCCGTGCTCAAAGCAGAGCAGCAGCGGTTCGCCGTCTCCGTGGAGCTTTAGGGAAACCGCATATTCACAAAGATAATAAATGTCCCACCCGGCGAAGGAGCGGACGCAGGCGTTCCATGCTTCCGGCGTCTGCTGGGTCAAAACGTTCATAACAACAGTCCTTTGTAAGTATTGAGCGTATCCATGAGATAGTCTATGTGCGCCGTGTCGTACCGCTGGTCGATGGGCAGAGAGAGCATCTGGGCGGCCAGTTTTCTCGCCAGAGGCCGCTCGTCAGCCTGTACGCCGTCGAAGGGCCAATGTACCGCACAGTAGATCCGATGCTCCATCAGACGGCAGCGCAGGGCATCTCGGCCCTTCACCCGGACAGGCAGGCGTCTACGCTGTGTGGCTTTTCAGAAAGCGTATTGAGATCCAAGTAGAATTCGCCGCCTAATTCCATCGTGTGCGCTCCTTTCCGAAAAGGCATGTTACATTTTGCTGTCCAGACCCTTTCCGGTCTCGATGTGCTCAAAATTCGGCAGATACGCCGCCATGATGGCGATGATCTCGTCCTTTGTAGGGCGCGGTTCGGCGAAGGCGGCGGTCAGCTCACGGAAAAGCGTTTCCACCCGTTCTCTGTCGGGAACGGCTTTCCCGGTGATGACGCCCAGAGATTGAAAACGCTCCATGTCCGCCGTTTCCTCCTCCGTCACGAATTCCTCAAAGGCCTTTTCGCCGGAGGTGTCCGACACCGCGTAATGGACGGGATACAGGGTACCGCCGTGCTTCAGTTCCTCGGCGCGGTCGATGGCCTCCTCGTCCGAGGCACATTCCAGCACCTCGTAGCCGTGGGCCTTCAAAAGCGCGGTGCCGATGGCGTCAAAGGTCATCATCTGGGCCTCGGCCAGCTTCGGGAAGAAGATGGCCCGGTTTTCGCCCAGCATACAGGACAGCAGGCAGATCTGCCCGGATTCCTCGGGACTGACGAAGTAGCGTCTCACGTCGGAGGGGGCGGACAGCGGCTGGAGCTTGGAGAGCCGTGCCAGAAAACCGGCGGGCAGAGAGCCGTTGGAAAAGGCCACGTTGGCGAACCGGGCCGTTTTCACCGGGAACTTGTCTGAATAGCTGAAGATCACGTCCTCCATGATGCGCTTGGAGGCGCCCATGATATTCACGGGGTTCGCGGCCTTATCCGTGGATACGCAGAAGTATTCCTCCGGCGGGAACGCCGTCAGCAGGTCGAGGAGGCGCTTGGCGTGGAGGACGTTGTTCTGAAGCAGGGCCTCCACGCTGTAAATATCCTTTTCAGAGCGGACGTGCTTATGGGCGGAGAAATTTCCCACGATATCGAAGCCGCCCCGGTCACGGAACATCTTCTCAAAGACCGGCGACGCGAAATCCATGGGATAGGGGATGTAATCCTCCGGCACATACATGCCCTTGGTGGAGCGAAGATCCCGGGTCAGCTCCGCCAGGGCGTTTTCGTTGTAATCCACCACCACCAGCGACGCGGGCTTAAAGGGCAGCAGCGCCTTGATGAAGCTGGAGCCGATGGAACCGGCTCCGCCGATGACGAGCACCGACTTTCCGGCGATTTTTTTGGTGAGGACGTCCCGGTTGTCCTCGATGTCGGCGCTGAACATGGACACCGGGCGCTTGGTGACGTATTGACTGATGAATTGATCTAAATGAAACATATTTTTCCGCACCTTTTCAAGCTTCGCCGGGGCGGCCGGCCCCGGCGGCATGGTTCGCTGATTTATCTTTACAATACCACGGCTTTCGATCAAAAACAACGCCCGTTCACGTCCCACTGTCTCCCATAACAGGGAGCCAGAGTTGATTCCGGCCATCGCGCGATCATCAAAAGCGTTGGTGAGGCTGACTGCCTGCCGGTCACGGCTCACGGTTTCCCGTAGAGCCGCTCCCGCATTTTTTCCAGCTCGTCCAGCTGACCCATGTCCAGCCAGTCCTCCTCGCCCACCGTGTAGGCGCTCACGCGGCGGCCCTTGCGCCGCTGACGCTCGATGATGTCGGGAAAGCCGATGACCTCGTCCTCCCCGATGTCGTCCAGCACCTCCGGCTCCACGAGATACAGTCCGGTGTTGGTCAGGAACTGGAACGCCGGCTTCTCCCGCATGGCGGTGATGACACCGCCCTCCCCCGTCTCGACAACGCCGTAGGGGATGGTGACGCGCTTTTCCGCGCAGACCATTGTGACGGCGCTGCCGCTCTCCCGGTGGAAGCGCAGCAGCTTTTCATAGTCGGTGAAGATGAGCAGGTCGCAGTTGGTGAGGAAGAAGGTGCCGGAGAGCTTCCCTTTCAGCAGGTTCAGTCCGCCGCCTGTGCCCAAGGGCTTGTCCTCATCGTACCAGATCGTGTTGAAATGTTCCTCGTTTTCGCTGAAATAGGCCTTTATCAGCTGTTTTTTGTAGTTCACGATACCGTGGAACTCCGTGCAGCCGTACTGCCGGAACTGCCGCATGATGTGCTCCATGATGGGCAGGTCGCCCACTGGGATCAGGGGCTTGGGCAGAATTTTGGTGTACGGCTCAAGGCGCGTGCCCTTGCCGCCCGCCATGATGACCACGGGCAGCCCCAGCGCGGGGAGCGGCTCCGGCTGGATCTTCCCTTCCAGCACGATGTCCGTGACACAGGCGTCCCCGTCCAGCACCGGTACGGCAACGCAGCCGTGCCGGGCCAGCAGACGGAGCGCCTCCTCCCTGCTGCGGGCGGCGATGGGGTGACGGTTGCCGGCGTTTGCCGCGCTGTCCTCCAGTGTGCCGCCGGCGAGCAGGTAGCGCCGCACGTCGCCGTCTGTCAGCGCAGCGGTGAGATGCCCGGCCTCGTCAGTGAGAAAGAGGATCTTTTTTTCGTTTTGATTCAGGCGGGCCAGCGCTGTACGCAGACTCTCCGTTTCCGGAATACAAAAAGGGCTGGCGTTCATAACGCTGCCTCCTTCCCAATACTTGTAGATGATAAATAGCGGCCTTGTGATTGGCCGAGACGGTCAACGATCAAGCCGATACATGCGTTCAGAAAGAGGACTTCTCTGCCGCGCCGGATGGCTCCGTCTGCTTCATATAGGTCAGCATACGGGCCATGGCGGCTTGCCCGTCTTGATGCTTCGCGATCCCTTTATGCAGGTTTTCACGAATGATAGGCTTGAGCGGCAGCGAATCGATCAGATTTCGTTCAGGCTGTGCCTCCTGATGCTCCATGATCTCGGAGACTACGCGCTTCCGAAGTTCCTTTTGACCGAGAATAAGCCGCTGGCGAAGCGTAAACCGGTAGGTCTGTCCACCATCCCCGCAGAGCGTCTGCTCCAACGTGTCCGCAACGCGGATATAGGCTGGTACAGCAGAATCGTAGTGGTAAAACGGTTCCATAGAGGCCAATGTCAGACATTCGCCGTCCGTATCGGCGGACGCGGCGGCTAAAAAGCCTTCCAGCGTAGTGATCTTGGGGAGTTCATGCATATTTTCCACCTCCAGATCGGGAGGGATCGGAAGCGGGCGGAGGATATGACAGGCGCGGCCCATGGCGGCGATCTCCGCCAGCGATGTGCTGATCCACAGATAATTGCGGTCGGCCGCGATGGCCCATTGCTTCACGGAATACTTGGAGATCACATGAAAATTCGGATAGGCGGCTTCCATTTCCGCCAGTCGAGGAATATCCTGTTCTAACGGGTGCGGTCGGTAAATAAATTCGTCCGGATGCGCTTTTAGAAACCTCTCGATCCAATCCAGCGTCAGCCGCTGGGAGTCTCGATGAACCTGCACCAGCTCCGTCATGGAGCAGTGGAACTGCGCTTCCAGCGCGGCAATATTCTCTTCCCCGTAATTGGCGTAGGCAAAGCTGGAGATCAACAGGTGCCACGGCCGTTCCGGATCAAGACCATATTCTTCAGCCAGTGCCTTGCGTGAGCGGTAATACGCATGAAATCTGGGACGGCCATAGTCCATTTGGATCGCCCCCGTTACATAGAGATTTTGTGGCGCAGCACCGTCGCGCAGCAGCCGCTGCCTGGCATGCTCTCCCCAGCAGAGGTGCTTAGCTGAAAGCGAACATCCTGATGTGACCACTAAACCATTGCGGATGTCGAAATCCGAGTAGACCTGTTCCCACTGAAGATTGACCAGTTTACTCGGTTTCCCCGCCATTTGCAGATAATGAAAGACATTTTCGTCGTAGCGGAGCCACGGCGTCACAACGACCCGGGCCTTTTCCCGGCAGAAACGCGCAAATCCCGGACCGCTGAACGGAATGATCTCGCAGGTATAGCCGCGGCGCTCAAGTTCATATTTGATGAGAGCGTCATTTTCGACCTCCCGGTTCACATGCTCATAGCAGATCAGAAAATCAATCATGTTGTTCCTCCTTTTTTCGCTTTTGAAGAAGGAAGCGTAATAGAAACAGAAACGGCGGCAGGCGCAGAATCGCGGAAAGCGCGATGTAGACAGCGGCGCCGATGGCCACCTGCAGCACCAGTGTGAAAAAGCCGGGGCTTCGCAGCGTACCGATCAGGAATACGGCACCGCCCATGACAAGGGCGACCAGCAGCTGGGGAAGGAAGTCGGCAATATGCTCGGAGAGCGTGTAGTTCAGATAGACACGGTTGGGCCGGATATTGATAAGCTCGAAGAGCACATAGGCGGCGATCTCGCCCGCGGCGATGAGCAGGACGGAGTCAAACAGCAGCGCGGTGACAAGGATCACAAATACGCCGACAGCCTTTTGCGCCATCTGCACCCGCAGGTAGACATCACTGCGGCCGATGGCAAGAAGCCCCTGAAAATTGGCGGTCTGCAGCGGCTTGATCATCAGGGCGATACAGAGGCAGCGCAGATACGGCACGCAGGGCAGCCACTTCTCCGTCAGGATCAGCGTGATGACCGACTCGCCGCAGACAGCGAGCCCGATCAGCGCCGGGAAAAGAACGGTGGAGCTGATCTGGATCGCTTTTCGCACCGTGTCCTTTACCGCCTGACGGTCCTCCTGCATCCGCGAGAGAATGGGCATCAGCACATTGGCGATGGTCGAATCAACGTTTGTAATAAGCAGAGAGGGGAACTGATTGCCTTTATCGTAGAAGGCAAGGTCAGCGGAGGTGTATTTTACCCCGATCACAAGACTCCGCAGCTGGCGGTATAGGGCGTCTGTCACCGAGGAAACAGCGATCTTCCAGCCAAAGCCGTAGACCGCGCGGATGCTGTCGATGGAAAACACCAGCCGGGGCCGCCATCCGCTGAGAAGGCTGATGACGATCACATCGGCAGCGGATTTTGTCAGGTACTGCCCCACCAATGCCCATGCGCCATACCCGCGAAGCGCCATAAAGATACCCACGCAGGCGGACAACCCCGTCGCACAGACCGAAGAGAGGAAAAGCAGGCGGAACTTCATCTGCCGCATGACATAGGCGTTCTGCACGGTAATGATGGAGGAAGCCACCAGCGCCAGGCTCATGACACGGATGTAGGGAGCCAGTCCATCGTATCCTGTCCATACAGAAAGATACGGCGCGAGAAAAAACAGGATGAGATAGACAACGCAGATCACGCCGAAGCTGAAATATAGCGTCGAGGAGAAGTCCACGTCGCTCGCTTCCTTCTTTTGAATGAGAGAGGAACCGAAACCGGTCAACGCCAACGCGCTGGAAATGCCGGTGAACACCGAGACCATGGCGATGATGCCGTAATCCTCCGGCGCAAGAAGCCGCGCCAGAATGATCGACACCACAAAGCTAACGATCTGCGCCATGATCCGCTCAGCGAATGCCCAGCTGAAGTTGGCGAAAATATTTGATTTTCCGTTGTGCCGGCTATCCATACGGGTCGTTTATCCTCTTTCGTTCAACACTTCTGTTCGCCTACGCAGTCCTGATACCACGCAAGATAGCGGTCCGCCATGGCGTCCAGCGAAAAGTTCCGCCCGTGGCGGCGGATGGCGTCCTGATCCCAGGCGGTTTCCAGTGCCTGCGCCATGGCGGCGGACAGCGCCTCGTCGCTGCGTTCATGGCAGAGCAGCATGGCGCAGGGGTCATACAGGTCCTCGGCGGCATCAAGGTCCGCGAAGGTCACGCAGGGCGTGCCCTGAACGAAGCTCTCCGCCAGAGAAAGGCCGAAGCCCTCGTCCTTGCTGGGCAAAACCGTTATATCGGCAATGCGGTAAAGGGAGAGCAGTTTGGGTTGTGGGACAAATCCCAGCAGATGCACATGAGAGGGGGCGGTGAGCCGGGCAATTTCCTCCCGGATCGGGTAGCTTTCATCGATCGGCCCGGCCAGCAGAATGTGCAGGCGGCCGCGTATCTCCGCGGGAAGCAGCTCGTATGCGCGGACAAGCTGCGCCTGATTTTTTCGATCGCAAACACTTCCGGCACAGACACAAAGCAGCGCGTCCGCCGAAAGCCCGTATTCCTCCCGCAGTCCCGGCAGATCGGCGGCGGGATGCATCGCGACGCCGTTTAGGATCACGGCAATGGACGCGCCGTCCGTGAGGCTGTAAGGCTCACGGTACAGGCGCTTTTTGATGCCGCTGCTGATGAGCGATACCGGCCAATGCGCCGCATCCGCCTCGCGAAGAAAGGTGATCTCGGACATGGCATCGGCCTTCGAAACCTGTGACAGCTGTGCAATCAGCCCGTGGAGCGTCATCACCGTGGGCACGCCGCTTTCCCGGCACACATCGTAGTACCGGCGCATATCCGTACCGATGCCGTGACAGTGAATAAGGTCTGGCCGCCACTCCGCGATGGCGCGGCGCAGCGCGGCGCAGTTCATCCGGTAATAACCGGTGCGCAGACGGGCGGAGAGAGGGCCGGACGCCCGGAAAAACGCGCCGGCGCCCGCAAGCGCCCCCTTGCATCCCGCGCTGCGGAACACGTCGCTCCAGGTGTGTGAGAGGACCCGCGCCTCGTGGCAGTGCGCTTCAGGCGTGATGACATTACTGAAAACAGAAAGCTCGCAGCGGCTTCCGATGTGCTCCGCCATCTGCTCAAGCAGGATACCGAAGCCCGTCCGGTTTCTCTGAAAGCCGGGAAGCTCTTCACTGTACAGATACGGTGTCACAAACAGAACTTTCATCATCGGACAACCTTTCAAATTCTGAGGAAGCGGGACTGTTCATCAGCCACAGGGCAAGTCCCGCCGCATACCAGAGGAAACGCTCGGTGTAGATGTTCTCACCGACGCCGGTAACGAGGGCGGTGACGATCATCCCCAGCGGCAGCAGCGCCGCCGGGTTTGTCCGCCATTGCAGATGGGAGATGAGACGCACCAGCGGAATACCGAACAGAAGCAGGCCGATCAATCCTAAATCAGAAAGGATGGCGATCAGAATATTATGTGCACCGCTGTGATCATCTCCGTTTGCTTGCAACACAGCTATGGCGGTGCCATAGCCGGTTCCGACCAGCGGGTGAGCCTTGATGGAGTGTTCGATCAGGATCCGCCATATTCCGGTCCGTTCAGAGGTTCCGCCCCAATAAGGGCTGAAAGGATTCATATGATGCCAGAAAGAGGCGGTGTTCTCCTGAAGCTGCTGGATAGTCTCCTCCCGGCTGGGCTGCTCCGGCTGAGCGAGAGCGACCTCAGGCGGGACTTCCGGGGTTTCCGGCTGAATGGGAGCAGCTTCGAGTGGGGCCTCCGGAACTTCCGGCTGAGCGGGAGCGACCTCAGGCGGGACTTCCGGGGTTTCCGGCTGAACGGGAGCGGCTTCGGGCGGGGCCTCTTCCATCTGCGGCGCCGGGTGCGCCATATCGTACCGCCAAAGCTCCACACGCTGCTGAATCTGCGGCGCGGTCAGGCAGAGAATGGCGGACAGGCAGCAGAGCACGGCGAGGCCTGCCGTTTGGCGGCGGCGTTCCCTCCCCTTTTTGCCGCGCAGCAGCGAAAGGACTCCCAACACAGCACAGCCGCCCACCAGACCAAAGAGAGAACTGCGTGAACCGGTGAGGATCAGCAGGTACAGCGAGCAGACATAGCCGACGAAACAGACAACAGACCTCCACTCGCCTTTACGGTCAACGAGGCGTACAGCCATGGCTGCGAAAAACAGGATAGCGGTTTGGGCGAGGCTCATGCCAATGACGTTGACATTGGTAGCGCCCATAAACCAATAGCGACCGCCGGGAGCCTCGACCTCGCGGAAATTCAGGCAGAAGAGCATATAAGAGACCACCGCCACGCAGCTCCATGGGAGCAGCCGCCAGAGCCGCGCCCTGCGCTGGCTGGGGAGCGCGGCCATCAGCACCGCTAAAGCGACGCTCATGCCGAGGGAGAATGTATCGGGAGTAACGCAATGCCCAATACAGGCTGCGGAAAAGAAGACATAGAGGATCAGCAGCGCCGGATAGGCAAACCGGCGCACCCACTGTCCCGGCTTCTCCCGCAGGAGGACGGTCAACCCCTCAACCGCCAAAAACAGCAGCGTAAAATAGCGGGAAGCGGTCAGCCCCGGGAGAATATTACAGTTATTGTCCAGCAAAATGGCAGTCAGCAGCGGCGCCAGCAGATATTCCGGTACCGCCAGCAGCGGCAGGGAGAGCAGGATACAAAGTCCCCCCCATACGAGGCTGCCTGTTTCGCCGGTCCAGGCGGCAAGAAAGCTCAGCGCCGCCGCGAGATACGGAAGGCAGCGGCTCTGCCGCAATCGTTTCAAGGCTTTTTTCATGTTGGAAGGTCCTCCTGTAACAGCGCGGACAGCAGCTCGTGAGGCTTGTCCAGCATGATATAGCGCAGCGATCTGAGCTGCGCGAAGCGCTCCGGTTCCGTTAAATCGTCGATCACCACCGGAACATGATTGATGTGAGCCTGATATAAAACGGTAGAATACAGTCCGATGACATGGCGCGTGCGAAGGATAGAGGTCTCGATCCCGACTTCGGCGTTCACCTCGATCTCAAAATCGGAAAACAGCCGCCGGACGGTTGCCATATCTGAGTATACCGGGTGGGGCCGTATGGCCACCACAACACCGCTTTTCCGCAGCATTTGCAGGCGTTTCGCAATTTTTTCCAGCATCTGCGGCGTTTCTGCCTGCAAATAATAAGTGTAGTCCACAGCCTTTTCCACGTCTTGCGCGTCCCACGGCTGCATGGACGGAGGCAGCTCCACGCGGAACTGCGTCGGCTCCGTCCGCAGCGCACAAAAGAGCTTGCGGTAATATTCGTCCCAGACATAGCAGCGGTCAAAGCAGAAGAAAGAATCACGGATATAGTAGAGCTTTTCTCCATGCATGACATTGATGTGCTCCACGCCGAGACGATGGCAGTATTCCGTCAGGAATGAGGAGGTGTAGGAATATTCCTCGCTGACGATGATGGCTTTAGGGCGGTACGTTTCATACAGACTCCGGTACATGGCGAGTTTCGCCATGCACTTGAAACGGAAGTAGAACGCAGCGGGATAGCGGCGTGCCAACTCCCTCAGGAAAGAACAGTCCTCCCCTGTCAGAAAGAGCGCGTTCTGGAAGTCCCGCACCTGCCGGATACCGGGAAACTCCTGCCGGAGCGAGCATGGGAGGATCGCGTCCGGGCCGGCAAACGCAAATACGGCATCCGCCGCCTGCTCTTTGCGGGGAGCGGCGCGGCGCAGCAGCTGTCTCCGGTAAACGGGCAGAAGCAGCATGGCCGCAGCCTGATACATCACACGGAGGATGGGGCGCTCCAGCATCATTTGACAGCGGTACTGCGCGTAAGCGCGCTCAAGCAGATCCTCCGGCTCCGGCAGGCCCTCTAAAATGGCCTTCTGCCGCGCCACCGGAACATCGAAAAGCGTGTTGCGGTCACCGTTCAGCCGGATGACCGCCGATTTAAGCGTCTGGAGTAAGTTCATGGCAGAAAACTGCCCTCCTCTTGTTACTTATCGAACCGGCCGGTCGAATCAATACGGTTCTTCGCTTTATTACAAAGAGATTGTAATGGATTCTGATTCTCTCAATCTCTGTTAAAAACATCCCGGGTATATACCTTTTCAGATACATCCTCCAGATCCTTTGTTCTGCGGTTGGCAAGGATCACATCCGCATCGGCTTTAAATGCCTCTAAGTCTTGTATGCAGCGATAACCGCAAAAGCTTTCTTCATGCAGCGTCGGCTCATAGATCATAATTTCGATCCCTTTACCGCGCAGCTTCTCCATTACATCTAAAATCGCACTGGAGCGGAAATTGTCGCTGTTCGATTTCATCGTCAGCCGGTAAACTCCGACTACCTTCGGGCGGCGGCGCATAACATCCTCCGCAATAAATTCCTTGCGCGTCTGATTCGAACGAACAACAGCCGCCATTAGATCCTGCGGCACATCCCGATAGTTTGCCAACAGCTGCTTTGTATCTTTCGGCAGACAATATCCGCCATAGCCGAAAGAAGGATTGTTATAGTAACTCCCGATGCGGGGATCAAGGCACACTCCGTTGATGATATCTGCTGTATCCAGCCCCTTACTTTGGGCATAGGTATCCAGCTCATTGAAAAAGCTGACACGCAACGCAAGAAAGGTATTGGCAAAGAGCTTTACAGCCTCTGCCTCTGTCGATGAACAGATCAACGTGGGAACGTCCCGTTCCAGCGCGCCCTCCTGCAACAGGGCGGCAAATCCCTCCGCCTCCATTCTGCAGCTCTCCGGCGCACCCACAATAATACGGCTGGGATGAAGATTATCATACAGAGCGTGGGATTCACGCAGAAATTCCGGGGAAAACAGGATCCGCTCGGTATCATATTTTTTTCGCATCGCCGCAGTATACCCCACCGGTATCGTGGATTTGATAACGATCACAGCCTCCGGTGCTGTCGAGCGAACCAGCCGGATCACTTCTTCCACATAAGAGGTATCAAAGAAGTCCTTTTCATCGTCATAGTTGGTAGGCGTCGCTACGATCACATAGTCCGCATCCCGGTAGGCTGATTCCGCGTCAGCGGTAGCCCGCAGATTCAAGGGCTTCTCTTTCAAATACCGCTCGATCTCCGCATCCCGAATCGGAGACTGTCTGCGGTTCAGCATATCCACTTTTTCAGGAACCACATCCACGGACCACACTTCATGATGCTGCGCGAGCAGTATGGAAAGAGACAGTCCTACATAGCCGATTCCGGCAACCGCAATTTTCATATCAGTTCCCCCATCTATCCTCTGTTATCTCACGCATGCTTTACATAGCGGATCTTTTTATATACGCCGAAAATCAGATTGCCCGCTGTATGCACGATACTGAGACATGCGGATTCCTTCCGTACCTGCCGAAAGAGTCTGTAATGCCATTTGATCAGCTTGACATAGCTCTGATTGCTGATCGATCCGCTGCGGCGGCGATAACTCGCCAAAATCTCCGGCAGGAGGTAACAATCTGCTTTGTCGATCACATACAGCCACATGGCATAGTCATTGTTTTTCCGGATATCCGGGATCTGGAGCAGCCCGATCTCCTGCGCGTCATACATGACGGTGAGGCAGCCGGGCCAGCAAAAGCGCAGCATCCCCGCTTTCGTGATATGCCGCGGTCCTTGCACCGTCACGCCCAGCGGCTGTGACGCCTCGTCGATCTCCTGATAGTATGTGTAAGAAAAATGACAGTTCGCCTTTTCCATAAAGAAGATCTGCCGCTCCAGCTTTTCCGGATGCCAGAGATCATCGCTGTCCAAAAACGCGATCCAGCGCCCCTTTGCTTCCCGCAACGCATAATTACGGGAGACCGCAGCACCGCTGTTCACCTCATTTTTCAAATAACGGATACGCGCGTCTGACAAAAACGGCGCGACCACATCGTCGCTGTTATCCGAGGAACAGTCATCCACGATCAGCAGCTCCCAGTTCTTATAGGTCTGCGCCTGCACCGAGCGGATGGAGTCCGCAATATATTGCGCCGTATTGTACGACGGCATAATGATGGAAACGAGATCGTACATTTTTTACTGTACTCCTGTCAGCAGTTCTTTGCCCTCTGCCTGTAATTTCTGATACGCTTCCTCGCTCACCTGCGCTGTTCGGAGCAGATAATCGCCCAGATCCTCGGCGGTGTCCATGCCGTCAGCGGAAATATCCTCCCGGCAAAAGACCTTTTTCACCGTGAGCAGAACGATCTTCACATCGCCCAGAAAGGTGATGCGGCGAATATAGCGCAAGTCTGTGGCCAGCTTATCCTCCCAGGAGATCGCGTTGCGTCCGCTGACCTGCGCAAGTCCCGTCAGACCCGGCATCACGGTATGGCGGAGACGCTGCTCCGGCGTCATGAACACCATATCCCGCACCAGCTGCGGCCGGGGACCAACGATGGACATATCACCCTTGAAGATGTTCCAAAGCTCCGGCAGCTCGTCAAGGCTGGTGGAGCGGAGGGTACGGCCAAACCTCGTCAGCCGGACCTCGTCGGGCAGCAGTTCGCCGTTTTCGTCCCGTGCGTCTGTCATGGAGCGGAACTTATACATTTTGAAGATCTTCTCGTCCTTACCGGGGCGCGGCTGACAGAAAATGACGGGGCTACCCAGTCTTGTCCGCACCAGAACAGCCACGGTCAGCAGCACCGGGGACAGCGCCACAAGGGCGCAGCCGGAGAGAAGAACGTCCAATATTCGCTTGATGTAACGGGCGTAGACGCCCGGCCTTGCCTGTTTCACAAAAATAACTTCCTATGCTCTTTTTTACGCAAAGCAGGCGTGGATCAGCGCGATGATGCCGTCCACCTGCTCCTCCGTCAGCTTGTTGTCGCTGGGCAGGCACAGGCCCCGCTGGAAAATGTCCGCGCCCACGTCGGGCACACCGCCGGCGATATAGGCGTTGGTGCGGCAGCGGAGGCTTCCCTCCCGGCCCACGCACTCGTGCAGGCGGTACATGGGCTGCATGTGCATGGGCTTCCAGATGGGGCGGCCCTCGGCGTTGTACCGCGCCAAGACCTCCAAAATTTCCGTGGGGCAGGACTTCCCCGTCTCAGGGCGGTAAAGGGCTTCGCTATCACTCCGCACCTGTGGGCACATGGCGTCCTCATCGATGATGAGGGCGGAGAGCCAGTAGTTCGGCTCCGTGCCGGCCACGATGGGGTTCATCGTCACAGGCAGATCCCGCAGACCCTCACGGTAGCGCTCATAGACCGCCTTTTTCTGGGCGATATGCTCCTGCAAATGGGGGTACTGCCCCCGCACCACGCCTGCGACGACGTTGCTCATGCGGTAGTTGTAGCCCACTTCCTCGTGCTGATACCACGCGGCGTTCTCCCGGGCCTGCGTCGCCCACTTCCGGGCACGGTTGGCGTCCTCAAGGGAGTTGGTCAGAAGGCAGCCGCCGGCAGAGCCGGTGATGATCTTGTTGCCGTTGTAGGAGATGGCGGCGTAGTCGCCGAAGCTGCCGCACTGCCTGCCGTTCACCGTGGCGCCCATGGCCTCGGCGGCGTCCTCGATGAGCAGCGCGCCGTGATTCTCGCAAATGCGCTTGATCTCGTCCACCTTGGCGGGGAAGCCGTAGAGGTGGGCCATGACCACCAGCTTCACCTCGGGATAGAGCGCAAACGCCTTCTCCAGCGCCACAGGATCCATGTTCCAGCTGTCTGCCTCGGTGTCGATAAAAACGGGGATGCCGCCCTCGTAGACCACGGGGTTCAGCGTAGCGTCAAAGGTCATATCCGAGCAGAACACACGCCGCCCCTCAAGCGCGCCGTAGCTGATGGGAGGCTTGCCGTAGAGCCGCTCCCCCGCCAGCTTCACGCACAGGTGCAGCGCGGCGGTACAGCAGGCGAGGCCGACCGCATAACCGACCTCAGCCTGTGCGGCGGCGATGCGCTCGACCTCGTTGATATTCTCGCCCACGGTGCTCATCCAGTTGGTATCGTAGGCAAGACGGATATAGTCCAGTTCCTCACCGTGCATGGTGGGGGTGGCGAGAAGGGCCTTCTGTGCGAAGGGGGGAAAGGAAATTTTTTCGGGTGAAAACATACGGACACTTCCTTTTTTCAGATCATGCGGATGCCGGACAAGTCAGGATACCGCAGGGGCGGGCGCCTCTACTTCCTCGCCCTGCGTCCGGTTGACCTCATCCGGCTCACAGAAGGTGGGCACCACCCGGTGCAGCACCTCCCGGATGCAGGAGATATCCTCCGTCCGCATGGTTTTTTCCAGCGCGTCATTCAGCAGCGTCAGCTTTCGTTCCAGTTCCTCCGGCGTCACCGGAGGCTGGTGCTCCACGAAGATCATGCCGTTAACCGTCTTTTCCAGATCCCGGTTGGCGATCAGCAGTTCCTCGTAGAGCTTCTCGCCGGGACGCAGGCCGGTCTCCACGATCTCGATGTCCCGGTACGGCTCGTAGCCGGACAGTCGGATCATGTTCTCCGCCAGTTCCAGAATTTTCACCGGACGGCCCATGTCCAGCACGAACAGCTCGTTCTGCTTGGCCATGGCCCCCGCCTCCAGCACCAGCTGGGCGGCCTCGGGGATGGTCATGAAATAGCGGATGATCCGCTTGTCCGTCACGGTGACGGGGCCGCCCGCCGCGATCTGACGGCGGAACAGGGGCACCACGGAGCCGTTGGAGTCAAGCACATTGCCGAAGCGCACCGCGGCGAAGGTGGTCTGGGAGCAGCCGGCCATGGACTGCACCACCATTTCGCACAGGCGCTTGCTGGCGCCCATAACGGAGGTGGGGTTCACGGCCTTATCCGTGGAGATCAGGATGAACTTCTTGACGCCGTGGGCGTCTGCCGCCCGGACGGTGTTCAGCGTGCCGAACACGTTGTTGCGGATGGCCTCCTGCGGATTGCTCTCCATCAGGGGGACGTGCTTATGAGCGGCGGCGTGGAACACCACGTCGGGCTTGTAGGTATCAAACAGCAGTTCCAGCCGCCGGGAGTCCCGGACGGAGCCGATCTCCACGCTGAGGGGCAGCTCCCTGCCGTACTGGTACAGCAGCTCCTGCTGGATGTCATAGGCGTTGTTTTCGTAAATATCAAAAATGACCAGCCGCTTGGGACCGTACTTGACGATCTGGCGGCACAGCTCGCTGCCGATGGAGCCGCCGCCACCGGTGACCAATACGGTGCGCCCGGACAGCAGCCCTCCCACAGCGGTCGTATCCAGATGAATGGCGTCCCGGCCCAGCAGATCCTCGATCCGCACCTCCCGCAGCTGCTGGCGGATGGGCTTCTGCTCGATCAGCTCCAGCGTACTGGGCAGCGTGGAAACCTTGATGCTCCGGTCTGTCAGCTGACGCAGGATCTCCTTACGGTGGAGGTCGTCCATGGAGGGGATGGCGAAGATGGCCTCGTGGATGTCCATGGCCCGCATGCGGGGCAGCGCCTGTGAGATCGTTCCGCTGACCGGCACGTTCCGGATCCGCTTGTTGACCTTGCCCTCGTCATCATCGAAGAAGCACTGGACGGTATAACGGCTACTGGGGTTGTGCTGGATCTCGTTGAGCAGCTGTACACCGGCGGAACCGGCGCCGATGATGGCCACGGGGATCGTACCCGTCTGCCGGCTGCGCAGCACCCGGGCGCGGTAGCTGCGGTAGCCGAAGCGCACCACCAGCATTTCCAGCACCCACAAACTGGCGATGGCCGCCAGCAGCACGAAGGAAATGACGCCGATACCGCTCAACCGGGCGATGGTCTCATAGGCGGTAAAGCCGCAGAACGCCGAGGCGATCAGCATGAGATACTCCCGGCTCTCGGCATACCGCCACAAGCTGTCGTAGGTCTTGAACACCAGCTGGGCGAGAACTGTACAGCCGTACAGCAGCGCCGCGTTGCCCCAGAAATTCTCCTCCGCGCCGGTGGCGGTATAGGGCAGCAGCACCGTGATGAACTTGTAAGCCGCCACTGCCACCGCGAACAGGAACGCGTCGCAGAGGAACAGCAGCTGTCTCCGAAATCGGCTCATATAGGTACTCCTTCACCGGCGGACCGGTGTGTTTTTTGCTTATTGGGCGGCGTCCTCCGCCTCCCCTTCTCCGCTCTGTACCACCAGGGACAGCACGGTGTACGCATCCTGACCGGACAAGGCTTGCGCCTTCACGGAGCGGCACAGCGTCAAAAACGACTGATTCGTTTCATTCAGCTCCACCGTTTCCAGACGGCCCTCGGCGTTCATGGCGTCCAGCGCCTCGCCCAAGGCCAGGACGCCGTCCACAAACGTTTCCGCGTTGTCCGCGCCCATGGCGGGCAGGACTTCCTCGCGGTAGAAATCCATTTGCAGATTCCAGCCGTCGGGACTGGAGCGCACCTGACGGATGCCCTCCAGAGAGCAATCAAACAGCTCGTCCCACTCCTGACGGGGCAGGTAGTAATAGCGGGCCAGCGCGCTGTCATTCTCATAGGTGCCGGAGGCGCGCAGCTGCTTCACATACTTCAGCAGATCGCCGTTGTAGGCGCGGTCATCCAGCTGTACGGCGTTGGCCACATAGCTCCGCTGATAGCTGTCATGATCGAACACGTCTCCCCGGACGCAGCCGCGGAGGAAATTTAGATATTCATACACGTCGCTGGTCTCAAACCGCTCCGCCTTCCGGTCCGTCATGCGGGCACGTTCCAGCAGGCCGCCGAACACGGCCAGATACACGGCAAAGCAAACCAACAGGGCTGTCCCCGCCGTTTTCGCCTGCTTCCGTGCCTTGGCAGTCTCCCCTGCTACCAACGGTTTGGCATAGAGCAGGACCGGCAACACCAGCAGCACATAGGCGAAGCACTTGAAGCCCCGGACGGAGAAGTTGATCTCCATGAGGCTGTGAAGGTTCATCATGACCCACACCGCCAACAGCGCGGCGGCCAGACTGTCTTTCTCTTTCCGGACGGCTTGCAGACAGAGCCACGCAGAACCCAGCACAAAGGCCAGCGATAGGACCGTTCCCACCAGTCCGGTATCGGCCATGGTTTGCAGCAGGTGGTTGTGGGCGTACTTGGACTCATACTGGAAGGACTGCACGGAGCGGGTCACGTTTTCCGTAGAACCCAGTCCCCGGCCCAACAGCGGCGCTGTGGAGAAAATTTTCCACGCGTCCTTATCAAACTCCAATCGCAGGGTGAAGCTCTTACTCTCCAGCAGACTGTCCGACAGCAGCCGTGAGGAGAGCACCTCCGGCAGCCAAGGGTAATTCGGCGTGATCGACCGCTCCCCATTAACCGACAGACTCCGGACGGACTGTCCCGCCTGTCCGGTGATGGCGGCATAAAGATTGCCGCTATTTTCCGGCACGGTAAAGGCGCACTGAGAAAACGGACCGTCATACAGCATTGTTCTGGCGCCGTAAATCCCTTCCAACCGGGATTGGGAATAAACCTCGATCCGCGGGTCGCCGTCCACATCGCCGGTGATGCTCGTCTCCCCCACGATCCCATCCGGCAGCATGTAGAGAACATAGGAGCCGTCCGCTTCAAAGGTGTAGGGGCCGGTATGGAGAAACACCGCCGCGCAGAGGGCCGCGGTCACGGCGCAGAGAGCGCCCACTGTGACCAGCGCCGCTCTTTTGTGGGCAGACAGCAGCGTTCCCAGCCGCCGGCCGGCCAGCGCGTCCAGCGCGAACAGCAGCACACCGCCCAGCAGACACACCAGAACCGCCGCTTCCCTGCCATGGCCTGCCAGAGAGGAGGCCGGGACACCGGCGGTAATCATGGTCACGGCTGTTTCCGCCAGCAGGAGGAACAGGCCCACCCGGTCGGCCCGCTCCGCGATCAGCCAGACGATACAGGCGGCGGCGAAGCAGAGCAGCGCGCCGCGGCTGCCGGTGAGCAGCAGGCTCACGGCGTTGACGCCCGCCAGCAGCGACGCGGTCAGACGCCGCCAGACACAGGTGGAATTTTGCAGGAGGTACAGTGCCGCGAACAGCGCCAGAGAGAACAGCGCCGCCGTTACGTTGGCGTCGTTATACAGGCCGTTGACACGGGAGGCGGCATTTTCGGCCAAAGCGTTGGTATAATCCGCGCCCAACAGGTTCATCAGGGGGTTGAAGATCCCAAACAGGAGTTTGCCGCAGTTCATGTCCAGAGAGATCAGGGCGATGACGGCGGAAACGGACGCGCTGCCCCATAACAGGCCAGGAACGTGCTTCCGCTCAAAGCGGGCCAGCAGAATGACCGCCAAGGAGAAGGCGGCAATAAATTTATAGAACTCGGACTTGGCGCTGACACCGAAGGGAGAATAGATAGCCGCCGCGCCGTAGACGATGGCGAAGGCCAGGAGACCCAATACAGGCACAGACAGCCGCTGCTCAAAACGAGACAGCGGCTTTTTGCCAAGTAAACTCAGGAACGCCAGCGCACAGAGGATCATGCTCACGGTGCCGGTCTGGACGGTCATGGAGAGCAAGAGCAGAACGGAATAGAGCACCACCATGAGGGTATCCTTCCGAGTGAACGCACCCTCCGCGCGGCACACCTGCCGGGGAGCGGCGGGAGCGGGGGTCTTTTCCGTATGATCAGCCGAAGCGGAGGGTTGGGCCGCCGGGGCGGAAATGTTGTCTCTTCTTGATTTTTTCGCGCTCAAAACAAAAGCCTCCTATATGAGAGTTCACGGTCAATAGCGGGGCACAGCCGCTAAAAAAGCGGTCTGTTACAACCGCCGCTTTGTTCTAAAGTTGTAACCCGGGGTGGGCGGGGAATTTTCAAAATCAGGCGGGGCGCTCCCCCGCGGATGGAAACGGACACAGGCGCAAGAGCCGTCTGGTTATAGATACTTTTCATTATAGTCCTATATGACTGATAATACAAGGTTTTTCAACGTTTTTCCCGTGTTTTTTCGGGAAAAGACGGGTGGTTTTAGAGGTGCGAGAGGCAGAGGGCGATGGGTGGTGGGGTGGAAAACGGCAGAAATGGGGACGAGGGCGGGAAGCGGCAGATACAGGGACGGGAGCAGAAGCGGGACAATGCGCGGGTTTACGCCCGGAACAGCAGAAAAGCCCCACACCGAAGTGGGGGCTTTTCCTGACAGAATATGGAGAACTTGATAAGATAGACACGGCGCTGCACGAACGGCAGGCGGTTGGTCACATCTCCGAGAGGAGGTGGTTGATATGCCTATTACGATCACACTACATATCTTCGGATATACGGTCACGATTCGTATTAAAGGCGAAAACCGCCACCCTGGCCGGTGACGGTTTTCTAAGAATTTCTTAGCAAAATCCACTATGCCGGGCTAACCGCTTGTCGCAGCGCCCTTTTCTATCTTGATTATAGCAAATCGGAGAAAAATGTCAAGCGCAAACGCCCCGCACCGTTTGGTGCGGGGCTTGGCATTTGTACAACGCAGGGAGGCGTTGTCTGTTCCACGCAAAGGGCGAGACATAAAAAGTCCCCCCGGACCGAAGTCCGGGGGGAACAGACGTAACGTAAACCTTAGGGTCTATATACGTTTAGCGGGAGATATCAGACAGTCGCGGTGTAGGTCGCAAACTGGTCACCGCAGGTAGCAGTGTAGGTCACACCCGCACCCAAAGCGATGGGCAGGGTCACAACAGTGGTACCGTTAGCACCGGTGAACTCATAAGTCCCGATTGCCTTCTCCACACCGCTAACGATCATGGAAACCTTGATCTCGTACTCCTTGCCATCGGTGGTACCAGTCACGGTAGCCTCCAGCTTGCTGCCGTCCTTGCCCAGAACCAGGCTGGTGACGGGAGTAGCGGCCACGCCAGCGTCTTCCTTCTTGCCGTTGTCAGTCTCCTGAACGAACAGGTAAGCGATGTCACCGTCGGTCTTATCCAGCAGAGCGATGACCTTAGCGGTGGCGTCAGACTTGAAGTCCTTCACGTCATCGACCTTGGTGATGACACCGTCGGTGTCGATCAGGTACATCTTAGCGTCGGAAGCCACGGTGTAACGAATGGAGGCAGAAGCGGTGGTGGTGCTGTTCAGACCGATGGTGTACTCACCGCTGAGCTTCCAGATACCGGTGCTGTTGTTCTCAACAACATCATAGCCAGTGACAGCGGCGCCGCCAGTGGCGATGGTGCCCTTGTTGTTGTACTTCACGTTCTGGTACACGCGGTTGGTCTCAACGCCAGCGTCCAGAGTGGCGGCGTCGTAGCTGACCTTCACAGTGGTGATCTTGCCGTCCACCACAGCGTTGTACACGTAGTAGCTGTTGTTGTCGGAGTCGGTCTTCAGCTTGCTCATGCCTTCCTTACCAGCCAGGAAGGTGATGTCGTTGCGGCCATTGACCACATCGCAGCCAGTGGCGTCGACGAAGACGAAGCCCAGCAGGTTGTTGCCGCGGACATAGTAGACCATCTCAGCCACAGCGCTGTCCTTGGGATCGATGGAGGGAGCGTTCTTGATGCCGGTGTAGGAAGTGTAAGTGGTGCCGGTGCTGTCGGACTCAGCGACCACGAACACGGTTTCGCTGTTGGCATACAGGGTGTTGCCGTTACCGGGGTAGACCTTGGCGTTGCCGTTCTGCATGAAGAAATTAGAGGGGGTGGCGCTGGTCCGCACGGGAGTCTTGCCGCCGGTCAGAACGCCGTCGGTCGGGATAGAGCCATCGCCGTTGAACATAGATGCGGCGATGGCACCGCCGTTGAAGGTGGTGTTGGGAGCCTTGCGCAGGACATACTCGTTGTCACCGTTGGCGCGATAGGTCACAATGTAACCCTTGTAACCGGCGTAGTTGTCGTCGGTGTAGACGGTCTTGACAGAGCCGTCAGCCAGAACCAGCTTCGCACGGTCGAACTTGAAGCCAGTCTGAGAAGAGGCCTCGGCATCCAGAACGAAGGCATAGTCGGTGGGCTTGAACTCAGACTCAGTGACAAAGATCACCAGACCGTTGGCATCGGTGTAGATGGTGTAGGTGTTCTTGGTGCGCATCGTGTTCTCGGCACCGAAATCAAACACGATGTTCTTGGCGTACTTGTACTCCTTGTCAGCCAGGGTCAGGCTCTTGGTGAGGGTGTACTCAGAGACAATGCCCTCGGTGGACTCAGCCTTGACAACAGTCTGGATGGACTTTTCAGCCTGAGAATAGGTGAACAGAACGATGTCGTCCTCAGCGAAAGCGGAGGTGTCGCACTCGAAGTGAGTGGCGTTGCCAGTGTAGCCAGTGTAGTTGGAGCCGTCAACCTCCTTCATCTGAAGCTTGCTATCAACCACAACATAGGGATCGGCAGCCTTGGTCTCCTTAGAGGTGATCTCGCCGACATACACGTCAGCAACAACGATGGTGACATGGTTGTCATCCTCGTCATAGTAGACCTCAACGATGGAGCCATCGCCCACCAGACCGTCATTAGCAGAGGAAGAGGAGATCTTACGATCGTTGTTCTTGGAAACAACAACGTCGGTCGCCTCGACACCGTTGACGATCACGGTGGCGTGCTCGTCCTTCTGGGTCATGCCCAGATCGGAGTAGATGTTGCCCAGCTTGACGTTCTTGTAGTAGGTCTGGTCGGCCTTATCAGCATAGGTGCCGATCTTGTCGCCCTTGTTGGTCCACTTGGTAGCGGGACGGCCCATATCATCGGTGGTCTCGGACTTGACCAGCTTGTTGAAGTACTCCTCAGCGAACTGGACATAGCCGTCGCCGCCCTTCTTGCCGTCGATGTTGCCGTCGTTGATGGCAGAACTGCCCCAACGCTTGGACTTAGCGTCGGAGGTGTCCTTGATGGTGATGTTGCCGACGATGACGGTGGAGTTCTTCTCGTACTCGACCATGTCAGCCTGCAGCATGTTGAAGGCATACAGGCAGGCCTCTTCACGGGTGACAGCCTTGACGCCGTTGAAGTCGCCGGACAGGCCGTCAGCCAGGCCAGCGTTCAGAGCGCGCTTGCCGACAGCGATGGACCAGTTGGGGCCGGTGTAACCCTCGCGGGAAGCATCATAGCCCAGAGCGCCCAGCAGCATCTTCATGAACGCATAGCCGGTCAGGGAGTTGGCGGGCTTGAAGCTGCCGTCAGCATAGCCGGAGATGATGCCGGCCTTCTGGCAGTAAGCGATGTAGCCAGCGAAGGTGTTGTTGGTGGGAACGTCCTTGTAGGGAGCGGCGTCAGCCACCAGAGCGCCAGCGGTGGTGGGGCCAAGGATCAGGTTGCAGATGATCTTGGCGGCAGCGCCACGGGTCAGGGTGGTGCTGGGACGGAAGTCACCTTCGGCATAGCCGTCGATGACCTTCACGGCGG
>ERZ809074.715-NODE-715-length-49597-cov-20.782750_pt1 | contig 49597 bp, 73 predicted proteins | sample MGYA00520795_ERZ809074 | MGnify/ENA primary metagenome ERZ809074 (study PRJEB31570, sample SAMEA3212989) | Homo sapiens | biome: human-gut; feature: human gut; material: fecal | place: Sweden | collected 2011 ...
CTGTTTCATTGTGAATCTCCGTTGTTTGGTGTATGGCTATTATGCCCGATCTGCTGACCTGGCGTTTAGCAAAAAGTGCTATTCAGAAACCGAACGCCTCACGCTCCAGGCTGGCCAGCGATGGGAAGCTGAATTTTGTAACGTGGTACGAGCCGCCTACATAGCCGGAAATGCTGATATTATCGAACGCAACCTCAATGCTGATAATCTTCATGTTCATGCTGAAGGCGTACATTGCAAGCGCACGGTGCGCCCGCGCCAGGAATTCGAATTGGTTCATTTAAAGATCGCCCCTTTGATTTTGTTCCAGAAAGCGAACGGATCGCGCTTCTTCTCCAATTCAACGATATCATGATCGAAGAATCCGCGATGTTTGCCGCAAAGTAGCGGCTGCACGCTATCCGTCATAAGATCGCCAATGAAGAACCACTTGCCGCCATCCATGAAGTAAAGGCCGTGGTATACGCCGGGCGCGGCATGAGTTGCGGTATCTGGCAGGCTGTATACCCTGCCGCGAGATTTGAATTGCTGCATTATCCTGTCCCCTTGCATAATCGGGTTGTTAATCGACTTCGCGGTAATTATGCCCGACCCTCTGACCGGGCGTTTAGCAATGCGTGCTATTTCAGGCCGCGAAGGTCAATCTTCGATTTTGCCCAATCAGGGAAGCGAGCCATTTCGCCCACCTGAACCATTTTGTTTCCGCCTGGCCCCTTATCCACCCATGAATCAGGCAAGTAGCTCAGTAGGCGAACATTTTCAACGGTCGACTCATAGGCCCAAATTGAGCCGTCGGCATCAGTGGCAACCGTGTTGGCCCAAACTGGCACGTCAAGCGACTGCATATCGAACGTGCCAGGGATGTTAATCTGGAAGGCTACAACGTGGCGCTGCGTGATGGTGGCCACTACTTGCTCGCCGGATTTAACTTCGTGAATCATTGCGTTCTCCTTACAGGAACATTCCAGCCAGGCGCAGGCGGTTGATGATATCGTCACGCTTGACGCGGAGGCCGTCATAGTAGTCTTCGAGTTGTGGATCCCATGACGGCAGTTCAAGCAGTGCTTTCATCTCATCGCAGGCTACTTTAAGCGCGTTGAAGTTCTGCTCGACGGCGCGACGGTGGGCTGCTGCGTTCAGTTCGTTGTTGTGGTTGCCAATCATGTTTTTGCTCCTCTGTTTCGATGGGGTAATAATAACGCATTGCCCCGATCGAGTTTTAGCAAAAAGTGCTATTCGTGCTTTTTGAACTCGTGAACCTGGTTTCCGCCGGAATGGTCTTCGATATCCACGCGATCGCAGGTGATGTAAAACCCGCGAATTGCGGTGAATCTCCACTTGCCGCACCAGTGGAAATATACGCCGTGCTCGCTACCCTGTACGGCTTTGGTTGATGAGTATGGGATCGGCATCCCGGCGAAGGTGCGAAGTTTGGTTGTTGCTGAAAATCGTGGCATGGCCATTCCTCCTGACGTTTGCCGTGTTTGTGGTGGGGGATACAGCGCCACCGAAGCGGCGCTATTGTGATTATTTGCCCTGGCGTGCAAGGTAGCGCTCTTTGAGCTTCTGCCAGCGCCAGCGCATGACGTGTTCGTTATGGTAGTTGCTGGTTGAATATGGATTCTTCTTGCTCATCTTCATCTCCAGGTTGCTTACTTGATTCGAACTTCAACTTCAATGTCGGACTGCGGCGCGAAGAGTTGGGCCTTTCCATTAACGCGAATAGTGAGAATGTTCGCCTTGCGATCTGCTGCGAGAACCAGGCGAAACTTGCCAGCGAACTTGACCATCATGCCCGGCTTAACTTCGCTCATCTTTATAACCTTATCCATCTTCATCACCTCAGTTCGTTGTCGATGGGTAAATAATACCGGATCTCGCCATCGGCGTTTTAGCAAAAAGTGCTATCTTTCCACCTCGTGCATATCGCCAACCGAAAGATAATAAGCGATATCAAGGCGGCTCATTGTGGGGTGAGGCCATCCGCATTCATGCCAAATAATATCGCCATCACCTTTAGTCCACATAGTTTCGCCATCCCAGCGCCAAAGGCGGTTGTTGAGGCGCGATCCGTAGACCGCGCCAGGTTTTACATCGCTCGCCTTAAAATTCATAATCGACAACCCCGAACTCGTTGACGATCTGCGCCTTGTAAAAGCCACCGTTTGCCGCCAGGTTGTAGCACGCCGCCACTGTCTCGAACTCGCGCACTTCTGGCTTGCTGTTTTCGTTTTCCCAGGTAATCAGAGTAATCATTTCGCTTTCCTCGGTTCGTTGTCGATGAAGAGATAATACCCGATCTCCCTGACCGGGTTTTAACAAAAAGTGCTATTTATGGCCGTGCTGGCCCGGATGCGGATTCATACTCTTTTCCATAGTTTTAGCGCCTCTTCCTTCGTGATGATGAGCGCCCTACCTTTGTGGAACCATATCACGGAGTCATCCTTAAACCTGTAAGTCCAGGAGTCCGGTGCACGGTAGCAATATTTTACAGCTTGCTGGAGTGCAACCCGATCCATTGTTTTTATCATGCCCCTATATTGCCGCATGAGTTTTTGGGCTATTGAAGTCTTACTCTTAATGACTGGCCTCCTGGCTTATATCGCTGGCGTTCAATCCAAGATCGATAGCCGCGAACAAGGTCGCCTTGTAAATCCCGGTCAGGGCATTCCCGGCGAAGTCTACAGCAAGAGCGGCCACTAAACCTTTAATCCTTTCCCGCTCCTCCTTCCGGATCGAGTCCTCATGGCTTTTCGCTGCCGCCTCCTTCGACAAGTCTTCTGCGATCGTGACGTGGTAGAACCCATTCACAACGCGCCTGCTGATTTTCTCCCCAGGTTTTGCGAACCGCTTCAGTGCGCTTGAGATCGTCGAGTCGTACAGCCCACTCCCCCTGGTGGCAAGGCGGTACTCTGAATCGCTGATAAGCAGATCGTGACCCGCAGCAACGAATCGCGCCCGCAGATACTCACCGCCGCCCCAGGCTTTGTCGTATGCCTCTTTGATAATTGCTTCGATCTGCTCGCGGTCTTCACCAGTGGCATCCATCCGCTTTCTTGCTGCCGACTTTGCCAGGTCGAGCAACTCGTCGGGATCGGTGATTTCGATCCTGTCCTGTGCTTTTGGTCTCGCCATTTTTTGTGGCTCCTTTGTGGTTGTGTTAAAATTTGTGGTTAGATTGGTGTAAGCTCAATCCTACGTGAATAATAACCCATCAAAGCCTTGTGTCAACTGCGTTTGCCGTTTTTGTGGTAACTCGGTAACTAACCCCCTTATATATGCCCCTTTATATATTTCACGACGGCGGCGCGGAACATCAAAAATTTTTTGACGCGGTAGCGAACGAGTACGCCAGAACGCTGATAAATCTTACCACAAAGAGATATAGATATAGATATATAATAATAATACTCTTATTTTATATATACTTACGTATATTCTATATGTATTTATTGTTCATTTTTTGCGCGGATTTCCGGTAAGATTTTCCCCACCACAAAGCAACCCCATAAAACCACATAACCACAAAGTCGCCACAAATGACCGCCTGTTTTGACCGCTTCGATCGGCAAATTGCGTGCATGGTGCATACATTTATGCAATTCGCTGCAAATCCTGAAACACTCCCAAAATCGTTGCACAAAATGAAACAATCAAAATCAATCATGACTCGTCAAAACTAATCATCATGGAATCAAGTGCAATCACGGACTATTCCACTATTCCAACTCGGTGGAATAATCAGCAATCGCAGGAATAGCACTTTTTGTTAAAAGCCATCCGGTCGACTTTGCTATGATGACCTCAACGAAACGAATTGAGCCAAAGGGGCAAAAGCTATGAAACTTCAACGCGAATCAATCAACCTGGGCAGCGAATATAACGGCAAGTGGAACTTCGTTATCATGGATAGCGACGCCGACAAGATCGAAGCGGTTGAGGAAGCGTTATGCGAAATGGCCACTGGCTTCTCTGTCGGCGGCGAAGAGAAAACCTGGGGCGACTACTGCGACCAATGCCCTTGCTATGACGATGGTTATGGCTCCGGCTTCTGGATTCCGGTCGAAGATGTTCCGGCCTTCAAAGAGGCGTACAAGGCAGCGAAGAAAGCAGTGAAATAAGCACGAATTGCTAAACGCCGGGCCGCGAGGCCTGGTATAGTTAACCCATCGAAACCAGTCAGGAGATTAACCATGAAAGCATTCGCGGATGTAGTCGTAGGTGATAAAATTCAATATGGCGCAAGCGATCTGTTTCGCACCGTCACCGCCATTGAGAAGGGGCGCGGCGTCAACGGGTTTACTGTCTTCGTGGTGCTCGACGGCGTTGCACGCTTTGCGGTTGACGCTCGTGATTGGGTTTTCTGCATTGAGAAGGGCCAGGTATGAGGAAGCGGCGAGCCGGGGAGGTGGTTTGCACCTGCGATGCTTACTCCTTCCCTCATCGAATGTTCGGCGGTTCGTGCAACGGGATCGCCATTGTCATTGCCAGTGTTGGCGGTGTTGAGTGCCAGCATTGCCAGCTACTGAATAACGGGTCGTGCGAGGTGCTCGCGGGTATCGAGAACCCGATCGAATGCCATTACGTCGCCGACTTCATCCACCAAAACGAGGTTAAAATATAATGCGAACAGTTACCATTTCTAACAGCTTTTCCTACATCATCGGATCGCCTGAAGAGCGTATCAAGGCCATCCGCGACAAGGCGACCAATGACGTTACCGATGCCTTCAGCGCTGCGGCCAAAGCTGCGATCACGCATTACTACGGTCGTGGCCCGGAAGAGTTCAGTGCAGACAATGCGCCTTTCCTGGTGGTCAAAAAGGAAGTCGGTAATGTATGGCAAATCAATGACAAGCAGACTGGCGAGTTTATCTTCGGATCGGTTCCGTGCCGGGTAGGAAGCAACGATGTTACCATCCAGGAACTCGGCGATCTCGAACCTCGCGTTCAGCGCACGATCTACATCAGCCAGGATTACGCGACCTGCGTTCCGGCATAGCACGTTTTGCTAAAACAACATTGCGGGATAGTGGCATACTATCCCCACACCAACAAGCGAAGGAGCTACACAATGAACCATCCGAAGACTGATTCCATTCTCGCCGTCCTGAACGCGCATGGCCGCGTCGTTCTCCGCATGAACCGCGCCTCCGGCTTCACTCAGATCACGATCACGAAGTCGAAAGGCCGCTACATCATCGGGACGGTTCCGGGCGGTCGTCTCGTTCAGTCCTCCCTGGCTGGCGTCACGCTGACGCTGGAATCGAACAGAATGTTCATTGAGGCGTGGAAAGCATGAAAGAAAAGGTTATTTACTGCATGTTCGACGGCTCAGGCATCATGGGCCTGCCGTGGGCCATCAAGGGATACAAGGTGTATTGCTTCAATGCCGACTCCGGCGACCACGGAGAATACAGCATTCGAATGGTTCACCCCAATATCCAGTATGTTAACATTTGGATCGACAAGGATTTTGACGTGAAACGATCGATTCTCGGCATTCCAGATCCTGACTTCATTTTCGCTTTCCCGTCATGCACGCTGTTAGCGCATAGCGGAATCAAGCACGTAAGGCAAGATAATGACGTTCTATCAGCCGCAGATGATGCGAAGATGGTCGAGCAATTAGGCAATAAGTATGGTTGCCCCTGGATGGTCGAAAACCCGGTTGGAAAATTGTCGTCACTATGGCGCAAGCCTGACTTCTATTTTCACCCGCGCGACTTTGGCGGCTATGTTTCTCCGAACGAACCTGTGTGGCATCCAAAAATGCCCCACTGTGACAATTACACGAAGAAAACGTGCATATGGCACGGAAACGGTTTTGTCGAACCGAAACGGCTCCCGCCGCCGGATGGAGTAGAAGGCGTGAATTTCTTTTGGGCCTGGAAGTTTTTGGGCGGAAGGTCAGAAAGGACTAAAATGCTGCGCTCCATTACTCCGCGAGGTTTTGCCCGCGCCGTGTTCCAGGCGAATTATCGAGAATAGCATTTTTTGTTAAAAATACCCGCTTAATTGCGGGTATAGTTAACCCATCTAAACGCAACGGAGTAAACGGAAATGAAATTTGTTATCTTGATGATGTTAACTGTTTTGTGTATGTCCGGGCCTGGTGGTTTTATCTTTTCCGTCATGTTGTTAGTTGTTGCCGGGATTATTGATATCCGCCATCACCACGTAATGACTGATTTAAGGCTTAATCGACTGATTAATGATCTTAAAATCGCTTGCGAGAACATGGAAATAAAGGTGGTGAAGAAATGATATCTCAAAAACTCGCCGAAGTATGCCGCGAAGTTATCAGGATGAATAATGGCGGCGCAACCCTGGCTGCGATGCAAAATAAAATTGAGTCGCACGTTGGCTTTAAATTGAGTTGCAGAAATAAAGCTGACTTTCTGGATCTGGTTAACCTGTATATCGAGATGGGAGAAAGAAAATAAATGGCGAAGTCAATCAAGATTAAATGCACGTCAAGCCGTGCCGTTAACATCCATGAAAACAACCTTTATTCCGCCCGCGTCGACGATGAAGGCAACGTGTCAATGATGGTATATGACAGCGTCGAACTGAAGAAGAAGCGCGTTATTTTGTCGGTAGGCGTTAGCGGCGATTTGTTTATTGCTGGCGACGGCGGAGCGGCGGTTGCGACGTTCATCGAACTCAAAACCAAAACGCTAAAATGCGTCGGCCTTGACCATAGCAACCCGATGAAAAAATCCTTCAGCGTCGGCAAGCGCTACCAGGTAGAAAGTGGTCGTGCGCTCGGTGCGGTTGCTGGATACATCTTCGATCGTGACGGATGCCGCTGGACGCTGTACCGCGAGGAAGTTGGCTTCAGCGTATCGGACGGAACGACTTTCGAAGCTAAATACCTGTGACGGGTTCGGGGCCGTGCGCCCCGATAATCCAAGCGCATTTTTAAAGCGCGTTTAGATTATCACTGGATCTCGGATTTAATACGGCATATGATTAGCCGAACGATTAACCAATCAGGAGCAAGGGCATGTTTTTAAATGACCGCGTATCACCGCAAGATATTATCGCCATCGCAGAAAGGGAGGGGATCAGTCCTCTGCGTGTTGCGATTCGTGCGAACGGGTATCGTGACTCCGTTTCATTCTGGCCAAAGCCCAAAGATATCGACGTAAACGCGGATAAATACCCAACAATCTCGATCGCAAATGATTACGATGTGGTCGGCAAGCTGGCGCTAAATGCAGCACGTTCTGTTCAGTTCCCGGAGTCATCCGCTTACATGCACTTTCTCGGAACCGTATCCGCCGCGATGATGGGTCGCTTTTGGGTCGAGTACCACGGCAGCGAGCAACCGACAACGCTTTACGTTATCACGTCGCAGCCGCCTTCCGCTGGTAAGTCTGCCATTAACTCGATGGCCATCGATCCGATCGTCGCCGAAGTCGAGCGCATTAACGAGTCGCGCAAGAAGGAACGTAAGAAAATCATGGCGAAGCTGTCCGCCAACAAGCGGGCGCTAAAAGGGGAGTTATCGCAATCTGATATGGTGAAACTTTTCGAAGATCGTGACGAACTGGAAGAGAAACTTGAAAAATTATGTGATCTAACTTTTCCGGTATCCGATACCACCCCGGAAGGTCTGGCGAAGATTAACAACCGCCAGGGAAACTTTGCCGTTATTTCCGATGAGGCGACGGCGGTTAACAGCCTTTTGGGGATCACGTATGGCAACGATGGCGGCAAGAAGACGAACAGCGAACTGGTGCTCAAAGCATGGGATAAAGGCCACGTATCGATCGCTCGTGCCGACGTTAGCAATAATATGTCATTCGTGGCTTTGGGCTGCATTTGCGTAATTGCACAGGATGAAACCATCGACGCCATCATGCAGGCTGGTTCTCGCGGGATCGGGGTATCTGAACGCTTCCTCTTGGTTCGTGAGCAAACCCGTTTGGGTGAGCGCGTGTTCATCGACGAAAACGGGAATTCGACCTATGAGCCGATCGACCAGTCATTGAAGGCAGATTACTTCCGGCTGATTCATGACATTATGAGCGAATCAAACGTTAAGTTGCAGGTTACTGACGCGGCAATGCGGAGACTGAACAAGGCCCGCCAGGAATTAGAACCGGAGTTAGGCGACGGCGGCAAGTATTCGCATACTATGCTTCGCGGTGCGATGGGTAAGTTTGATAAGCAGGTTATGCGTCTGGCGTCCGTGATTCACACGATCCGGAACTGGCAACCAGGCGGGAAGCGCTCGAAGAAGATCGACACGGCGACCATTGACGAAGCGATCATCATGTTCCATGAATTGAGCAAAACGTATTTGTCGTCGGCTGACTCTTCCGGCTTTGCTGGTGAGGGAGCGGAAATTAAAGCGCTGTATGACGTTATCGCCAGTCGTTGCAAACAGGCAAAAGGTGTTATGACCGTCCAGGGCATTTATAACGCCTGCCGCAACCTGAAGATCTTCAAAGGCCAGGCCGGGGTGAGCAAAAAGATTAAGGAAAGCTTATTGCCGAAGATGGAGGAATTAGGCTTTATCTGCGTGATGGATTCCGAAGTCTTTATCAACCCGTCGTTCATGAGGTAATTGATGTTCATTCTTGACATTTACAAGTTCTGCGAATCTCGCCGGGAATTTACCCGGCAGGATTTTGCGAAGTTCGTCTATATGCACCGCGAAGCGCCTCGCATGGCAAAAGCCGCCAACGTGTCGCAACGTATGTTCGCCTCAATGGTCTCTAAGGAGTTTTTAGCGCGAAGCTATACGAATGGATACCTTGACGGAAAAAACGGCGCTGTGTGGTGTACGGGGCCGGATAACAGGGAGATAGGCTTTGATTTCCGGTCGTTCGATGGGATGGATAATCGATATATGTGGGAGATGATGCACCTTGACCAACTCAGTGATGAACAGCTTTTCGGGAAACCAGGTGGAAGATCTGATAACGGAAGTTCACAGGCTTGTTTGCGTGAAACAGATCACACCAGAAAATTACTTGCGTGCCGCGCTCATCTTGCTCTATCAAGGAATGGCAGCAACCAACACGGTTGAACATGGTCTTAACGATGAAGACGGAGTAGCGCTATTGCACGTCAAACGGTACATATAGAAAAAGGGGCATTACGCCCCTTTGTTTTTTCGTTCCCGCCAAATACCGAACACCCCGATCGCCAGCATTACCACACCAACACCACCAATCAGCCACGGAATCAGGCTTCCGCTTTCATCATTCCGGATCTCGATCTTGTCCGCCGTAATCTGGTTGGCGTGAATGCTGGAGGTCGTTACAGATTTCTTGTTCGACGTGTCAACCTTACCTACCGCCAACTCTTTGAACGTGGTCTCCTGCTTGCTCGACGTGTCCGTTTTGTTCGTCACGCCAACCGCCTGTTTCACGTTCTCCGCGCCGACTTGCGCCGTCATATCCGGCTTGCTACCAACCAGATCGGAAAGGATTGGGACGCTTGACGCGCAACCGGAAACGACGGCAGCCGCCCACACGATAAAGCCGATGGCCAGCGCTCGTTGAAAATTTAATGTGCTCATTTCAGATCCTTAATGCATAGTTGATATTCCTGAACCCGGCGATTATACAAGCCTTTTGACTTCTCCATTTTACCCGTCTTCGGGTTGCGGTAGTACGTCCAGCGATATAGCTGCTCGCACGCCTCGCGCAATCGGCCCTGGTTCGTTAACTTCAGCATAGTGCTGCCAGAATATGCGCCGCCGCCAGCGTTGAACGTGAAGCTGTACATCGACGCCCTGAAGGTGTCCGGAACATCGACTTTGATTTTGCTGTCAACGGTTCGCTTCGCCACCTGGATATGCTTGGTTAAAAGCGCGTCGCACTCTGACCGGGTATATGTTTTCCCCTTGATAACGTCCGGGCCTGTGATGCCTTCGCATACAGTTGGGACGCCAGCGATATCCATATAAACATTGTATTTCGTGTCCTCCACTTTGGGGAGGAACGCGACCGCGATCGCCACCGCCGCCGCGAATGTAACCCGCGTTTTAATCCCCATGTTATTTACTCCTGATCTTCATCGCCGTTTTGATATCCCCGGCTTCCAGCGCTTCACGAAGCGCCTTTGAATCTCGCCAGCGCAACCACGCGCCGAAGGAGCCGAATAGAATCATGAAAAATAAGCCAATGGCAGCAATGATTAATTGCCCGGTTGCAGATCCCGCGAGGGCAACGCCACCGCTGCTATTGGTTGCCGCGTTGATGAATTCTCGCATGATATGCAACCTCTGTTAGTTAAATGGTAAGGTGATGATATATGCATTAGGCCAAATTAAGAACAAAAAAAAGGGAACCCATCAAGGTTCCCAATAGTTAAGGTGATGATAATAAAGGCATTAACTTTATAATTTTAATGCAACATCTGACACCATATCAAGGATTTTTTGCGCGTCGTCTTCCGGCTCGCCAGTGGTCATATCAAAATCGAGTTCATGGTAAGTGTCGCAAATAAGATCCTGGCGTCGAATATGCTTGCGGCTATCACCCTCAAAGGTCATGCTGTCACGATGAAGGCGGACGACAAATACGTTAAGCGCCTCATGCGCTGCGACGTGCTCCACCTCCTCATCGAAGCCGCCGTCGCTGACGATGCAGTTAAACGGCGAAGTTAGCGCTGAATCGCAAAGCAACTTGCCGAACTGATTTTTGCCCAGGGTCGGCTTGACGAAATTTTCGCTAATGTGAATCATGAATTCACGCGGAGAACGGTCGCCCAAAAAGTCGCATTTCACTTCTTTGTGCTTGCGGTCGTGGTATCGGGCAGTAAAGCGTGCAAAATCAGTAGATCCCAGCACAGCACGAGCAATGGCAAACATCGGCTGTTTGAAGCTAAGGTTCTTGTATTGCCACTTCCGCGAGATGATTTCCGCGATAGTGTCCTTTCCTATGCCCGGCGCTCCGTTGAGGATAATTACATTTTTCATTTGTCTACTCCGTGTGATTTTAAATGATCGTGAAGATTGTCGCCGTAGTCGCAGACCTGGTGAGTCGTGATACCCAGGCCGCGCAAGTGCGCAATAACATTGGGGGAATCATCCCACGCCGCAACAATGCGATCAAGTCCGATTTTGCGTAACTCCTCCTCCTTGATTACCGTGTCTTTACGGTTATCGCTGGCGCGGCGCATGATTAGGCTGTCATATTTCACCCCGTAGCGGTCAAGCCAAATCATTGTTTCGGTCTTCACCTCATCGGATCGGCCAGTCAGGATGATAACGGTCATTCCGGATCGATAAAGCGCATTCGCCACGTCAATAGTGCTTTGGATTGGGCTGTCTCCAATTGACGCGCCATTAAATTCGCTCCAACTTTCTGTAAGGTGGAGATCTTTTTTCGGCAGCAGGTGCAAGCGGTGGGTTCCGTTGGAAAGCGTGCCATCGAGATCGAAAATGCAGATATTTCTATTCATCGGTTTTCCTTGTTGGCCCCTCGCGGGGCCGTTGTGGTTACATGTTCGGGCGGTAGATAAAGCGGCCTACTTCGCCATATTCTTTGCTGTACAGAATAACCGCCGCCTGGCGATAGGAGCGCCAACCACCGCGAGCGGCGTAAGCGTCTTTGGCCCCTAACTGGCCGTGTACTTCGTCAATCCCTAACGAGTGCTCCGTTACGGTCTGGTGATGCCAGTGGCCCGAATGCGTGTAGATGTAGTCGCATTGCCCAAATTCCTTTCGGAAGTCAGTAGCCATTGCGGCGAGGCGCGTTTCTGCCTTCTTCATCGTGTGGCCGTGAGTGTAGCCCAGCATCGTTTTGCCCCACACGGTGCGATGCAGAATTGCAGGGCTGACGTCAACGAATACGCGCGGCTCATTTTCATAGAACGCTGCGAGCGCTGCACGCAACCAGATCATGCCAGCCTGATCGTGGTTCCCTTCGATCACCTGCACCTCTACTTCCGCGTGATTACTCAGCAGTAGCGACACGGCGCGGCGCAAGGAGCGAATAGCCACATAGACAAGTTTCGCGTAACGGCTATCCTGATCGAGAACGTGACCACTTGCCGGGGTTACTGCGTCCAGGCCGTCACTGTGAAGGAAGTCACCGCCTACCAGCAAGACCGCCTTTTTCGACTGCGGGGCAACCGAAACGGAGTAGTCAAAGAAGCGGTTAAGAACCCTTTCCGCCGTGCTGGTGTCGTAGTTCTCGCCGCATTCGTGCTTGTGGGCCATCGCGCCGATGTGCAAGTCGAAGATCGGATACAGGGCGAGCTGATCTTCAATGAAAAACTTCGATTCATCCTTCGGCTGCGGTTCGGCTCGCGGCAGGTCTTCGCAGAAAGCCGCCTGCGCCGCCTCCATAAGCGCGACCATGCGATCGCGGTCTACTTCCGACTTAACCCACCGAACGACCTCGGAGCCGTCCGCGCGAATCATCGTTGACGTGCCTTTGACACCAAAGCCGTCCGGGATATGCTTCGCAACGTGGGCGTTTCCGTGTAGGTGTCCTTGTCGTGCCAGGCGAACGCCGCGACGTTCAACGCTTCGAATGTTCATGCCGAACTCTTCCGCGATCTCGCGGTAGGTTTTACCTTCTTCGCGGGCGGCAAGGAATTCTTCGTCTGTGATTTTAGGTGACATAATTTATCCCAATTGAATTGCATAGTTAATGATTGCGATCGTGAATAGAATCGCCGTAAATAAGATCGCAATATATCGCATTCTTCACGCCCCCGCTACTTGTAATATTTCTTCTGCTGCTTGGACTCGTGGATGAACATCTTCAGCGCGTCGGCCTCCGCACGAGTTGCCACTGCTATTCGCGTGCGCTTCACAGGGCGCTCATGAAGATAGGTAAATTTCCCATTGAACACAATGGAGATATCCTTGATATCGAAATACTTTGCGATCATCACGATATCGTCACTAATGCCAGCCTCTTTGGCATGCTGCCAGACGGCAGCGCGGCCAGATTCGACAATCATTATTCGTCACCGTAAATGCAGAAGCATTCAGCCATCTGCTCGTACATGTGAATTTCTTCGATGCCGTGGGCGGCTCGGAAGTAGATCGCGCCGATTTCACCATCAAGGCCATTCTCTAAAGGCTTCGCCACGTAGTCGGCCATGCACAGGCGAGAAAGGTTAATCAGGTGGCGCGATACGATGTGCGGCTTAACTTGTGCGATCTTGATGGTGTCGGCGATGGTTTTGGTGTTCATGGCGTTAGCTCCTGATTGGTTGATGGAACAATAATACCCGCTCGCGGCGGGCATTGTTTAGCAATTAGTGCTGTTTCGCGAAATATTCCGCACCTTCACGCGCCCGAAAATCCAGCAATTCGCGCTCAAGAATCGCGGGCCAGTCAGCAAGCGGCGTGCCGTTATCCATGAACTCTTGATAAGTGCCGTCGATGCTATCGGCGAAGGCCATCTTTTCTTCATCCGTACCGATGAAGCCGTACTTGTCCAGCAGGGTAACGACGATGTGGAGGTATTCGGTGAAATATTCAAGCTGTTCCATTTTTCAGATCCCACGTTTGCGCATGCGCTTTTTAGTTAATGACGGGCAGATTTCGCTTACCGGGACGTAGAACGTTTTTTGCTCCTCGCCAGGCTTGAGTTTGCGCATGATAAAAATCACGCTGCCCTTGTTGTTGTTGTCGACTGGTTTACCGCTTAGGCCGTTGATGAAGGCCAGGCGACCGGATCGGCTTAGTTGCGTTCCGTCTTCATCCTCCGTGACGTCTGCGACAATCCAAATGATCTCAGCCGCTGCCTTTTGTGCGTCTCGGAACCACGCCGTAGAGTTGTCGCCGGGAAGCAAAATATCGATCTGGTTGTCATGCTCCATCTGCTCAATGGCTTTCAGCACGAAGGGATCCGGGAACGAGTAAGGAGGGTTAAGCCAGACGTGCTTATTTTTCCCCCACCAGCGCTTGAGGCAATCTGTCTTTTCGTCGTAAAACTTCGGGCAGACGGCGTTGCTTTCCTCAGCGGCGGCGTCCAGGTCGTATGGCCCGTAACGCTCCTCCATGTAAGCAATAAGGCTGCGATCGGTTGACCACTTGTCGCGGACGATATCCGGTGTCTTGCTCCCGGCGTAGCGGTTGCCCGTTACCTGGTAGAATTTATCAGGCTTGACGGCTTGATAGTGTCCGCCAGTGGCAAGCGCGTTGCCTATGAACGTTTCACGCTCAAGCTGTTCAAACGTCGTGAACGCGTCGTGAGTGTCTTTGTCTTGGGTGTCTTTTGCCATTATTACTTAACCTCGCAAGTTAGAGTGTTCTGATAAACGCTAACTTTAATATCAATGGTGTTTTTGTTAACAGTATAAAAAGCCGTTCCAAGTGGCGTAAACAGCTTATACTGGTTTTCACCAATGCCATCAATTAAAACGCCAGCGCTCTTTCCGCTAACTACCTTCATGTAATCGCTCGTAACCTCAAATGCTTCGTTACCGCAAATATATGTTTTTGGTTTTTCGCTGCAACCAATAAGACCAAGAGACAGAACAATTAAAGCAAGCATCTTTTTCATCTTTCAATACTCCGTGATTCGTTTCGATGGGAGAATATTACCCGACTCGCGCCGGGTAGTTTTAACAAAAAGTGCTATTTGATTGCGTCTTCAAACGCGATCTTAAACTGCTCGAATCCATAGGCCACGGCAGCGAACCCGCCACGGCTTCGGACGGATGCGAGGAATTCCCGTTGCTCCTTGCTCACTGGCGATGCCTGGGATTTACCCTGGCGTTTTAGCTCAATGGCGGCGAACGGGTATTTGCCGCCCAGCCCAATCAGCACAAGGATATCGCTTACGCCTTTAAGCAATCCCATTTGATGATCTGCAACGGCGCTAGCCTTGTGCTTGCTGCCCTCGTTGACCGTATGCCAGAACAGATAATCGGGGTATTCGTAACGCAGCCACGAAACGCTGTTCATCTGGTCGATTTTTTCAAGCGGGCAAGCCTTTACAGGCCCGCCGTAATATTCGAGGTAATCCCCTTTGTCTGTAATCACTCCTCGCCTCCAAAGTCTTTGCGGGAAATAATGTCCTCCTTCTTGCCGTTGATGCGATGCGTTACGCGCTTCGGCGCGCGGAAGTATTCCGCATACTCCAGGATCTTGCGGGCGTTTTTCATACCGCCCAACTTGCCACGCATTACTGCGTCGTTAACGTGCTGGAAGACTGCCTTTTGCCGCCACAACTTGCCGCAAATCTGATTCTCTGATTCCGGGAAGAACTTTTCCCTTGCGGTGAATCGCTCGCCGTCATGGTTCAGTAACACGTAATTGAAGATGATCCCGGACTGATTGCGAGTCAAGCCGATATCGAACCCGACAACATCATACCAGTCATTTTGCGTATAGTGCTTCCCGGTGAGATTGTCATTTGGGTCTTTAAGCTGCACCCCGCAGCATCTGCACTGGCGAGCAACAATATCGTTTTCAGCGTAACACCCTTTTACTTTAATCTTCCCTGTTCGTTGGTCTTTCTGGTCTTCGCAGCGCTGCGATATCCAAAAATATTCGCAACGATTGCCGTTGCTGTCTTTGTGGATGCATCGGCGGGCGTACTCGCTATTTTCTCCCTTGCATACCGGGCAAATTTTCGGGCCGTTCTTGCTGCTCTTGCGTCTTTGGTATTGCGCCTGCTCAAGAATCGGATCGAAATATAGCTGGCCCAAGTCATCCATTGTTCCGGCAAAATCCCAGACAAGGTGATCTTCTTTCACCCACGAATAGGGCGCTTCCTTCTGCCAGTCTTTGAGCAATCGCATTCCTCGCCCCAAAAGCTGAATCAGCAACGTAAGAGAACCGATCTTGCGAAGGATTACAGAAAAATCCCAAAACGGAACGTTAACTCCAGTCGTTAGGGCCATCACCTGGAAGATGTACTTAATCTCGCCACGGTTCGCCTTGTCCAGAATTTCACCGCGTTTCTTCGAGTTCGTCTTCTCTGTGATGATCGCGTATGTGGCGTCCGGCGGTAAGTAGCTCGCCGCCTCCTTACAGTGGCGCTGGCCCGCGCAAGTGATAAGCACGCCGTTTCGCGTCTGCGCACGCTCGACCACCTTCTGCATAATCAGCTTAGTCATTTCGCCGGAATCGTGGATTTTTTTCTCCATCTTGCGCAAGTCTTCAGCGCTAAAATCCTGCGTACCGTCCTGACTGGAGCCGTGAAATTCTGAAAGATCATACCCCAAGCCCTCCGCCTCGGTGTCGCCGAAGATGGTGGGAACTACCGAACCGAACTCGACAAGATAGTTTGTGTTAATGTCGGTGATCTGCTCGCGCCAGAATCCAAGCTGCGTCTTGTCTTCCTGCAAGATGGGAACCACCCCGCGAAACTCCGACCCCGTATAGCCGACGATGCGAAGTTCTCGACCTGTCTTCTCAAGGCACCTCCGCATTAACTCACAAATGACGATGGTGTACTGCGTGCGACCGCCGCCGAATTCTACGTCGTCGAATTTTTCGTCGTATGGGTGGTCGGCATCGACCAGTTCCCCGTTCACGCGATACGGCTTATCCTTCGGTCGGCTCATGTACTCGAACGATTCATTGTTGGCGATCGCCTCCGCCAAATCTTGCCAGTCAACCTGGTGGCATTCGTCAATGGCCAGAACTGAAGGCACGTAGTCGCCCAGCATTTTAAACAGGCCATTAACCACCGTCCCTTCAGATCCGACGACGATCGGGAAGTATGCGGCCTTCGTGCCTAACCCGGCGCAATAAACGGAATTGGGAACGTCGAGGTTACTGATCTCCTCGGAATCCTGCTTCACGATCTCGGCCTGGCGAGCAAGAACCATCATGGGTAAGTTCATTGCCTTGCACTGCGCCGCGAGCATGGCGATCATGATGGTTTTCCCGGCAGAAACCGAAGCCTTAATGTAAAAAGGATGTTCATATTTTGCGATCCGCTTCGCGGTCTCAATATACGCAACCGCCTGATATGGGTAAGGAACGATATTTCCGACGGTGAACCGCTTTTGTATTAACGGGATCTTGTCTGCGTAGGCTTCAATTTGTTGTTCAATTGTGAGCATGGGCAATCCTAATTTGTCATTCGCATAGTTGCGTGTATAATACATGGAACATTTTATCAGGTTTAACAAAAAATGCTATGAGGGTTAAATTATGGAACAAATGGCAAAGATTGACAAGCGAACCTTGAACGGCAATAACGGAACATCGCGCGGGAAAGATAAGAAGAAACGCAAGCGACCGACTGGTTACTACGTGCTGAAGGATGAGGTTCGCGCCGGGTTGACTGCGCGGATGGAGCTGGTTATTGATGCCTTCGGTGGCATCGCTGGAACGGCAAAAGAGTTGGGAGTTAGTATCCAGGTTGTTCAGCAGTGGCGTAAGCGCGGCATGATCTCAGCCGATGGCGCTTATCTCGTACACAAGAGCTACCGCCGGAACAATTGCAAAGGTTTCCGCGCCTCATTCTGCCGACCAGATTTAAGGTTTGACAGCAACGGCAAGCCAGTTACGCGCCGATGCGACCGCCGGGAAATGCTCCGCGTAGTCCGATAGCACAATTTGTCTAAACACTAAACGCCTGCCGGGTTATCATTCTCGTGTAGGCGTTTTTTTATTTGGAGGTAACGACGTGGATTTTTACGATGAAAAAGAGGTTTTGCCGTACATGGCTGGCATGTGGCGCGAGGCGTTGCAGAACATTTGCGGCATCCACTCTCGATACTTCAATGGCAAGCATCAGGACTGCCCGAACTGCGGCGGCAAAGACCGATTCCGCTGGACTGACAAGTTAGAAACGCGCGGAGACGGCGGCGCATACTGTGGCGGCTGCGGTGCTGATAAGGGGATCGGCTGGTTAATGAAGTTAAGCGGCCAGCCGTATAGCGAGTGCATCAACATTCTTGGGCGCTATCTCGGCAAGGTTCCGCAAGAATACGTGGTCAAGAGAAACAAGCAGGTAGCTCGTGATAACGGGTATGACTACGGCAAGATGGCAGATCATGAAAGAGTGCTGGCAGTTTTAAACAGAACGGAGGCCGTCGATAGCACGCCTGTAACGCTCTATGAGGGCATTGAAAATGAGCATGTCAAATCATATCAGGTTGGCATAAAAGCCCACGAGAACGGCAGGCAGGAGCTAATTCATGCACTCCCGATGCAACTCGTACATGAAGATGGGCCGGATGATGAGTATTGCAATATCCTGTTCATTGATGAGGAAGGGCGCGAGAAGATGTTAGCTGGCGACCTGACCTTCGGATCGGTGATAGTGACCAATCAGAGCGACGACGGTAACGGGCCGATTTACCTTGCTCGATCCTGGATTGAGGCGATGCACTTCAATATTGCCAGTTCGTTCAAGTGTGACGTTTGGGCCTGCATCATACCTTCAAACGTCGAGATCGTGGCGTACAGGTATAAAGGCAAGGGCGGAGAAGGTAAGCGAGAAATGCGGGTAGTTTGCCGTCGTGGAGATCGGGATATGCTGGCGGCTGCCGACGATCGGGATCTCAAGGTTATCGTTCCGAACGGCGACAACTTCAAGCTCGGCTTTGAGCGTAAGTTATACAAGGCGTCATCCCTTCTCTGATTAAATATTGACCAGAATTTAGGTAAGATTGAGAAAATCAGTCTTACCTTTTTTTATGCCTGAAATTCAGTGGCTTGCAACTGGTCGAACTACTTTAGGTAAGATTTAGTAAGATGAATCTTGCGTAAATTTCGAGCAAAATTTAACCAATTATCCGCCATATATAGATAGTAAGTATATGATAAATAATAATATTATTATTGTTGTATCTCTCTATACTTATCTTGGTAAGATTTCTCCGGGGTACGTGTCTTTTTTCGCTGGATTTCGCGCCAGATTTTTCATGGATATTTACCTATAGGGATCTTACTATCTTACCGATTTGTATTAACTCGATGAAATATATAGGAAAAATCACGTAAGATGCATCTTACTAAATCTTACGTAAATTTCGCTCATTTTTTGACCAACTGCGGATAGCACTTTTTGACTTGCGCCGGGAATCGTCATGCGTATACTTAACGCAACGAAACCACAAATGGAGCAATATCAATGGCTGAAGTAATTTTCAGGGCATACACCAGCAGTGAATTGACCAACGAGCAATATCACGATCCTAACTCCTGGTGCGCGGAGTACGTTAGCGGCTCAAGCCTCGGCGAGATTTACGCAACATCCCCGGCGCACTGGAAATACAAGGCGCGTGAGGAAACAGCCGCGCTGGCGTTCGGAACCTGTTCGCATACCTGTATGCTTGAGACGGCAAAATTTAATGGCGAGTACCTGCGGGCGACTTCTCCGGGCGAGGTTAAAGATCTGATTACGTCGAAGTCGGCATTGTCTGCGAAATTGAAAGCGTGTGGCCTGATTGGGACGTCCAACAAGGATTACCCGGAACTTCTGGAAATGGCATATCGCGCCGGGATTGACGTAAATGTTTGGTGGGCTATTGAACTGTGCGACGAAAGCGCCGCGATGAACTCCGGGCGCAAGCTGGTTAAGGATGTTGATTTCGATGCCGTTGTTCAGATGCGCAGCGTTATGCTGGCTAACCCGCGACACGCCGCCTGTATCGAATCGCCTACCGCACAGCGTGAATTGTCAATCTTCGGTGAGATCTTCGGCGTCAAGGTCAAGGTTCGACTCGATCATGTTGACGTTGTTTCCAATCCAGAACTAATCAAGGAGTGGGGGTTCAACCCGGATGAGGTTTTCGAGGTCGTGGTGATTACCGACTACAAAACCACTCAATCTTCCAAGCCTGACGATTTCGGGCGACTCGCCTTCAATTTGGGCTACTATCTCAAGATGGCATTGCAGCGCGATCTGTTCGTGAAGACATACAACGAAAAACGCCCGGTAGTTGTCAGACTGCTAACGCAGGAGAAAAAATCACCGTTTGCTCCGCTGGCGTTCACCCTGACCAGCCAGCAGATCGAGATCGGTCGCAAGCAGTATCAAAGCGTGATTCATCAGTATGCGGAATGCGTGAAGCATGATTCATGGCCATCATATGAGTCAAACGCGGCGGAAGTCGTTTTGCCTACTCCGCAGTTTGTGAAATACATGTTCCCGGACGTATACGGCACAAATAGCTAAACACTGGTGCGCACTTGTGATATAGTGCGCATTACCAATCAGGAAAAGGAAACTTTATCATGCGTACATCTGAAAAATTTACCACCATCGCAGCCGCATTAATCAAGGCAAAATCTGGCTTCGTGGCAGCAAAGAAAAGCGGGAAGAACAACCATCTTGGGAACACCTATGCGAATCTTGGTGATATCCTCGACGCTATTTCCCCGGCGCTGGAGAAGAATAAAATTATGGTCATTCAATCCATGATGGATACCAGTACCGAAAAGGTTATGCACCTCGAAACTATGTTTTTGCATGAAAGCGGCGAGTTCATGGCGTTTCAGTACAATATGCCGATCAGTAAAACCGTCGAACAAGCATACGGTTCAACAACATCTTACGCCCGCCGTTATGCGCTGGCCGCAGCGCTCGGTATTAAGCAGGCGGATGATGATGCAGAAATTACGAAAATGACACCGAAAGACTTCAAAAAACGCATTGACGCGTGCGAAGATCTCGAATCGCTTCGTGAGATCTATAAGATGGCGAAACAAACTTTAACGCCTGCGGAGTGGAAAATGACTGAAGACGATATCACCAAACGCCAGGCGGAACTGAAAGTCACCCCGGCGAACGGCTTTAACCCTGGTAAGCCTCAAGAGGTTGCGAAGCGCGAGCCGGAAAAGGTAGAATCAAAACCTGAACCAGAAGCGCAAGATATTTCATCTTTCAACTAATTTAACCGGGCGGGAAACCGCCCCATAGGAATGACAATGCATGTTGTAACAGGTGTAATCAGAAAAGAACCGTACATCAAGGAAGGCAGTAATAATAACGGGCCGTGGAAAATGTACGCCGTAGACCTGTCGGAGCGGATGAAGATCCGCAATCGTGATGGCGAGGACGAAACAATTTACACGAACTACCGCGCCGTTTTCTTTGCAAAAGAAAACATGATTAAGTGGTACGACGAAGCGCTGCAAATGGATAAGGTGATCAGCGTCACCTGCCGGACGCTTCAGATCGTGAACCGCGAGCACAACGGCACAATTTACAGCCACAATGAAATGATTATGCCGCAACTGGAATTCAGCCAGCGCGAACCAACGCAGGGCGGCGGTAATCAGCAGGGTGGCTGGGGCCAGCCTCAGCAACCGAAACCGCAGCAAGCGCCTAAACAGCAAAACAGCGGCGGGAATCCAGGAATGGATTTCGATGATGATATCCCGTTCTGATTTAACAACTAAAGGAGCTGAAAGGCTCCTTTTTTTTTCTGTTCATTGATGCTATTATCTGCGTTACTCAATCAACCAATGAGGCTTAAAAACATGGCACTATACAGAGAAGGCAAAGCGGCTATTGCCGCAGACGGAACTGTTACCGGGACTGGCACAAAATGGCAATCATCGCTTTCGCTGATTCGCCCTGGTGCGACGATTATGTTTTTGTCGTCACCGATTCAAATGGCCGTCGTAAACAAGGTGGTAAGCGATACTGAAATTAAAGCAATTACCACAAACGGCGCTGTCGTAGCGTCTACTGACTACGCGATCCTTTTAAGCGACTCGCTGACCGTCGACGGACTGGCGCAAGATGTTGCGGAAACCCTGCGATACTATCAGTCGCAAGAAACCGTAATTGCGGATGCAGTCGAGTTCTTTAAGAACTTTGATTTCGATTCCCTGCAAAATCTTGCCAACCAAATTAAGGCAGACTCCGAGGCTGCGGGCGTAAGCGCTACGGCGGCTGCTGCGTCAGAAGGGGCGGCGAAAACTTCAGAAAATAACTCTAAGGCCTCGGAGCAAGCGGCGCTAACAGCACGGCAGCAAGCAGGGTCGGCAAGGGATCAGACTCAAAGTCTTTATAACCAGACTGTCGATCTTGTTGCTGGCGTTCAAGCGCCGGATAAGCTGCCAACCTCGCCAAGAAGCTCGCGGGCGTGGATGAAGATTGCCAACGTTAAGAACGCTGGACAGTCAAACTGTTTTGCGCAATTTATTATTGGTGGCGGCGCTAACTTTGGTTCGGCAAATCTCCCGGTAGATATCTTTTCTATTTCTGGCCGTGGTCTTCCCGATACGCTAACAAGTAATAATATTGACGCCAACTTTACTCAATGCGCACTGATTGCCGCAGCCAATAGCACATCACGTTTGAAGTTGGGGGTTGTGAAAAACACCGACGGATCTTTTGATGTTTATTTGCTCTCGCCTAACGGTTACTTTCCCGTTATGTGGTTAAACCGTTTGAACGTGCAATCTAATAATGGGTTGATTACCGGGCCGATCATCGATCGCACTGGTTATTCGTGGATTACCACGGAGCCAGCCGGGATTGTATATAATTCACCGACTGATTATTTGATGGCTAACGATAGCACGATCCCGCGCACCAACGTAGCTAACACGTTCAGTCAACCACAAGCGATCAGCGTGCCTAGCGGAAACGCTACGCTGACCCTGAATGGTTGCGTGGTTAGGGCCAATAACAGCAATGCGATCGTGTGCTCAATCCCTGAAAGCGGTCAGGGGATGTACTTCCGCCCTAATGGCGATATGAATAGCGCAAAGCAAGTTGTCTTTGATGCATCAAACTTTACTGTTACCGGATTGAATGCCAGCTTTAGCAACGCCGTTACAATGTCAAGCACGCTACGAGTTAACGGATCTTCTAACCTTCGCGGCGGCGTGGATGTTACCGCGTCTCAGGGTTTGCCACTGAAGGAGACAACCGCGACAACCGGGATTGGTGTTAACTTTATCGGCAGCAACACAACGGAGTGTTCTTTCGGTGTTGAGAATACGGCTGGCGGATCTGCTGTATTCCATAACTATGCACGCGGCGCGTCAAATAGTGCCACAAAGAACAACCAGCTTTTAGGCGGTTATGGATCTCGACCGTGGTTAGGATCTTACTACACGGAGCACAGTAACGCGGCCTTGCACTTCTTGGGGGCTGGCGATGCATCGGAAAGCAACAATGGTGGCTGGATTCGCCTATTGGTCACCCCGCAGGGTAAAAACATCGGGTGGCGTTCTCCGGTCGTGCGAATTTCTGACAACGGGGATACGTGGTTAGCCCCTGCTGGTAGCATGGTGTCTCCGGATCTTGATGAGGTGCGTAGCTTTGAAACGCTTAACGCGGCAGTTCCGAAATTCAACGCTCCAACCAATCAGGATGGTCGAGGATTGAAAATTGTGGCGGATGGTGCGCCGGAAATTAACATGATTGCGCCTAGTGGTTCTAACGCTTCAACGCCAGCTATTCGTGCAATGTGGTGCGATGGTAGCCTGGCTAACTCTGATAAATATATCGGCGCTACACGGGAATGGTCTAATTTCTTCTTTGGGGCATCTGGCCACGACGGGGAAAAATTCGACTCAATGCGAGGAGCGGTTGATATTCAGGCTTTGGGCGGGTGGGGGACAACGAGTACGCCAACGCGAATCTTGTTTGAAACCTGCGCAATAGGCTCAACCACGCGAACCTCTCGCTGGTGCGTTGACCACAACGGGAACTTCATCCCTATGGGCGATGGCGGTTATGATATTGGATGGGGTAGCGGTCGAGTCAATAGCATCTACGCTAAAAATGGGGCAATCAACACCTCAGACGGTCGGATGAAGAACGACGTTCGAGCCATGAGCGATCCTGAAACCGAAGCGGCCAAAGCCATTGCGAAGGAGATCGGGTTCTGGACGTGGAAAGAGCAAGCCGATATGAACGACGTGCGCGAGCACTGCGGTTTGACCGTACAGCGTGCTATGGAGATCATGGAAAGTTTTGGTCTTGAGCCGTTTAAATATGGCTTCATCTGTTATGACAAGTGGGATGAGCAAACGGTGGTTTCAGAATATGGGCCAGCGAATGAAGACGGGTCGGAAAACCCGATCTACAAAACCATCCCGGCTGGTGATCGCTACTCGTTCCGCATTGATGAGTTAAACATGTTTATCGCAAAAGGGTTTGAAGCGAGACTATCAGAAATTGAGGAGAAGTTAGGGATGTAACAAAGGGGCCAATAGGCCCCTTTTCTTTTAATACATGTTTTCAATAATGGGTACACTCATGCCGACCAATCGATCCTGGACGACGCTATATCTTGACGTCCAGTTAGATTTTGTCATTCCGCTTGCGCACCTTACGCTGTTACCGCTCATCATTAGCCCGGCAAATTTTGCCCTGCACCGATCACCGCTAACGCGGCTTCTAAAACCATAGCGACCCAATAAAATCATACCTTCTCCTACATCTTGATAATCCCATGATGGATTATAGAATCTATTTCTGAAGATAAACGGACGGCGAACCGTTGAGAATGTGCATTGCCCAGCCGCATTGAAGAAGTTCAATCCTGTTCCAGGCTGTGGCGCAACTCCGCTTGCGAAGATTGCAACACGCATTGTTACCGTTGCATCATTCTCTTTCCCGTTAGTTTCATTTCTTGCGTAAATGTTGTTTCCGTCATATTCGACCGTCACGCCGTCGGCGCTCCAGCGAGCAAACACCATATACTTATTGCGGTCATATCCAGTGTCAGGCGTTCGCCATTGTCCTGTGAATGTAATGGTTCCGGCCCATACACAAAACCCGGCCCGCGTTGAATCAGGAATTGCCGTAAAGTCGGTGGAATCGGCAATGTATAACCCCTGGCCGCTGGCTGACGGCAGGATTTGACAGATTGTTAAATCATAAAGTCGATCGCGCCCCCAATTATCAGACCACCACGTAGAAAAAGTAAGCTGCGATCCGTTCTGCGAGTAACCACTTTGCATCCCGATAGTTGGTACAAGGTTTGTACCCCTATTTTGGATTGATACAGGATCGCGCGGGATAACGACAATTTGAGATCCAGGAACGTAGCCATCAATATTGACTATTTTTTCATCCCATGTGTTACTTACCAGGTTGCAAAAAGACGGGCAACGCATACCAGCCGTAATTTGCATCACCGGATTACCATCATTAAGATCGATTAGTAAACCGCTTGCCATATTAGAACCTCCCTAAAACAATTCTCCCGCCACCGTCTAAGTTAACGGTAACGCCGTTACCATTAATTACAACGCCATTGCCACCATCAAGGCCGAAGTTGCCATCCCAGGCGTAGATTGAACCCCTTACCGTTACGTTGTTAAACTCAGATGAACCATTCTTGTCGATTGACCATCCACGACTACCAGGAACGTAGTTTGTAGACTGGATGAATTGGCCGATCTTCGCGTTGGTAATCGAACCGTCCTGAATAAGCGCGTTATTCATGAAAACCTGGTCATTCTGCACAACAAACGGTAGCGTGTACGCGCCGGACGCTGCATTACGGATGATAGCAAATCTATCAGCAATGAACAGCACCTGCGAAACAACGTTGTTCCCTTGTGCGGTAAGCTGTAGGGCCATCCCGGAATTATATTCCTGGCCGTTGTACTTCAGGCCCAGCTTCATCGTATACATGGAACCGACGCCATTAACGTTTGCCCACGAGTCGAGTTTCTGGTTTAGCGCTGCGGAGTTCTGCCCGATTTTGGCATCTAGTGCCGCTTCAGAGTTTGCTCGCGCCTCGCTCTCGTTTGCAATTGCTTGATTAACCTGTGTAAACCCTGCGGCCATATCCTCGCCGAATTGAGTTTGCAATTGGTTAATTTGCGTTGCCCTAGTTTCGCTCTCATCCGCCAGCGCTTCATTAAGGATCGTAATCTGCGATGTGATATCTTCATCAATCTGCGTTTTAAGCTCCGTAATTTCAGCCGCCCGCGCTTCTGATTCGTTGGCAATCAGCACCGTAGTATGCGCGATCTCTGCCTTCCGCTTACCGTTCTCCTTCGTCATTCTCCTAACATCTGCATCATTCGCCAAAGCGTTCTGAATGATGCTGTTCGCGTAGTCATTGAGTTTTGCCGCGCTATCCTGTGCGTTTTCCTGTAGCTCCTTCATCGCGTCGCTATCCAGGATTTCATCCAGGATCGCATCTGTGATGATGTTAACGTCAGTCGAAGACATACCGCGAGCGTAATCAGTCCATTCTGAAACGTTGCCGATCCGGTCTACGCTTCGGGCCTTATAGAAGTTCACGTAGCCAGCGGGCAAAATTGAATGCCAGTATTCAGCCGCCGGGTAAGGAATCAGTGTAAGCAGGCTTGCATCCTGATCGGTTCCGCTTTGCGACTGGTAAAGCTCAATGTATGCCGTGTCTTCCGCTCCTTCGGGCATGGCCCACTTAACGCGAATGCCGAAGATCTCATTGTCCGACGCAAAAAGGTTAATCGGGCCTTTTGGCGCTCCGACTTTCCCGGTCAGTGTAGCGGTTGCCAATGCAGACCACGGAGACGCTACATTCCCACCGCTAATGCACCTCACGCGGGCCTGATACTCACCAGCATAAATGCCTTCAATATCAACCTGCGTTGTCGCCGTGCGCGGGACGTTGTTCCAGTTACCGCCATCCTTACGCCATTGCACCTCGTACAGTTTTGCATACTGCACGGCAGACCAGCCGATCACCATCGTTTCGACGCTCATTCCCTGAACAATGCGAGAAAACGAGCTAATCGTTAAGTCTTTAGGAGCGCCCATTGAATCCGGGTCGACAACCGAAGTTGGTCGGCCATCGGTAATTACCCCATTGTCGATAGCGTCATACTTGTTCGGATCGTACTGCGTAGCCGTGATGGCAAAGGTGAATTCGTCGTCATCACTACCCTTTTCAATCCTGGTTACTACATACTGTTCCGCTGCAAGCTGATCGCTCTCAATCAGGAATACACTGTCCGGCGCAACGTCAAAGTTATACCCAACGTTTAGCGTTAGGGTCTTACCGTCAGCCGAAACGCTGGCAATTGTGCGGCGCACAGGCTTGCCGTCGTCGGTATTCAGGATCAGAGTGTCGCCAGCCTTCGCGTCGCAGCGATAGGCAAGGAACACCTGCACGCCAGATACTTCCATAACGCGGCCTGATAGCACCAGGTTAAAGGCAGATTGCCAGTGCGGATCTGCAACGTAAATTACATCGCCGCAAGAAGGAATCATACCTTCCAGACCAGTAGAAAACGAAACGGTTGTGGCGCTTAGGTTCGTTTGCAGAATCCAACGCCCACGGCGGTTCGCCTCCGTCCTTCTGGTGCATCCGATCGCTGTAATGCTGGTCGGGTTGTGTCCGAACCGCATAGCTGCGTCCGGGTTGAATACTGGTTCAACATCCTGTTCGTACTGGTTTTCTTCGTCGTCGAACATGACGTTGCACGACGTGTACATCGTCTTTTCGCTTGGGAACGTCCGAACGAAAACGCCGTCAACGACGTTATCAGCCGTAAACAGGTACACCGGATCGCGCGGCTTATCGACGATAATCGATAGGCTTTCACCGTTGTAGAACGTCATTCCACGGAACGCAGAACAAATATCCCTTACTAACTGGAATGCCTCAACCTGCGACTGAACAATTACATCCATCAAATAGCGAGGCTCCATCCCACCGCGATTGTCCGGAACAAGTTCATCACAGTATTGCGCCACCTCATACAGCGACCACTTGTCAACCGGGATGCCAAGTTCGCGCTGGTCTAAACCATAGCGCTGATTCATGATCAGGTCGTAAAGCACCCATGCCGGGTTATTGCTCCACGCCCACTTAAAAACACCGTCCCACGTCCCGGAGTATGTGCGATTAATCGGATCGTAATTACTCGGAACCTGAATAATCTTCCATTTCTTTTTGAGTGAGATAGTGGGGATCTGGTTTTGGAACAGGTCGCTATCGAACTCAACGTAAAGCATGGCCGTTAACGGGTAGCGGAATTTTGCATCAATAACTTCAGCGTATGATTGAACCTGGAACGCATCGACAACCTTCACCCCGTCAGCGTCAGGCGTTACTCGGCTCACGCGGATAAGAACCTGCGACGTGAAGTTTTGCGGCAGGTTAACGCGAATGCTCCGATCGTAACCGCCAGTCGTGTTCTTTCCGTCAATTTTGCCCGTTAGGTAGGTCTGATAACTTGCGCCGTCTACAGCCATCTCGATCTTGTACTCAACAACCGAACCTACCATATCGCCGTTATCTTTTTGCGTAAGCACGCGCGGCCATAACAGGCGAAAGCGAATGGCGGAAAGATTCTTGTTCGATACGGTAAGCGTGTACGGCGTATTATGAGTAACGTCGCGAGCAACCTGGAATTCAGCGCTTGATTCGCTGAAGCCCTGGATATAGTCCTGCGTTTGCGTGCCGGGGCGGAACTCTGCAATCACGCCCTCATAGTTGAATGTTCCATCCTCGTTCTGAACCGGGACGCCGCCAAAATGCAACTGCTTCAGGCTGAAGTCGTTAACTACCTCGCCATCCGAAACAGCAAGCAATAACTTGATCTTATCTTTTGAGATCAGGTTATCTGGCATTTCTACCGGGGTACGCGGCTTGTTTGAGCCGCCCTTGCGGGCCTTGATATTAGTCATCGTTTAGCCTCCTGTTAATAGTCTCGCAATTGTACACGACAAAAAGCCCGGAGGCTACGCCCCCAGGCTAAAAAGCGAATGGCTTAATTAGTTGTTGTCTTCTGCGTAAGATCCAGAACCGAACAATGCGCCGCCAGCCAATCTGTAACCGTATGGCAACTGGATTGGATACCCAGCCGCCGTGGTGTTAATCGGCCCACCGAACGCATACGATGGCTTATTCTCAGGCGATTCGCTCGCCCGCATGTTGCCGCCCATCTGCGGGGCGATCATCTGCATTACGCCACCCAAAACCATTGAGCCACCAGCCATAAATGCAGCAGATGAAAAAGCGCCCATAGCCGCCAGCGAGCCGCCGCCAGTAAAGAAGGCCGCAACCATAATCGCCGCGCCGATAACGACCTGCAATAACCCGCCATTCTTTCTGGCTTTTGGGATGGGGATGATTCTGATCTCCTTCGCTACGGCGAAAGTAGCAAAGTCGTCCGTGCTGATTGGCTTTCCGTCAGCGACGATACCAAAGCGCATATTTGAACCAACTTTGCTCTGCATGAACGGCTTGAACCCCTCCACCTGGTAAGACAGCGCCCGGATACATTCAGCAACCGAATCAACCGCAAGTTTGTGGAAGACACCGAACCGACGCCCCAGGGAACCAGAAAGTTTAATCGTCTTTGTATGTGATGCCATGTTTAAGATCCTTGTGTCTGCAAATTAAAACCTTATGCTGCTCGTACCATCCAGAATAGATATCCCGGCGAGACAGCTTACCAAAAGCGTGATGAAGGATGTTGTTGTTTCCAACGTAAATACCCGCGTGATTCCACTTTTCCGCCTGAATCTGGAAGATGATCATATCGCCAACTTCCGGATCGCCAGTGTTCTCGATGAATCCATCTTCGCGCCAGTAGTCCTGGTAAAGATTCTCTTTGTATTCAGGCTTCCACCATTCGAACGGCAATCGACGATCTTTTAGTGTGACGCCGTGGCGCTTGTGAAAATCCATGATTAGGCCATAGCAATCGTAAGCGCCCAAAGCCCAGGGGCGACCAATCAGCGGACGGCGTTTCGGCTCAATGATTCGCATATCACCTTCCGGGATGGATACGATAACCCACGATAAGCCAGACTCATCACAGAAGCATAAATCAGTGGCGCTCGGAATTGTAGTTGCCCCGTCGCCAGTGTGAGAATGAACGAAGGCGATCGGTTCACCATCCATCGCCGCCATCGCATACTGCGTTTCATCCGGCATTGATTCGTTCTCAGGATCTGGAGAAACGTTGTCTAGTCGGTGATATTTCTGCACGCGTGATTTTTGCGTTACCAGCCCGGCGCATTCGTGCGGGTAGACTTCCTTCGCGTGCTGCATGATCTGCATTTTAATTTTTGGATTCAACATATTAGCTACCACTCTTCAAAGTTGCTGTCGCACAACCGCCGAAACTCAACGGTTCATTACCAAAACGAAGCCTGCAAGAAGACACCAGGCCACCGCAAACATCCCGCGACGGATCGTCAACCCTGTTCCCTAACTTGTCGAAGTATCCGTTCTGCCCGTTGTAGTCGCAGCCTTTGCCAGACTTGTACCAGCCACGCTGCGCCCAATAACAAACGGTTTGCGTTAGGCGTGCCGGGATCATTAATCCGTCCATATCAAACACTGATGTTAGCTCAAACGTTGCCTTTTGCGGGTCGACCTGTTTTGGGCGCTCGATGTAGTAGACAAATCGCCTAAAATCGCCCTCTTTAACGCTGCCGTCGTTTTGTAGCAATTCCTTGACCAAAACCCATACCGTAACTTTGGCTTGCATGAGGCCGTTGTAGGCGCGAATAAGAGCACTCGCTTGCGCATCGATATTGCTAACCGTCAGCGTTGGCTTTTCCACTGTGCCATCGCTCGACATTGCGATCCCGCCCAGGCCGAACGGGCGCGGGCCGTACTGCTCGCCGCGAAACGTGATCATCTTTGGCTGAAGCGTCCCGCCGTTAACCGCTGCCAAAAGCTCCTCGGTTGTATAGGCGACGTTCTCGTTATGGAATCGGTAGACCTGCCCGCCGAACTTTGTGGCGTCGATATCGATCAGCGTTAGGATCTCGCCGGGGAAAAGTTTTTGTAAGCAGTTCGCAAACTCTTTTGAAACATTGGCTGTCATCGTAAGCCCTCCTCTAATTGACTCCAGATCATAGGCCAAAAAAAAGCACCCGTAAAGGGCGCTTTTGGATTATCCTGCTGAAGTGAAGCGTTCGGCGAATTCCGCCGTTACCTCAAACACCCCGCCACCCTGCGGAGCAAGGTTAACGGAGTCGGCAGTTACGACGAATACGCCCATTCTTCCATCCGGTGCCTTCCATACAAACGGCTTGGTTACGTGATCCTGACAGAAGTTATAAACATCCTCCCAATCTGAACCGCCATAAACGATCGGAACCGTCCTGCGCTTTGTGTTAATTCCGCTAGATGCCGTTTGGATGTAGCCGTTTCCGAAAACAATCGATCGAATGTTGTTGGAGATGGCGACCTTCGCCGCCCCTCCTTGAATTTGTGTACACCATTTAAAGGAATCCACTACTACCTCCTCGTTTTCTCATTGACGAACTTCGCAATGCGCCCGTTTTGGCTCAAAGCCTCGGTGAACATATCGTTAACGATCTGCCTTACGCCCTGCTCTAACCCCTTGCTATCCTGACCGGAACCCATCGTGATGTTAATATCACCAATGGTAAACACCATAGCCGCCGACGCCGCAACGTTGCCGCCGTTGGTAATTCCAGATCCTGAACTTGCGTTACCGCCAACCAGGCCGCCACTTGCATAGCCGCGCATTAGTCGGTACAGGTTTTCCGGGCCTAACCTTTGCGTCGCCTCCTTCGTGAACACGAACTCCCCGCCGTGAACAACGCCTTTTGGTTCATACTTCCCGCCGTCACCAGTGTAGCCACCTCCGGAAAATCCCTTGCTGAACATGTTGGCGAAGCTGAACGTGCCGCCGCCACCACCAAACGCGGCAGAAAGCGAGTTAAACAGCGCCATCTTGATAAGCATGTTGGTAATGTCAGTGATCACGCTCTTTGCAAAGTCGCTAAAGCTGGCCTTACCAGTCATGACAAAATCAGTCAGCACGCTCGCCATTCCGCTAAATGCGTTTTTGGTGATATCCCCGATGTTGCCGTATACGTTGTTAACTTCGTCGCCAATATCAGCCCACGCGTGAGTAAACCCGGCCTTCCAGTTCATCATTTGCGCATCTTGCTGTGCGTAGAATTTATCGCTTGCGGCCTGCATCGCTTTAAATCCAGGGTCACTTAAAGATCCGCCGTTGTTTTTCCAGTCAGCCGCCATCTGCGCATTGGCCCGGTATCTCTCCTGCTCCTTGCTACCCATTCCGGCGGTATCCTGTAGCGCTTTGGTTTTCTCCGCCATCTGGTTTTGATACTTGGTAGACTTGTCAAGCAAGGCGTTCAGTCGCTGCTGCTGAACAATCTGATCTCCCACGATGGCCTTTTGTTCCGCCATGTACAGGATATTCTTTTTGTTCGCCAGCATCTGCTGTTCGCTTTGGGTCAGTTTTCGCTTCTGGCTTGCCTCCTCCAAAACCTGGAATTTAGCAACCGTCTCGAAGTAGTCCTTGCGCTGCTGGCTGATCTTGTCGTCAAGCCCTTTGTGCTGCTGCAAAACCTTTAGCTGCGCCTGTAGCGATAGCAGTTCAGCCTGATACTGCTCATCAATTTTAACGCCCGCGTCTACCTGCTGCTTCCTGGCGTTGCGGTTTTTCAGGATATCTTTTTCTTCCTGATTTACGCGATCCTTCGTTTTGCTGCTGTACCCACCGGAAATGGTTTTATCCTTCGCGGCGTCAATGTACCCCATCTCTCCTTTAGCGATCCTTGCTTGCTGCTCCGCGATGGTTTTTGCAAGCTCTGCGGATTTGGCTTTCGAGTCCTTGATTAACTGTTCCTGCTGCGCCAGAAAGTCATTCCCGAAGTCTCCCATGCCGGGAATTTTCTGTAGCTGTCGGCCAGCGTCAACGATGAACTGCGCGATCATGGCGTCGCCGTCGGCAATCAGCTTCCTGATCGTGTTGATGATTGCGGAAACCGTGTCAACGATAAGGTTTAGCGCCCCTACCGTGTGATCGCCTACCCACTTCCATGAGTCAGCCGCCCATTTTTTGATATCCGTCCACATCGTTTCGAGCGGAGTTGCGCTGTCCGCGATATCTTTAAGGCGCTTATCCATAGTATCAGCAAACAGCTTTGTCGCCGCATCTGCTGCTTCCGTCTCGCCTTTGGTTTTACGCAAAGATTCGATGTAGGTTAGCTGGCCCTCTTTCAGAAAATTAAAACGCTCATTGAGATCGGCAAGCCCCTTAACAGGGTCTTTTACGATGGCATCAAAATACCCTGTGATCGTCTTCTCGCTTTCACCAGTCTGCGCCGACCATTCAGCCGTAGTCTTCGTGATCTGCTTAATCTGGTTGATGGTGTACTTACCAGAACTGGCGAGCGATGTTGCGATTTCCTGAATGCTGCCAATCGTGGCCGATGAGTTTTTGTTAATCTCTTCGGTTAAGGCTGTGATCTGCCCGGTGGTGGTCGCAGCATAGCCACCAGTCAGCACCAGCGCATTCGCCAGTTCTCGTTGCGCTTTCCAGGAGTCATACCCAGCTTTAGCGATTGCCGCCAGGGCGATACCCAGCGACGCAGCGCCAACCGTTAGCGGGTTGATGTAGCTCAACAATACCTTAAACGTGTTGCTCAGGCCGCCGAAGCTATCCTTGATTTGCCCGCCCTGCTGCACAGCAACAAACCAGATTGGCATCCCGGACGCAAGGGACGTTACAATATCCGTAATCTGCATCGGTAACTGGCGCATGGCCATTTTATATTGCCCGGCAGAAATGCCAGCGAGGCCCATCGCGTTCTGCTGTCGCTTTAACGCCTGCTCTTGCTGTTTCAGGGCATTAATGAACGGGGCAGCTTCTGCCGACACGCCCAATTGAGCCGCCTTCATTTCCAGCAGTTCGGCGCGAGTCTTTCCGATCGAGTCTGCTTGCTGTTTCAGGCTGGCTACAAAATCACGCCCGGCGTTTGCCGCCTTCTGCTTTGCCTCCGCCTCCGCGATTGCTGCGCGACCTTCTTCGGTTAGCGCCGCCTGCTGCCGCCGGAGTTGGTTGGTAGTAGATTCGATGATAGCACCCAGGCGGAAAAATTCCTTATCTGGAACAAGCCCCAAAGCCCATGCTTTATCAAGTTCTTCTGTCGCTTTGCGCAAGTTGGCCATTTTTGAGATCGTGGGATCGATGGCGCTTGCGATCCTGCTAAAGCTGGTTTTTGATTTGTCTGTCTCTTGCTTCTGCCGCCGCAACGCGCGGTTCATTTCCTCAGTCTGCGCCGTGGCCCGCCTTTCAGCGTCTGCAAGTGACTGTAGACCAGCGCCAGTTTGCTGGCTTTGGTTTTTCAGTTCTGCGAGTGATCGTACCGCTTTATCAACCTGCGAAACGTCAACGCCAAACGTCAACCCAGCTACTTTATCAGCCATGTTTAGCCCCCATATGAAAAAAGCGCCCGTAGGCGCTTATTTGGATTTCTTGTAAATCTCCTTCAGGTATTCGCCCTCCAGGATTTGCAAGTCAAGTAATGCCGCTTCTCGATTGTCGATTTTATACAAATCGAACAGCAGAGGCAACGTATTATAGTCAAGCCCCGTCGGGCCATTCATTCCGATTCGCCACTGCGTTTGCATGGCCTGGAATAGCTGCCAGCTTTGGGCGGTCTGTTCATCAAAATAGATCGCTTCAAGATCTGCTTCATAGTCCGATCGCCTTAAACCGTACTCTGCAAGCTGGCGATCGGTTAACTCAGGCTGAAGCGTGAGATAAACAGCCCGCCTTAAACTTTTGCACGGTGTCCAGCAAGCGCGGCCATGTAAGTTTGTGGCAGTGCCATGACGAACGCCGGGAAGTGAGCGCAAAGCCAGGAAATGTTTTCATCGCTGAATTCGTCATCAAGATCCCAACCTTCAGCCATGAAGCGGATAAACTCGGCGTTACCCTTCGGCGCTTTATCTTCGCTCTCATAGAAGTCTTTCATCTCATCGGTGGAGCGGTGTTTTACGGTCATGGTGATGGTTGCTTCTTTGCCGTCGGGGCAAGTGAAGGTTACAGGCAGCTTGAAAGAAGGGAGATTGCCGCCGATTTGAATTTTGAATTTAGCCATTTTGTTAACTCCTGATTGGTTTGTGTTATTCGCTATTATGCACAAAAAAAGGCGAGGCACAAGCCCCGCCATTTAATTACACGGCAACCGGAAGGAAGACGTGAGCACCTTTAAGCGCAATGTTAAGCGTTACGGTTTCCATCTCGTTAACAGCCGTGGATGGAATGTCATCGAAAGATGCAATTCCAGACCAGTAGCGAACCTCGGAAGCTCGCGGGATATACATGTACATCGCTCTCGCCTGCTTGCTGGCGTCGGCTGAACGCAACACAGGGTAGATCGCGTTACTGTAATCGTGCGCAAACGTGTAGTTAAGCGTCACCGCCGACTTGTAAGTAGGTTCGGATTGTTCGCGCTCATCGCCCAAGCACTGATAGTTATAGAACTGCTGTTCGTTGCCGTCTTTGCCTAAATCCTGAATGCAAGGCAATTCGACCCAATCAGTGATCACGCTAACGTTACCAGTGGCCGCGCCGCCGGGATACTTGTTCGTGTCGGAGGTGTCGAACTCTTCCAGCGTTGCCTTGCCTGCTGTCACTGCTTTTACGCGAGCCACCTTGTTAACGAAGTCGCCCCAGGTGCAATAGGTGAAGATCACAATATCTTTCACCTTCAGCTTGCCGTCCTCCACTGTGATTTTTGGGTTTTTCGCGTCGTTGGTCATTGCGGTAAACGGAATCGTCGCACCGCGAGTCTTCTCAAAGAAGACCTTTGCACCGTTTGGTAAATGCATGTTGAATACTCCTGTTTTGATGAAAGTTTAACACCGCCATTATGCCCGCTAGTCAGCTGGATGGCAAGAAATTATAAGCGCCTCGAATCGCCATGCGTAACGCCACTGTCTCCATTTCGTTTACCGCCGTTGATGGAATGTCATCGAATGAGACGTTACCAGACCAATAGCGGTTTTCCTTTGCTCTTGGGATGTGCATATACATAGCCATTAATGACTTATCGCGCTCATGTGCTTTCATGATATCATACGCCGGATTTCCCGGATCGTGAGCCATAGTATACGTCATAAACAAAGCTGATTTAGTAGTCTTCTGTCGCTCCTCCCTCTCGCTGTCAAGGCACTGGTAAGTATACCAGCTTTGCTCGTTTCCTTCCTTGTCGATTGACTGCACGCAAGGAAGTTCAGCCCAGGATAAAATGCGTCGAACCTTTCCGGACGCCGGAATGTAACTGCCAACGGGCAACTCATTAGCCCTGTACTCAGGCCATACCCTAGCTCGTGAAACATCGCCATCAACAGATCGGATCGAATATACATTACCTTCGATCAGCTTATTGTCGCATTCGGAGATTACGACGATATCGCCAACATTAAAAGCGCCAACTCCAGCCGCCCGATTAAATAAGAGTACAAAAGTGTCAGGGATTCCAACATAAATTGTCTCTAGCCCCTTAAAATCGCGCTCCACCTCGTTGCTTGCCTCAATAAAAATCTTGCTCCCATTAGGCAGGTGCATAACCGTTTTCCTCCATGCTCTCGCATCTTACTGTGAACCGAACAGGGAAGAACCAACCAGCTTCATGCCTCTGCACACCGGAAACTTCCGCCCATTCGCTCACATAAACCTTATTAACAGCGTCAATGATTTTACCTTCAGGGAAATATTTTGCAACGCGTTGGGCGATAATCCTCGCGCGGTCGGTTCCGATCCCAGGCTTAAAGATAACGTCAATCTGAACCATCGCCAGATAGACTCGGCATTTCCTTGACAGGTCAACCGATCTTGAATCCGCCTCGACGTAGGAGGCTTTAAGGTAGGTTTCCCCGCCTTTCGGTGGGATAAAGTCAACGTTATCGCCTGCGACCTTTAACCCGTTCTCGGCGGCAAATTTAGCCACTGCCGCCTTGCATTTTAAAGCCATATCATAATGCATTTTTCGCCCTCGCTCGCTTGATTGCTTCAGTTACATAAACGCCCAGCCGGATTGCAACGACGCCCATAACGCCGTTAGGAGCCTGCTTTGAGTGGCCGTATTCCAGCGCGTTCGCATAGATTAGCATGTTACTGAACCAGATCGAAGTGATCCCAGCCCCTTTTGCGTATAGTGCAATGTTGGCTTTACCGTTCTGGATCGTCTTTTCGCCAGTTTGGTCGTATGCGTTAATCGCGTAAAGCGGGGCGCGGTTAAAGGTGATTTGCCAGTTACCACGGAAGCGACCTGTATCCACCGGAGAACGCATTACAAGGTCGCGGTGAATATCTTCACACGTAAACCTTACAACGTCCTCCAGCGCTTCGCCAGCGGCCTTGCACCACGCATCAATTGCACCTGTAAACTCCCGGATAGTATAATTAGCCATAAGTCGCCACCCTGCGTAAAACTGGACGGTAGGCAACAACGGTTCCCGTTGGTTTTACCGGACGTGCATTAACAACGCGATAACGTTCACCGTCAACGTCGATTTCGTCACCTTCCATGATTGGCTCATCATGAGTGAAAAACCCGCGCTTATCGCCAGCGAGAATGGTTTCTCCGTTAATATCACGGTCATTTACATCCCTGATCGCACCTTTGATTGTCGTCACCACCTCGCCGGGAATGATATCCTCCCCTGTTTCTTGGTTGATGCCACCGCCAGCGCCTTTCGTGTACTTGTTGAACACGCCGTTAGCGTCGCTGAAGAACTTAATGCCCGCGCTTGCTCGTGCCTGAATTGCTTTGTAGTTCATTGCCATTACCTCCCAACCACGCATCGCCGAACGTTGCCAGCGGTAAGCAGGCCGAAGCCACCGCCGCGCATTTTGAGCATACGCCAGTACATTTTGCCCCACGGCGTAGAAAGCATTTCGTTATCGCTTGACGCCGACACGCGATCGAAGGTTTGGGAAAACTCCCCGGTCAGGGTGAACGATGCCACTCGCTGCGTGTAAGACTCCAGGCTTTCGCCTTCTTGCTTCATTGCGCCATCCAAAAACATTAGGTGCATGGTCATAAGTGCGATCGCTGTAACAATGGAATCCCCGAACCTTGATTTGCAAACGAACTCCTCAGCAAGCACGACCCATGCGGTTAGCAGTTCGTCGGGTACTTTTTTAAGTGGAGGCGCAAGGCTGCGCATCTTGTCGATCACATCTTGAATCGTGTAATTCATGGTCGCTCTCCTGATATAAAAAAAGGACGCCGAAGCGCCCTTTGTTGGTTTTTGTTATTCCGCGCTTTTAGGCTGCACGATCTCTTTCGCTTTCGCCTTCACTGCCGCGATGTATTCGCGCGTGCGTTTCGGATTGTCGTAGAACTCGACCCGGCCTTTGAAGATTTCGTGGCGGAAGCGGTCGATCTCGCTTTCTGGCACTTCGAAAACCTGCTCATATACGTAATTTTTGCCTTTATAGCGAATTGCACACGCACCAACGTTTTGCAGTTGAACAACCTGCGATTCCTGTGCTGCATTGGTGGTTTCTGCGGTTTCTACGGTTTCTACGGTTTCTTTTTTACTGGCCATTGTTAATGCTCCATTGGTTTACTTTAGGTTTCAAATTAAAGCACATTGTAGAATGCAATGCAATAAAAAAGCGCCCGAAGGCGCTTTTGATTAGAACCCGGTAAGGATCGCGATGGTCAGCGGTCGATAAACGATGAGACCAGTACATTTGGAAGTACACGGCACTTTGAAATGCAGGTCTTTAGGCTGCATCGGAAGCATGTTAAAGCGTTCCGGAATCTCGATACTCATGTTCATTGGGTCTTTTTCGTATGCCAGCACGCCTTTGGTGCCTGCGCCGTCAATATCTTCCAGCTCCGCCATCGCCGTAATGGTGATGTTCGGGTGGTTCTTGGTGAACCAGGTCAGATAAGAGTCGCCGCTAGTGTCCGGCATCTTTTTCGTCAGAAGACGACGCTTAGACGGAGGAATCACGATGTTGGTCGCGTGATGGCGGCCCAGCGTAGTTTCTTCGATCATGTTTAGCAGGTCTTCCAGATCTTCGAATGCCTTTTCAGCCGCTGCTGCGTCATTGCCCCAAGTCGCCCTGGCGGTCATGCGGTTAATGTTCGGATGGTTGAAAACGCTCACGATGCCGTGAGGAGCGGAGCCTTTGAACACCAGATCATTAACGAGCGTCTCATGGCCTTCGCGGGCCAGAGTTGCCTTGCGATCGCTCAGGCTGGAACCCAGCGCCGCGCCAGTTTTAATTTCGTCGATGGAAATAAACCACGCGTTACCCAGGCGGAAAACTTTCCCTGACTTCTCTTTTGCCATCGCTTCAACGGTCGGAAGATCGTCGGTGTAATCGGCGATAATTTTCGCAGAAGTTACGCCATCGAATTCGAGCCACTCAAAGCGGCGGGCGGTCTGCGAGATCTCGGTAGTTACCGGGAAAAGCTCAAGTGCGCTGGTCTGCGGGTATGCCTGCTCATACTGGCGATTCAGTAATTGAGTCATCTGCTTAACGGTCCAGATACCGTAAGCATCCAGTTTTGCGGCGTCTACGCCCATGCCCTGCATTGCGACCTTAATTGCACTCTGTTCGAATGCATCTAATTTCATAGTCATCTGAAAAACTCCTGTTTGTGTATTTGGCTTAACGAGATGAAGAATATCACGAATCGTTAAGCCGTCAAAGGTTTTTTTCTGGTGCAAAAATGGGGCCGAAGCCCCTTATTTTATACGCCAGCGTTGCCAGTTGCAGCCGCTGGAGCAACGGCGCCCTGAAGCACCTGCACTTTCACCAGAACGGTGCCATCTGCGTTCTTGGTGTATTCGCCAGTGTGTTTGTAGCCAGTTTTGATAACCCCGGCATCACCCTCCGCTACGGTGCCGTTTGCGGTAAAGGTGACGAAAGAACCGAACGCGCAATCTTCTTCAGTAACAGTTGCGTCAGCGATCGCCCAAATGCGGCCATGAGTCATAACGTTAACTGCGCTCTCATCGTCATACTTGCCTTCAGGCGAGTAGGCTTGCGAGAACTGCGCGATGCCTACAATGACGTCGCTCGCTGCGGTTGCTGGTTTAACGACCTTGTGGCCATTGGAAACTGCGGTTGCTGGTTTAACGACCTTGTGGCCATTGGAAACTGCGCCAGTGGAAACTGCGCCAGTGGAAGCCACCAGTACGCCAGCTTTGATATCGCCTTTAGCAACACAAGTGCCGTCGATATTGTAAAGTGACGTATCAGCGATCTGCCCCGCTACTGCAATATCACGCTTGCGGGAATAAGAAGCTGTAATCTGTGCCATTTTGAATCTCCTGTTTATTTGGTCTGGTAGCGGCCCGAAGGCCGCAAATTATTAGCGGCGGAATTTTGCCTGCGGATCGATGATTTCGGTGCCGTCAAGTTTCGGTAAGCCGCCCTTGTCTTTTTGCTCGCCATCTTCTTTTTTGCCGAAGACTTTGGAGCGATTGCCAGCCATCTTATCAGAGTTGGCGATAAAGTCAAAAGAAGCGTCGATGTACGAATCTTCTTTGTCAGACAGATCACGACCGTCGACCTCTTTGATGTAAGCAACCTTCATCGCCTTAACATCCAGGCCGTCGCACTTGACGCCAGCGGCAGAAACCACCGCGATAACTTTCTGTTTTGCGTCTTCGTCGGCTTTGATTTTAGCAACGCGGGCGGCAACTTCATCTTCAATGCCATCAACTTTGGCCTGAAGCGCGTCACGTTCTGCGGTGATGCTAGTTACCTGACTGGTTGCCGATGCAACTTGCGCGTCTAGTTTGGCAATGTAAGCGCCTACGTTATCGGCCACTTCAACATCTACGCCGTCAATTTTAATGATCATTGTTTTAGCTCCTTTGTGGTTTGAGTCGTCATCATAGGGGAATTCTTGTTCGCTATCAAGATTTAATTTCGCAATCCCGGCACGACCACGGAAAACAAGCGCGACGTGATTCACGCGAATCTTCGTTTGCACCGCATCAAAGCGAACCCAATCAGAGACGGAATCATTTTTCATCTCTTCGAAGTTTTCCGGTAGGTCTTCGTCGAAATAATATTCGCCAGTTGCGTTGTTGCCCCAACCTTTGCGATCGATATCGACCGAAGTGTAGCCCACTGATAACTCAGCCGCTACGCGCTTTTTGGCTTGCTCGATTGACTCGCCGTCGTAAATCATCACCGGAACAAGAACGCCGATCCCCTCTTCTTTGCCAGCGCCGGAACACGAGCCAACAACCAGGCCTTTTGCGTTCTGCGCGTTCACCATCTTATGACCCAAAGTGATCGGCTTACCCTGGTATGAAGCCAGTGATTCAGCATCGAACACCTCCGAACGCGGGCGGAACTCGACGCGCGGCCCGGTTGGAGTCTGGTACGTCTGCGCACCGATACGCGCCACGATCGGAGTGTCAACCAGAAAGCCATTCTCATCAAATCGGGCCTTTACCTTTACAGTGTCGAACCTTTGAACTCTTTTCATCATGATACCTCTACGTTGTTAAAATCTGGAACCGCCCAGCAACGGCAACCGTACTCCTCGCCGGGGAAAATGCCATCACCATTAACAGGGCGTCGCTTACCTTCTAGCTTGATATGGCTTTCGCGCTCGCGGTCGTCCATCATACCGAACCAAAAGTAATGCGATACTTTAGCATCTTTTAGGCGCTGCATCATCAACATACTGTTAAAAGTTCCGATGATTCCGCTTGCCCGGTTGCGCGACCAGCTACCATAAATAGCGTATCGACCTTCGATGATTTCATCGATCTGCTGGCGAGACTTGCCAATGTTGTTGGCGGTTCTAACTTTCGTCGTCCAGTCAGCAACGATATCGCTTGCTAACTTCCTGATCGACGCTTCGGCGGAATCCTGCCACTTTTTTAGCGATTCCTGATACCAGTCTTCATACCCACCAGCGCCGAATTCTTTAAGGCGCATAACTGATTCGTTGTTCCGCCCGCCAGCAGCGATCGCAATTGCAAGCCACTGCTTAGAATTGAATCTATAGATGGTCAACCCAATGGAGGAAAGAGCCGCAATTACGACCGAAAAGAACGTAATAGCTGATTCGCTGATATCGTCTTCCGCCTGGCTGATTTCCTCCGCCGTGGCATCGAACTTCAGGCGGTCTAAGCGATCGCGCATTTCTACCACGAGTTCTGTCACCGCGTCATGCATTGAGCGGGATAAATCCCGCTCGCTTGCTTCAGGATAACGCCAGTTTGGGATTCTGCCGTTAACTTTCATCATCCGCCTCCGTGTTGTTTAAGATCTCTGCGCTTTGCGTGCTGCCTGAACCAGCGGCGCGATCCGGAAGTTTTTTCTGTTCCGGCGCGTTGCCTTTTAGCTTCAGTTCTGGAATCAACGCCGACAGAGTATCACGCGCTTCGTTGGCGTCAATAACCTGGTCGGTAACGAGGCCGCGAGCCGCGTTGGCGTTCTTCTGGAAGATATCCGCTTTCTCCGCGTCGGTAGGCAGCGACAACGGTTCGAACTCGACGCTGTATTCCTCCTCCGTTACGATGAACTGTAACAGGAATTCTAACAGCGGCTTGTAATCGTCATTGCGCTTGCGGTCAACCAGTTTGTAGAACGTCTGTAGCGCCGTGTTCTGGCTTGCGCTTACGCCACCAGTGTTTTTGTTTTTTAGCACGATCTCATGAATGCCTGACAGGGCGACAATCCGATCCATTTTAGCGGAAAGGAATTCAGGGATGCCAGTAATATCGGAGTTGATAACGGTGTACTCCTCATCGGTAGCATCAATGCCGATCGTGTTTCCGACGCCGGAATTAGCGTCAACCTGCGCCATGCGCAACCGGGCGGCGTACTCGCCTTCTTTGTCGTCGCAGATTAGCGCCAGGCCTTTCGCCTTCCATACGCCCTGCTGCTTGCGCTTCAGTAGCTGCGTTGCCAGATATTCCGAATAGTCGTAGTCAAGAATCGCTTCAATGATCGACTTGTTCAGCACCGAACCACCAGCACCTTTGTTTATCTGGCGCACCTTGTTGGTTACTCGCTCGCCGTCGATGTAGTGCATGCGGGTATAATGCACCCGGAACGGTTGCCCACCGTTTAGCGGCTTCACCTCATAAACTTTAGGCTTTCCGAATCGTGGGCTTCGCGTGCTGGTTTCCTCTTCTGCGACGGAAACGGAATCATGGTCGTAAACAACGATCGATTCGAGCGGCTTACCCCGCTTCGCCGCCGAAGTCAAGGCGCGACCATCGTTAACCATCGCTAGGACGTAGGAGCCACCATACAGCCGCGCCCAACAAAGAGCATCGGTGATTTGCGGCTCCAGATTCAATCCGTCCCATTCTGACTGAAACTTGGTGTTATCTGAAATGCCGTTTAGCTGGAAGCCGGGGGCGACCATCTCTTCCGGGATCACGTCGACGATTTTTTTCGCCATGCCGTTTTCATGATAGAACTCTTCAACCTGCGACATTGTTCCAAATCTAGCCGCGATAGACGCGATGGTAGATGCATATCCAGCAGCACCATTAAAGATCTGATTGTAGTCGTCCATCTTAATATTGTTCATATTTCAACCTTGTTTTAAGTGTGGGCCGTCAAGCCCACATTATGTATTAGCGACCTAGCTTTTTCAATCCCGCAAGGCGTTTCATTCGCTCGACCGGATCATCGCTCAAGTTCATCTCCAGGTTTGCGGCGTCAAAAACGTTGTCGCAAATGTCATCGTGTGGGTGAGAATCGTCATATGTAAACGCGCTCATTTCAGCCTCAAGCTCCGCAACGAATGGGTGATTGTCCGGCAGCACGACACGCCCGCCTTTGATAATTGGCTGCGCATCCATCGCGCGAGTCACCTTATCTTTGTCACGCTGAACCGGGACGATCTCACCCATGCCATTTACTGCTTTGGTCAGATCCTGGATTAGACCCGTACCGCTCGCCTTGTCTTCGATGTAGATCCGGCGAAGGTTTCCGCACTCCTTGTTCCGACGCCAGCACTGCTTGATGAACGCTTCGGCCTGCACGCGGAGATCTGGCGCTTCCCATTTTCCGCGAATTCCGTCAATGAAGTAGACGCGATCCCGGTACTTGCCCCAATAGCACATTACGGAGTAGTCGTTTAGCTCCTTGACCTTCTGCGCGGTGTCCGCCGTAATGAACGTATATTCGAACTTGTCCGGGCGCGGCTCGTGCGCCTTGTCGGAATCGCCGTAATAGCGCCACCACTCCGACTTGAACACGTTACCACCAAGGGCGATCGGCTCCTGCTGATACTGCGAAAGGAACGTATAAAGATCGGCTTCGCGTAGCGCAACCAGGTTCTCGATCGATTCGTTCTCCTCCCAAAATGACCAGTATTCCACGCCGTCAATAACCACCGACGGGCCGGAAAGCACGTCGCGTTCGAACTCAGGTCGCAACCAGTCAGGGAGTGATTCGCCATATTCACGCGTAACCATCGCCGGAATAACAATGCGATCGAAGTCGATGGCCATGCCGCCGCTCATCATGAACCAGGTGGCATCCTGCGCGTGCAATCGCTGCTGCACGGAAAGGATTGGCGTTTCGTCGCCCTTCTTCTTCTTCGCTCGACGGGATCGAATGGTGTTCTTCAGCAGAACATGGTTTTTCTCACGCTTCACCTTCGAGAACATATCATCCGGCTTGTCGATATCATCCAGCGCGATAAGGCCGCTAAACCCTGGCGTCATGTACCCGCCACGCTTACCGACGATTTGGCCGCCGGACGAACGGGAGACCATTTCCAGCCTTACGCGATCGTTATCATCCATCACCTGAAATTCATCGATCTGCTTGCGTCCGAACTTTGATGGCCATAGCTCCTGCCACTCGCTCGATGAGAAGATCTTAATCACGCGATCAGAGTTGCCTTTTGACAGGGCGTCACCCTGCGAGATCTGAAGGTTTCGAACCTTCCGGCATTTCAGATACGCATACGGCGCGAGGTGGATTGAAAACACCTCCGTCTTCGTGGAGCCTGGCGCAACGTTAACGATCGTGCTCTTGCGCTTCCCGGCGATAATTTCATCAACCGTGTGGCAAAAGTAGGAGTGATGCCAGTTCCACATTAGCTTTTCGCCCTGGATGATCTGGAACCAGATCTTCAGGAATAGCGAAAAGTTGCGCGTACTCAGCGCCTTAATTGCCAGCTTATCGGCTGGCGACAGGTCTTCCCAAATGATCATTTCGTTCATATCTGACCCTTACAGCTTATCAAGAATATTGGTCACTGCCTTCTCTAACTTCTCTTCGGTGATCTCGTTCTTATCCCCGGCGATAGCGTCGATGTTCAGCACTGGAGGCTTGTCGATCCCCATCTCTTTACCGACGAAAGAAGCGTTAATCATGCCGACGGCAGCAAGCTGAAATTTCTGCTCATAAATCACGGAGTCGATGAACTCCATGACGGGAGCATAGTTGGGGTCGTGGCGGTAGCGTCCAAGCGTTGACTGGTTCACGCCGCAAAACAGGCTTAACCCTGTGATCGTGAAAATGCGAGGCTTGTTCACTCCCCACTCGTTAACGTCGCCCTGAAACGTTGCCGTTTCCGCAGCCTTGATTGCGTTCTCTTCGGCCCACTGGAAGTAACGCTTTGCGATATCAAAAAATTGTTCCGGCGTCATCTCTGCCGTGCGCCCTAGTACCACGCCGAACTCCTTTTCATATAGCGCTTTGAAGTTTCCCTCAAAGTGCGATTTCGTTACGCGTTTTCTACGTTCTTCAGACATTTTATACCCTCCTTCTATGTTGATTTGCGAGTATATCAGATCGCGGGCATAAAAAAACCCGCCGAAGCGGGTTCTTTTGTCATATCAGTTTGTTTCGCCGATTCAGCGTCTTCTGGAGTTTCACGAAAGGCTCGCAGTCAACATACGGAAGCGGCGAAAAGGCAATTCGTTTTGCGATACCATCCGGATCGCCAATTTTTTCCCAACGTGCTGTTTTCTTGTTGTAGAACATGGCAGCAAAAGTGCCTTCATGTACCCGCTTTGAAAGGCGCTCGACAAGATGAGCCGCGCCAACGTGATAGCCTATGAACAGCATTAACAATGCAATAATCAGAGTTAACATTGATTGACTTCCCTTATGTAGTTGATGTTGATTTTATGCGTATCCAGGTTGACGCCGGATTGCTTTTTTGCTTTCTCTACCGCGTCGGCGGTATCGTTCGCCTCAATCGTCATGCTGAACTCTTGAATGCAGGACTTGCAAAAGCCGCCCATTTTTCTAGCCGTGAGCATGATCTTATATTGCATCATAACCCCTTTGTAAATGCCCCTAAGCGGGGCCAGACTTGCGGATGTTTACCGCCTCTTGTGTCTACGTGGTTAAAGTTACCCGGTCAGCGCGAGTACGTCAATAGGCGGTTGATTCGTTCGCTTATTTTTTATTCATACTCGCCATCCCTGCGACCGAATCGGCCTTCGAGATATCCAGCCAGCCAGATAAACTGACCGCGAGTTAACAGCGTGTTGACTTCGGCCCAATGCTTATCGATCATCCGGGCTGCGACCTGATCGTAAGTCTTTTTGTCTTTCCGTATGGCGTCTTTGGTTTCCGCTGTCATGCGTTTCGCCACGCGCTTCACGGCGTTGTACTGTGCTTCATTCATTCCGAACATTTAAGCCTTCTCCCATTCCACCAAGGTTCCGCGAGCAATGAATATCTCGACACGCAGAGGGGCGTTGAAATTTTTGTAGATGAAGATGAAGCCTTTTTTGCTATCGGTTTCGACCTGTGTAACCGGGAAGGCCAGCGGAGTAATCGTATCTACCGACTCACTCATCTGGATGCCAGTTACCGTTGCGCCAATCGGCATATCTTCGACTTTTGAGAGCTTAGACATAGAATCACCTTGGTAAAATTTGCGCCCGCCAGAATCGCTTACAGGCGCTTTAAATGGTATACGAATTCGTTAACTTTTCAAGTGGTGGCACGGCTCGCCATCTTTAACGGCTCCCCACTGGCGACGTTTGTTCCGCTCCAGCTTTTCCGCCACCGCCACTGCCAACTGCTCATCGGTGATTCCGGCGCGGCGGGTTGCATCCCACACCAGCATGATGATATCGGCGAACTCGCTAATGTCATCCGGCGCTTCGGCGGCTTCGTTGGCCTCTTTAGCCAGGTGTTTCAGCGGGCCGACCGGGCCAACGTTTCCGAACTGGAGATCTGACCATTCCGCATGCGCCTGCCGGACAAAGCGGAAGGGATCCCGTACTGACTCAGCGTCGCCGCAAAGGTACAGGTCTTTCCACGCCGCCTGGTCGTTTTGCACCTGGCGCATTTCATGCAGTACGGCGTCAACATCCATCTTCTCAGGCCAATTGACCTGGAAGGATTCCGGCTGACGGATGTATTCGGCAACTTCGCCGCCCAGCACTCGCTGCTGCATTTCCGCCTGCGCTTTGGTGTCGCAGATGAGGCGGCGCGATTTGCGCCCCTCGTTGGTTCCGATAGTGTAGGTCAGAACCCAAATTTTGTTGCTCATTCTTCCACAACCTCGCATTCGTCTTTGCTCACGCTGATATTGTCACCAACCTGGATAAACTCGCTATTGCGCGGAGCGATCACACAGTAGGAGCCGTCGTTGAAGTGTCCGTCGACCTCAAGAACTTCGCCGATTTTGAGGCCGCATTCTTCCAGGGTAATTGAGCCGTCGCCGTTAAGAGTGTCTATTTTGGTGATTTTGATTTTCATTGCTGTAACTCCGTTTCGTTTCGATGGGGTAACTATACCAGCTTACCCCTGATCGGTTTTAGCAATTCGTGCTATTTGGCAGGCAATCCATTTTGGCACCAAAGCGCCATATCACCACTTAAAATTGCGGGAAATGATCATGCTGCCAACGGCGGAAAGTGTAACCCAGGGCCAGCACAACACAGGATAAAGATCGTCTTTGTCGGTAGAATCCGCCGATTTCAGGAAGGCCCGCATGAGTAAACAGCCGCACGCATACAGGGCCAGAATAAGAACCGCCAGGGCAATAATTGCGTAAATCATGATGTTTTTCCTTGTCTTTGGTGGGGTAGCCATGCAGCAACCCCGGTTAGTGTTTGTGGTTCGTGCTATTGCTGGAGTTTTGCGAAGGCGTCGGCCATCATGCGCAAAACTCGCGCGTGATCTTCAACGTCATAGCCAGGTTCGGTGCGCATGATTTCCCGAATCTTCTCGATCGTGGCGATAGCATCCTGAAGTTCACCAGTCAGGAACGCAACCTGCTTTTCAAGCTCCGCGATTCGTGAGAACGGTTCACGCATAAATGATTCGCACGAGGCATCACTCAGCGCCCAATCGATCCCGGCGCGAATAACGGCGGCTAACAGCGGGTCGGCGTCGCCATTGGCGATGTTGTCGGACGGGATCAGGTGTATGATTTGTGTGGTGTTCATGGTTAGGCTCTATCTCTTGTTAGTGTGGGGATAGTATGCACCATCCCCGGACGTTCGTTTTAGCAATTCGTGCTATCAAAGGGCGTCTAATTCCGCCTCAATGAATTCGTACCACTCGTGGCCGTTTACGGGATCGTGTTCTGTGCCATGCAGCCAGTCCGTATGGGTGGAACAGAATTCGCCGGATTTGTTGAAGTAAAAGTCGGCCCATGACCGCGCCCAATCGCCGACGCCCGCGAACGTGCCGAACTTGCGGATGTATGCGTCGGTGTAACCGCGCTCCTTCGCAATGCGCTTCAGTGCGCGAACCAGCAACTTGCGCTGCGACGCCTTCGATACTTTCCGCAGGTGGAAAAGCGCGTTTTCCGGCTCGCCACCAACACGGATGGTCAAATCTTCGTCAGTGTCCAGCGGGTTGACGATGAATTCGTTCAGGTATCCGCCCTGGATTACGTGCACTGTGCCTAGCGGTTCGTGCACCTCGACGGCATCGAATACGCAGCCGATAAGGTGGCGCTCACGTTCGCGGGCAGCATTGACAACCATAAGTTTGACGGTGTTCATTAGCGGATCTCCTTCACCTGGTGAACTTCGAGAAGGTTGGTTACTTCACGGATGCCGCAGTCCTCGAATTCCTCTTCGGCCCCTGCCGCCACCCTTAATCTGGTGAACCCGGCGTCATCGTCGATTGCGACTTCAATAACCTGCTCGCTCGAAAGCTCGATGTATGCGCAGCCGTAGGAATTCAGTTCTTCCAGCAGTGCGATTAAATTATCGTTCATTGCGTCGCTCCTGATTGGATTGTTTCACTTCAGTAACGCCACTTTATCAAATGACGTTACGGCAGTTTTAACAAAAAGTGCTATTCTTTTTCGCCGCTGAATGCTGCCCGATACCCACGGCGGAACCCGTTAATCTCAGACAGGCGGCATACGCCAATAATCATGCACAGCATTCCGATCGCCTGCCAGCCTACGTGGTCATGCAGTACCAGGCCGCCCAGGAAGAAGGCCCAATACAGCGCGAGTTTCTTTTTGCTTACTTTCATACTTTCACCTCAAATAAAACGTTGTTTTCATATGGTCTATTAAGAAACATCGCTATCTTTTCGTCCGGCATACGGCACGCTAACCAGTTTTCTCCCAACTCCGTTGTTTTCTTGTCGTCCTGCAAAATCCAGACTTCATCAAGGCCGGGGCCGAACCTGGCTTGATACTCCTTACCCACCGTGAACAGCGGAATAAGTGGCCCGTAACCCGCATGGGTGCAAATCAATGTTACTGTTTCCATTAGTAGATCCCGTTAGTCCAAACGTAGCCGTGTTCGATTATCTCGCGCAGCCTAACCATTTTCGGCGATGGGTTAACCCCATCTCCGCCAGTGTAGAACCCTGTTCCATGCGCAAAATGAACCCGCTTTGCGAACAGTCCGCCGCGCGCCTGGATGTAAAGGCGGTTTCGTCTGGCGAAACTTATAAGCGTTCTGATTTGCTCAAACGGCTCGCCCTTAACCTTCGAGATCTTGCACATTACTGGCTTTTCGCCAAATTGCCCGGTTAAGCAGTGGCGATCGAAGTCTGATAAACGTATCAT
>ERZ809074.716-NODE-716-length-49503-cov-11.281892_pt1 | contig 49503 bp, 68 predicted proteins | sample MGYA00520795_ERZ809074 | MGnify/ENA primary metagenome ERZ809074 (study PRJEB31570, sample SAMEA3212989) | Homo sapiens | biome: human-gut; feature: human gut; material: fecal | place: Sweden | collected 2011 ...
AAAAAAGAGAATGAATTATTATATTAATAAATTAAATGAATTTGAAAGGCTGCTAGATGATTGATCAGTTAACAACTATACTGGTATTTATTCTAATACTTGCGTTTATATTTAAATATTGGATTTGGATTATCTTATTATTTATCATAACATTTATTATTATATGTATGTTATGCTAGTTTAAACTAAATGTTTGAACTAGCTTTTTTTATTGTCTTTTTTTTCTTCTTGCTTTTTTCTTGCTGCTTTACATGATCATGAATGAATTGTCTATGAAATGCATACAATTCTATATGCGTTTGGGTTGCTGCTATAGTTTGAAAATCGCAACAGGAATTGACGACCATACACACCCCATGCCTTCCCTCTCGACAAAACCACTTTTTTTACACCTAGCACTTAATACAACAGAGTGCTAACAAAAATAATAACCACCCCCTTTTTTAGATAAAAATTTTTAGAAAACGAAAATTCGAGTTTTGAAAAAAATGAGTTCATGTGTTTTTTACATGGGTAAAAACGTCCGCATTGAAATAACTTATAATGTAGGGAGGTAGAGAAAGAGAGGATGAGAGTATGCCAAGGGCAAAGAGTGTTTCAGAATTAAAGCGTGAGGATGAAGCTAAGAGATTCTTTGACGAGTATTCAAAGAGTGGGAATATTACGAAGTCCATGCAAAAGATTCGTCCTGATTTAAGCGATAAGAGTGCTTATAACAAGGGATATAAGATATTAAACAGTCCTTTATTTAGGAATGTCATACATGAGAGGGTAAAAAAGAGAGACCAAAGAAGTGTTATGACAGTAGAGCAACGAAGACAATGGCTTAGTGATAACATTCAAGACGAAGAAAAGGACATGAAAGACAGACTTGGATGTTTAAAGGAATTGAATAGAATGGATGGCATTGGAAAGAGCAATATTTTAAATGTTGGAAGTGTAAATAATATAACTGTTGAACAGAAAAGAGCGATTGCGGAAGAAAGAATCAACGATATATTAGGAATCAAAATGGGAAGCGAATTTTTAGATGCCGAGGTAATAGAACACGAGGAGGACGAAAACAGTGAAGAAGCAGACTCTTAGTGTTACGGAACAGTATTCTAAGGATGTAGAGGACTTAAAAGAAGCTAAAGCTATTAATAAGAGCCAAGAAGAAGTTGTTAGGTTGTTGAAGGAGGCTACACCGAAGTATAAATTGAAGAATTGGACGAGAGGATATATCCCCGAGCATTACAAACGATTGAATATTTCTAGACAAGAGGCTTTTAGACTTGCGGTTATCGGTGCAAGAGAGGCTTTGACATATTTTCAAGTCAATCTTCACTTTACACAAGCTATGTTGTTCGGTGCGGTTGTAGAGGGATACGATACGATATATGCAATTACTACTTCTCAGTATGGCAAAAGCTGGACTTTAGGTATGATTGCTATTTATCGTGCGTATAAAGGACATCAAGTACGAATTGCGGCCGCAACAGGAGAAACCGCAACTATTATCATGTCCAAAGTAATTGGACATTTACAAAATGCAGACGAGTCTATTCAGAGTTCCGTATTAGATTCAGGGAACAAGATTGAAAAATTGCAGACTTCTACTTCAAAAACTAAGATTTCATTTAAAGGCGGAGGATGTGTAGAAATCGTTACATTAGGTGGAAACAGTGTAGACCCGAAGAAGAACAACAACGCTATCGGTAAGGGTGGAGATTATATAATTGACGAAGCGGCCCAAGTCAGTGAAGATGCGTATGCAGAGATAGGACGAAGGGAATTTTCAAGTGTTGACGGTTCAAAAGAGCTTGAAATTGCTATTTCAAACCCCCACAAACGAGGAGAGTTCTACGATTGCATGACAAACGACAAATACCCCGAAGGAACATTAGTTGTTTGGATGGATGTACGTACTGCTTACGAAGAAGATCGTATGAAAAGTGCTTCTCAGATACTAAATTCTCATTTTTACAAGAATAGAAGTACTTGCCAACGTTATTTAGTGTGCGAATTAGAGGAATTTTCAGATGAAAGTATGTTCAAAACCATGACTTTAGACGACGATAAAGTCGATAATTCCTATAAAAAGCGTTTTTTCTTAGGTGTTGACTCGGCTTATACAGGAAAAGACGGAATAGATGTCGCTTTATGCTCACAAAATAGATACGGAAACTGTAAAATCGAGACAATTTACAATCTTAAAGAGGGTGTTTGGGTTCAAGGAGTCACATCAGAGAAGATTATTACTAAGATTGTTAAAATTATTGAGACATTAAACATCAAATATGTTTGTGTTGACGTTGGATTCGGTACTTGGTTGACCGAAGGATTGTCAAAATACTCTGAGAAGCTAGGATTTATCCTTGAAGGTGTCAATTTCCAAGGAGGGCCAACAAAAACTCGTATCAAAGCAAGACATTACAGTGCGGTTTATGCATTTAATCTAAGAGCGGAAATGTATTTAGACTTTCAGCAGCTAATGGATAGTAAGAAATTGACTTTCACAACGGAAGTCGCAAAAAGATTGAAGCCTGAATTGCTTGCTACAAGGACTGTATCGAAGAACAATAAGAAGATAGCCATTATTCCTAAGGAAGAGATAAAACAACGCTTAGGACACTCTCCTGATGCACTAGATTCCTCGGTACTTTCTGTCCGCAGTTGTTTAATGTATAATCTAAGCGGTGAAATACTTGCGTATGCAGAGAACGATTAGGAGGTGCTAATTTGAGTCGAAGAACAAAGAAAAGACAAAAGGATAGAGTTAAACTAGCATCCAATACCTATGTGTCACCTAATATTTCGCAAAATATTCACAGTTCTAATGCAGAAACCGAAGCCGAAAAGGTAATGGAAGCTATGTTAAACTGCAATTCAGATTGCATCAACGGATTTATAAAGACAAACTTTAAGAATCAGTTTGATGAGATTGATTGGATGATAGAAAATCTACCAACGCTGCCATATGTTGTCGGTAAGGTTATTGACTTTATATTCTCAAACGGAATCACAACGGGTGATGAGAATTTAGACAAGAATATTCTTATGCCATTCCTTTACAAACACAATGTACAGGGTGTCACAAACTATTCCGTACTTCAAAATGCTATTATGCAGTCCTTACTGTACGGAAAATGTGGTATTCGTTGGCTAGACGAAGATAAAGGGATTGTTACAGAGAATTATCGTAATTATGTTTCCATCATGCGTGAAGATGATGAATATAAAGGATTTAGAGTTCCTATCTGTTATGCTATGTCGGCAAACGACAAAGAACCTATATCATTAGGAACAAATGAAATCGACTTTGACGAAGCGTTATTCCTTAAAACAGGCAAATTAATGTCCAAAGACGGAACAATCATTGTAGAAATTCCTGATAATTTCTGCAATTTGAGAAACGGAACAGACAATGAGAATGGATTATCTTGTTTATTACGTGATAAACAACGTCTAAAGCTATTAGGTGCGGTTTACGAGCGTTTGAACTACGATATTCAGTATGATGGACCAGGACGTTTGATTTTTTGGCTAAAAGATGGATTTGCCAAAGGAGATACGATTGATTTATCGGCTTCCCAAGTTTTAGACGAATCATCAAGTTCTAAAGCAGACAGAGCCGACAAAGCAAGAATTGAAGCTAAACGTCTAGGTCAGGAAATCAGAAATTCAAAATCAGACAATGTAATCCTTGCAAGTTCTATTTTTGAAAAAATGGATCACTTGCCTCGTGTTACAAAAGGTACGGAGTTCTTAGAATACCTTCAAATGAAGGAAGGTTCTATTATTTGTCAGTGTTTCGGTCTTACTCCTGAATTAATTGGTTTAGGGGATGTATCAGGAAACGTATCTATGGAAAGAATCATAGATAATGCCATGACAAATACAATCGTACCAATGCGAGAAAGGTTCGCCACTCAGATTTCTCCTATGTTAAGCGAGAAATTAGGTGTACCAAAGGTTTATTTTGATAAATACGAATTGAAAGAACAACAAGACAAGTCTGCAAAGACATATAAATTGGCCTTGTCAGTTACTCAAATCGTAGGTGCTATTGTCAACGGAGCAGAAGCGTTAGACAAGAGCACGAAAAATCACATGATGGAATCAGTTACTAGAATGATGGATTCTATCGAAAAAACTTTATAGTGAGAGGAGAAAATAAAATGGAAATGGATATTTTAAAAAGTATCTTATCTGAAAATGAGGTAACACCCCTAGGAAGTTTGAATGGGACTCCGTTATATTCATTTGAAGATGCACAGAGAATCAACAAAATTGGATTGGTAAAAGAGAAAATCCAAGGCAAAGAGGTTGAATTTGGTGAAAGACCTATGCGACCTGATGGATTAGGGTATTTGGAAACAAAAGCCAATGCAATTGCAGTTCCAACTTCTTTCTTTGAGAACAGATACAGAAAAGTTGAAGTAAAAGAGACGATTGTTGATGAAAAAACGAAGAAAGAAAAAGAAGTTGTTAAAGATGTATATTACGAAGTCGTAACAGACTACAGAGCTTGTAAAGAACAATCAAGTGGACGTGTATATACAACTACAATTCCTGTATATCAGATTGGAGCTAAGAAAGATTCAAAAGGAAATGCTGATTTATTCTTAATTGGTCAAAGAAATATTTCAGATACAGAATTTATCAACGAGTTCAAAGGCAAATTGAACAAAGAATCAATGGTCAAGATTTTTAAATTGATTGGTAATAACCCAACAGAACAAGTAGAAGATACATTAGAGTTTTAATTAGAAGTAAAAAGTAGAAAAACAAGGCAATATTTGGAAATAAACAAAAGGTATAAACAGTTTTCACTGTCTATATAGATTTTTGCATATTTCGAGGTATTGCCTTTTTATATGCAAGATAACGAAAGGAGATACATAAATGTCAATTAAACGTAGTTTCACTGTAAAAATCACTTTTAAAGAAGGGTACGGAAACCCTATCACTTTAACAGGGAAAGATGCAACTGCTTTTAACACTGCTTGGCATAACAAATTGAATGACCAAGACGGAGCTATTGGATTTGAATGGCCAGTTATTACGACAACAGGTCAATCACCTAATCAAAAAACAGTAACAACTTATACTTCATTCTTATTCTGCAATGTAGCAAAAGTAGAACGCTCAGAACAAACAGAAACAAAGTATACAGACGATCAATGCCATGATGCTTAGAAGGAGAGACCATGCAGAACAACGTACAAACTATTAACGGTGTTACTTGGTTCGATTCCCTAGAAGAAAGAAACGCTTTCTTAAAGCAAAACGGTAGACATGAGTTCGCATTGGAAGAAGCAGCAAAGAACGCAAAACAGTATTTGAAGCTTCTTGATGTTATCGAAGAAAAAACGCAAATTGACGTTTATTCAAAATTAGATAGCGGTACTTTGCTATACGGATATGTAGTTCTTGAACCTAAGAAGAAATACAAGATTCCCGAAGATAAAGTTTTGTTAGAAGCACTTAGAAACAAAACCATCCAAAAAAGATATGATTCCACAATGGAAGAAATCTTAAAAGGAGCAAAGATTCCATACGAAGTCAAGAAATGTAATTCATGTGGTGGAAGGATTCAGAAATTATTCTATAAGCCCGTAATCGTAGTAGAAACGGAGACTAAGAAATAATGCCACAAAAGAAAAGAGTTCCAACATATGTAGAAAGCATTAAAGATAGCCTTGATCGTAGAAAAAAAGGAAAAGCATTTTACGACAATGCAATTACTTTATCGAGCGTAGATAAAGAAAACCATTATGTCAGTGTGAACCTATCCTCAGGGTACGTAGAAAACAAGCCTACACGTCTTATTGACGAGGGGGCAATAACATATGAGGGTGGAGATGATATTCGTCTATACATCAAAAAAGGTGCAATACAAGCGTTCTACGATAACTTGAGTTCTGATTATGTAGGATATATCAACTTAGCTCACATTGACATTGCATCACTTCCATTGAACCTGGGTACATGGACTAAAGATGATTTAACAGTTGTCGATATTGGGGATGGAAGAAAAGGCCTTGATGTAAACGTCAAACTAAATAGGGAATTGAACATTGTGCAAGATTTATTGAAGCAAGAAATACCATTGAGTATTAGTGCAGAACTGAGAGGAACACTCGATTTGGAATCGTCATTCAAATTTAATGCACCATTCTACGACGAAATTGAGATTACTGGTTTCTCAGTTGTTGCAAATCCAGCCAATGTAAACAGTACAGGCGAAAATTTAAACAGTAAAGGAGACTCAGAAATGAACCTATGGGAAAAAATTTTAAAGTTGAGTTCTGAAAATAAAGAAGAAAAGAAGAATGAAGCTTTAGAAAACAAAGAGGAAGAAAAAGAAGAAAAAGAACCTGAAAGTAAAGAAGAAGGTACTGAAAACGAAGAAGAAGCTAAAAAAGGCGAAGAAACTTTAGAAACTGTTGAAATGTCTAAGGATGACATGGAAAAAATCAACAAATTTATGGATGCTTTTGAAGCTTTAAGTGCAAAAGTTGAAGCATTAGAAACAGAAAATGCCGAACTAAAAGAAAAATTAAAAAATTCTAAGAAAGAAAAAACAGAATTTGAAAAGAAAGCAGAAAGCACATTAGACAGATTGTCTAGTTTGATCTCAGGACAAGTTAACGATAAAGAAAAGAAAAAAGAACAATTAGCTTCAACTTCTAAAGTTAGCGGAGATATGTGGGGATAGGAGGTAAACCATGTTAGATTTATTATTTACAAATCCTGATAACACATTATTAGAAAAAATGGCAGTTACACCAGGAATGGTAGAACGTCTAAGTTCTAATATCGAGGATTTAACATCATTCTCAAGAGCTTATATTGACTATGAAAAAGCAAGACAGAATTTAGCAGCAAACGCTTCTAAATCAAATGCAGGAACAGTTGGTATCGGTACTGATTATTCAGACAACTCACCAGCAAATCCATTCCAAAACGTGTTCCCATTAGTTTCTTGGTTAATGAACACACCAGCTTCACGCAAGATGCAAGGTGCTATGAACCGAGGAGCATGGAGTGTTACAAAAAAAGAAGATGGCAAATTCTATATTCAGTTGCCATTCACATACGGAACAACAGAACCTAAATCAACACAAAGTGAATGTTGCTGGGTTCCATTAGATTTAGCTAAATGCGGTAGCAATGCTCCATTGGCATTGTTGTGTTTAAAGAGCTGCGAGCCTATTATGGATAGCTTAGTAAACGAAACACGTAAAATCAAAGCGAATGACATGGTTTGCTACTTCCAACGTGAAGGAGAAACTATTAAAGAAGCTCAGAAACGTATGGATTTAATTTCAATGGCATACTTCACTGCTATTAACGTAATCTTAGGAACAATGGCTACAGGTACTGCTACATTAAAACCATTCCATGGATTGTTGGAAGTAATGGAAGATAAAGCAGTTATCAAAATCGTAGGTACAAACGTATTATCTGCATTTGATTCAGTTGCATTACGTTTAGCAGCTTTAGGAGATGGCGATTACAAATTCGCTTGTCACCCATTAGTACTTGAAGGAATCAAGTCTGTAATTGTTCCAGGTAAATTCAATGGTGAATATCCTGATGGATGGACTCGCAATAAAGAAACAGGCGAAGTCACATTTAAAGGACATGGATTTATCGCAGATAAATTAGTTCCATGTGACATTACAAAAGGTACAGGTGATGTATGGGTATTAGAAGGAAATACAGTAGGTTTGGTAATGGGAACTACTTTCCAACCATCTGAAAAATTCCAACGTCATACATTCGGTGCTACAGATACGCCATCTGAAGGATGCGGTACTCAATGTGATTACTACTACAACTTTGGATGTGCATTTGGAACAGATGCAAACAGATTAATGGTTATCCAAGGTATTCCAATGTCAGCAGCTACATTAGGAGATACATTAAACGGATTAGACCTTGTATTAAAACCAACAACTATCGTACCAATCAACATTGGTGAATAATGTACGAAAAAATTATCGAACAATTGAAAAATTATTGTTCGTGCATAAAGGAAAGCGATTTAGAAGCAGATAAGCTTGAAAAGAATGTTGGAGAACTAATTGATTTGATTAGTACCATCACTTGTTGGAAAAACCATCCATGTGAGACTTTCCTCTCATCTCAAAGAGAGGAAGTCTTTGATGCTGGTGAATTTAAGAAATGTGGTTGCGATTCAGGAATTGTACGTATACCGCTATTCTATCCAATGATTGATCCAACAACGATTGAAGTATCTGTTATCACTAGAGAAAGAATTACATTTACTACTCACAAACTAGAAGTTGATAAAGATTTTTCTTATAACCCATACGACAGTATCGTGTACGTTGATTTATCTAACATTGACTACAAAGATGTGTGCAATTGTGGATGTGATGAATTATCTAAAATCGTTGTCAGTTATGTAGCTGGATATGAAACGATACCAGAATGTCTATTGCCTGTATTCTGCGACTTCCTACAATTCGTTATCGCAATGAATAGATGTGAATGTGGTTGTAGCACGTGTGAAGAAACAGATGGTAGTGATGTTCTTATTTCAGAAGAAAATTCTGATGCTCAGATTTCAATTAGTGTGTATGTTCGTGAACATATTACAAAAGCGTATTCTGAACAGTTAGGTATCTTGTCAGTATGTAATTCAAAAGACACATGGGTTGGTGCAGTAGTATGAGAATTAAATATATTGGAATGAAAAGTTCCACAAAGAAAAACGGATGCCCTGTATGCGGTGCTAAAGCCAAATCAAACACATCTTACGAGTATTCAAAACGTATGTGTTTGCCTAGTGGCATAGTAAAAATATTCCTTATGAACAAAGTTGAGGAAGTATCGTATGAAGATGGTGTATTCCTAAAAGGCTTTAAATACGTCTATGGAAGCAAACTTTATTACCCCTTTATAGAGGTGTAGGAAATGCTAAAAGACCTCTTAGAAGATGTTATAGAAGCGTGTGAAGAAGATTTTGAAGGATTGGCTAGTGAATTAGAAGAAACCATGCGAGAAGAAGCTCCAAGAGGGAGTAGATTCTATGCTCAAGAAATGACAAGTATGCCATGGAATGAATATAGGCCAGGTGCTTTAAAGGATTCAATCACGAAAGAAAAAGTATCTAATACCGAATATATAATCGGTGTGGATGCAGACAAACTAGAAAAAGATTCTAGAAACCCTTCTCACGTTGATTACTCACCAATGGTACAGAATGGAACTAAACGTGTTTATACGTTAGTACGTAAAAACGGAAGGCCATTCGTTTGGGTAGATGAAATGGGAAAGAAACACTTTGCACACAAAATTAAGATGCCACCTAGAAAGGCAAATGATTTTGTTGCTAGAGCGGTATCTAGATTTGATGCAAAAGTTAAATAAAGGAGATTAAAAATGGAAGAAAAAGTTGTAAAAGCTAAAAAGACTCCTGAACAGAAAGTAGATGTTCAAGCATTTGTTTCACGCAAATTAAACGCTTTAAATCAATTAGGCGGTGCTAAAGCAGAGCGTGCTATGGAGCGTGTACTAAAAGCTACAATGGGAGGGCAAAAATAATGTCTAACTGTAACATTAACAAAATCATTAGTGACAAATTAAGTGTCTCTAAATTAACTAAAACTCAAGAAATTGATATTACTATCATGAGTGATATTGATTCTTGTTTAAAAATCAACACTCGTAAATTTGAAAAGATTACAGGTACTTCTAGTGCTTATACATCACGTACTATTGCACCTGATTTAATCAACGTTTGCGAATCATTTGGATGTAAGAATACAGGTACATTGTTCATCACTTCTAAAGAAACGGATGCAGAAGGTGCAGACGGAAACAAAGTACACACAAGTGGTGCAGTATTTAAAGCATTGAAAAATGCATTAGACTTTGCAGCAGGTGTTGTTTACTACTACGTAAATGTTCCTCAAGCAGGTACTTACACTATCACAACAAAGATTTCAGATGTTTTAGATCATGAAATGACTAATGCAGATGAATATACAAGCACTTTAAAAGCAGATAAAGAAGGATTCTACCCTGTACAGATTGACTTATCAACAGTTCCTGCAAAGGTATCAGGAAAAGGATGGGAAGCAAGTACATCAGGTGTACGTTTAAGTATTGAAGTAGCATTAACAGATAAATCATCAGATAGTATCTTGATTGGTCTTTCTTCAATTTCTTTCTTTGAAGAATTTGCAGACTTAGATTCTAACAACGATATTAAAGTAAGCTGCTTATCAGGATTTGATGGTGACGATACTGTAGACCCTGTAGATACAAGTTGCTTTGATGATTCTTATGATGATGATTCTGCTTCTATTGAGCGTTCATTTACAGGTACTCAATTAACATCTAACTACTTAACTATGAATCCATTCATTGGCAAGGGAGATAAATCTCAAGGCTTTATGATGCGTACTCAGGAAGTAGTTATTGAAGCAGATAAAGATCATCCTGAATATGGTTCAATCCATATTGCAGACCACTTTGTTGAAGAATGTGGATTTATCTATGCAGCATTGAGTGACCAATGCAATATTACAGATTCTACATTGAACCGAATCAACACTCCATTGTTGGCTAACTTAGATGAGTCTCAATACCAAGTATTGAACAGTAAAATCAATCCAAGCTTAGATATTGAAGGTTCAAAAATTTACTTCAACAAAAACTTAGTAGGTAAAACATTAAAGATTTCTTATCCAATGACTGTTGATGTATTGCAACACTATGTAGCAAACAACGATAGCTTAAAGAATAAGAGAGCGAAAGTTACAATCACTCGTTATAGAAGTGATGGAACTGCGGAAGTATTTACTTACCACAATGCAAAAATTACTTCATTCCCAATGGGTATCCCTGATGACGGAGCGTTTGAATTTAGTTTAGCGTTCAAGAAAGATACTCGTGGAAACTGGTATGAAGTTTATGTAGTAAACAAAGCTAACGCTAATTTATAGAAATTGAGAGGCAAATGAGATGGAAGAACAAAAGATTTTAGAACCAACACAGTTAAATGCCATGATTGAAAAGTTAAAAGTAGCTCGTGAGGATGATACTCCTCACGCAGTCTATGGCAATGGTGGTGAAATTGCAGTTGTTGGTGATGCAAATAAGACAGATGTTAAAACAATTGATATTGAAGTGAATTTTAGATTCACTGAAAAAGAAATCGAAGAACATAAAATTGATGTTCCTGAGAATGCTAAAAGAGTAGGGCAATACGTTATGTTCGATAAGAAGTTTGAAAATCTAACATTATCTCCTAGACAAGATATGAAGATGGTAGAAGCTTTAATCGAAGTAAAACCATTGCTATTGGATGCAGAACAAATCCTAGACCCATATAAAGAAAAATTCCAAGAAATCGAGGAATATTATGGTCACAAATTCATTGAAGGAAAAGATGGAATCGTTACAACAGATGCAGATGACGAAGAAGTGAACAAGACTATGGTTCAGATTTATGAAGCGTATATGAAAGAAGCAAACGAACAGATTTTCCATTTATACGCTCAATCCTCTACAAATTTAGTTGATGGGCTTTATAAAGTTGTTGCAATTTTCTTAGGATTAGATGAATTTTATGAAGATCACATGATGCAATATTCAGTTTTAACTTGCATGATTAGCCTAATTATCAAATATCCTGAATTATTCAATGAGGTAGAAACAGTTTTTATCAAATAATTGATAAGGGGGATGATAAAAAGGATTCAGTAAAAAAAGCAAAGTCTTATGTTGCAGAACTAAATCTTTATTCAACCATGGCTCATTATGTCGGTAAAATTCTAAAAATACGCCCCAATGAGATATTAGACCATTGGGGTGTTTCTGAATTAGTTGTAGCCTTTGGGTACTACGCAAATCTACAAAGCGATAAAACATGGAATGAAATCAACGAGGCAAATAAAAATTCTAAAAAGAAAATACCTCAGATTGACAGATATGCGGTTCATTTCATTCAGAAAACAGATTTAGCGAAGGAGTCCGAAGATGTCAGTACGTGAAGTCGGTGCTAGGTTAGTCCTTGACATTAAGGATGCCGAAGCAAAGATAAAACAACTTGAAAAAGAGTTAAAAGATATTGAAAAGGCAAAGCTCAAAGTTGATGCTAACACTAATGAATTAGAAAAAATTAAGGCAAGATTAGAAGAAATCAAAAAAGAAAAGGAAGCTTTGGAAAGGCAAAAACTTTCTTTAAAAGTTGATTTGGATAATCTAGCTAATTTAAAGAATCAATTATTGGATGTTAAAGATGATATTAGTGAGCTTAAAAAAGAGCTATTAGCCTTGAGTAATAAAAAACTTTCTATTGATATTGATTTAAAAGCAAATGCCAATGAAATTCATGATGTCATTAATGACATGACACTAGGTGAAAACGATAAAAACGACAAGCTTAAAGGATTATATAGTGCACGTGAAGCTCTCAAATACGATATGCGAGAGGTTGGCATTGAAATTGATGAAGTTCAAAAGAAAATTAACAATCTTAACAAAGAAAAAATCAAGATTGAAGCGAACATCAGTGAATTAAATGATGCTCAAAAATTGGTTGATGAGATTGATAATTCAATTGCGGATTTAGACAAAGAAAAAATAAAATTAGAAGCTGATTCTTCTAAGTTAGAAGATACAAATAGAAAACTAGATGAAACCATTGAAAAAGAGAATGATGTAAGAAGCACAAAAGCAGATATTGAGTCACAAGTTATCGGTTATCAAGATAGCTTGGATAAACTTAACAGACTTCAACAAGCTGCTAAAGCTTTGAAAACTGCTAGTAAGATTACATTTGATGTTGGAAATAAGATGTCAAATCTAGGATCTAGTATGTTGAACATTGCCAAGAATTTTCAAAACAATCCAATAGGAGATATTGGACGATTCTTAGTACAAGGTGTTGGATATTCTAGTTTGTATAGATTGGTTTCAAGTACACAAAACGCAATTGGTGATGCACTTTCAAATGGTGTTAAAAGATACGACACAATCAACGTTGCGAAAAGAACATTATCCACTGTAGTAGGTGATGTAGACGATTCTACGGCTAAAATCCAAAAGATGATTGATAACCTAGATGAAAGCATTTTGGGACTACCAACAACTTTAGATGATGCTCTAAGCCATGTTACGAGATTTACTTCAATCAATCATGATTTAGACAGGTCTCAAAAGCTATTCTCGGCAATTAATGATTCAATTTTGACATTCGGTGGTGATTCTGAGGGAGTAAACAATGCGGTTACTCAGTATTCTCAAATCATGGGTTCTAAAATGGATGCTCGTACATTGAGGTCAATGGAAGATGCAGGTATGACACCAGCCTTAACTGCTATTGCAAAGAAATTTAATATGTCATTTGCAGAGTTTAGAGAAGCATTTACAGGGTCAAATCCAACTATTTCATTGCAACAATTTGAGGATGCTCTGATTGAATTGGATGAAAAAGGCGGTGGTGGCCTAAATTCGTTGGCAACTATGGTTAAATCGTCTGTATCTACAATCTCAAACGCTTTTGACTTAATCCCTAAGAGATTTAGTAAAGCCGAAGAAAAGTGGTTAGGTGCATTAGATGAGGTTTCAACAGAATTGACGGGATCTACAATCTATGGAAATATCTACAAACTTTCTCAAAAAGTTGAAGGCTTAGGAGATATAGGAGCGAACTTCATTAGAAGTCATAAAAAAGAGATTGGCGAAGGTATAGACTTCATTAAAACCAAGTTCAATGAATTATGGAGTGTTTTAAAAACATTCAGTTTCAAAGATTTTGTTGGTGGATTTAAACAGGGATTAGATGATTTCAAAGGAGCAATAGATTTCTTCAAACCTCTTGTTGGTGATCTATATGATTTCGCAAAAGATAAAATCACTGAAATGGGAGACGGAAGCTTTTCTAAAGGGTTAGGGCGTTTCGTATCAGACTACATCCAAATTGGAATCGGATTAAAGTATGCTGGTAAGTTAATGAAACTTGGAAGCGGTGGAATTAGTCTTTTAGGAGATTTAGTAAACGTTGCTTCAAAATTCAAAGGAAAGAGTTTCAATATTCCTTTCCTAGGAAAGCTAGGAAGTAAATTCAGTTCTATTAAAGATGTATTCAAGAGTTCAGATGAGATTACTGCTGCTACAAGCACTCCAAAAACTTTTGATGTAGAAGGATTTAAAAATAAATTATCTTCATTAGCTATCATAGCTGGTGGGGCAGGAACAATTATTCTTTATTGCAAAGCGATAAAGGAAATTGAAAAGAATGTTCCAAATGACATTACAACATTGCCTATGCGATTAACAAATCTATTCTCTGTAATGGGATTGATGATGGGAGCTAATACGATTAATGCAGGAGTTTCAAAAGCATTAGAGATGAACAATGCCTTAACAGGATTGGCAATGATGATTGGTCAAGGCGGAGCTTTATGGCTATTTGCAAAAGCTATGCAAGAGCTAGATAAAACTATGCCTGATGGATTCGACACATTCAATGATAAGCTATTAGGTTTATTTGAATGTATAGGCTCTATGACACTTATTACAGGTATTCAAGGCGGTGCTGGTGTCCTAACGGGTGGAATCACTACATTGGCCAAAGTGCTAGGAATGATAACGACAACAGGACTAGCTGGTACATTGATTGCTTGTGCTAAGGCTATGCAAGAAGTAGATAAAAATGTTCCTTCAAACACAAAAGGACTTAAAAAGAAAATCCAAGGAATTATGGATGTTATAGATATGTTTGAAGGCGGAGGAACATTGTCTTCTTGGTGGAGTCAAGTTATTAAAAGTTCTGAGTCTTTATGGAAAAACATGGAGACTTGGAATATTACTAGGATTCTAAAGAAACTTGTTACGATTGGAGAATCAATTTCAAAAGTGCAAGGAATGAGCATTGACAGTAGTTCTTTCAACGATCAATTCAAAGATATTCAAGAGGTAATCAAGAATATTAATGATTTTGAGTTCCCAACAGTCAGTACATCAAGTGCAACAAACATTACAGATGCAAACAGTATCGTTAAGAACTATACAACAATGGCTTCTAGCCTTTCTAAAATGTCTAGTATCAACGGAAGTTCAATTAACGTTGAGAATTGCACAAGCATTTTAAAGAATGTAGCTAGTGTTGTTCAAGAAATGAAAAAGATTGTATTCCCTGATGTTACAAAGAGTATTAAATCTAATTTAAATGCTACAAATGCTCAAGAGTTCCTAGATACATTGAAGATTTTGGAACAGATTGTTCCTGAATTTGGAAACTTGCAAGCAACGATTACAAACAATCCTTTGCCAAATGCAGATGATATTAAAAAGACAATCACTAGTATTTCTCAAGCGATTGGATATATTTCTGTTGCTGGTGTTGGAACAGGAAAAGACAAGAATATGTTGTCTTACAACTTGAGACAAATGCCTGATTCTAAGCTATTTAATAACGCACTAAAGGCGATTACAACTTTAGGCGATATAATCCTTAAATTCGGCACTTTAAACGTATATTCAACTAATTTCGACTTTGAAACACTGAAAGCCAATATTAAGAGTATTGGAAATGCAGTGAATGAAATGGCAACCAACAAAGGATTAACTGAAAATCTAGAGAATATGGATACAGTTAATAAGACTGTTTCTAAGTTGAAAAAAACGTGCGAAAGCTTAAATTCTATTGTTGGATTAAATCTAGATTTCGTTAAGGTTGGAGAAGTCACAACAGGTATTCAAACATTCCTAAACAATGTTAAAGGATTGAAAGTTGGAGAAGCTACTACAGATGTTGTTACAGAAGTAAACTCAATCGTTACTTCATTCCACAACATGGCCACAACTTTATCAAATATGAAATCTGAATTTAATACCTCTGGTACAGACATGGCCAATGGAATTATTGAAGGTTTCAAAAGCATTGATATTGAAGGTTCATTTGGAACTAAGATTGATAATGCTAAAGCTTCATTGAAGAAGAAAAGCTTAAAATCAGTAGGTAAGAAGTTTGGAAAAGATGTTGTAAGTGGATTCAGTGAAGGTATCTCTAATATGTCTAGTTCAATCTCTAATCAGATTACTATGATGTATGGATATTCAACACGATTCACAGATTTAGGACAATACTTAGGAAGTGCGTTTAAAAATGCGTTCAACAATCAGTCAGGAAACATTAATACAGGTGGTACAACGACTCCTACAGTAAACAGAGGTAACGAATCAAAAGGAAACAACATGAAGTTTGCTAAAGGTGGCCCAGTTTACTTAAAACGAGGTGGACAACCAATTGTCATGAAGCCTAGTGGAACAGATACAGTACCTGCTATGTTGACTCCTGGTGAGTATGTAATGAAACGTAGTGCAGTTAAGAACGCAGGTCAAAGTTTCATGGATAAAGTAAATAACATGGATTTGAAAGGTGCGTTCAAAGAATTGTCTACTAGATATGGTTCTCAAGTTGGAAGTATTGTTAATAAGAATGTGACTATCAACAATAATGATAATCGTGTTACGAATAACAGTATTGCTTTCAACGAAGGAAACGAAAGAAGGCAGGCTATCAAAGTAGGTAGATGCTTGAGAGGTTTGGCATAATGACTTGTTATAACTTAAACCCATTAAAAACATACGTTCAGTTCAATGATCTTGTAATAGACAGTGCGGAGGAGATTTCCTCTGCCTCTCTAAAGCAAGATACAAAGACTGCAACGCAAGAATATAGTTACGGACATGGTAGTTATGTTGCTTTCCAAAAGAATCAACAGTTTCTTACGGAAGGTGACTTGTCCTTAACATTGAATTTTAATTATGAACATTTTCATGATGAAGATAGAAGATTCCTACGTGACTATTTCAATTTGAATTTTCTTAAACCTGGAAGGTTATGGGCAATTCAAGATAACAAATTGATTTGGGCATGGGCCTATGTCACAGGATTTAGTGAAGATTACAAAAAATACCAAGGCTATCTATCAATGGATATTGATTTTAAACTTTGGGAAGGTGTATGGCATATTGCAGATACAAAGAAAACATTCTTAGTTCCTTATTCTGTATGCAATATCCTAGATTGTGATGATTTCAGAGATGCTCAAGAGTGCTTATCGTGTTGTGTTACTTGCCCTCCTGATATGGAAACTTGCAATTCGTGTTTATGCGATTGTGGAGACATCACAGAGGAAACATCCTTATGTGTAATGGGAACTAAAGCATTGGAAGATTTTATGAATTGTGGCAATTCATACAAGATTGTCTACGATTGCATCAAAGGTGAACAGATTTTCGGTGATGATTTAATCAAAAATAAAATTTGTAAAAAAGATTATTGTGTTGAGTCAATTGCTGGAAGGTTCTACAGTGGAACAATATTAGATACAGATAAGGTAAAGTTGATTCTAGATGGTAAATTCCAAAACCCTGAAATTGAAATCAACGGAAATAAAATGATGATTTTAGGTGAATATGATGGAATTTTAACACTTGATTCAAGTTGGAACTTATACTTTACTGCGGATGGATGTTGTTCATCAGAGGAAGTAGATTTAGATAATCTAGTGATCGAAGATGAATTTGGATTCACAGTACATCATGGAATGAATAGATTAGTTGTCACAGGCTCATGTTGTAAGATGGCTTGTGTATATATAGATGTTGATGAACTTACAAATTAAGGAGGCTTGCAGTGGCAAATGTAAAAAGTTATTGCACTGCTTGTGGAAAGTTAAAAGATAGCAGTGCAGAGTTTATCCAAAATGGTGTTACAGATTCAATCTGTACGTCTTTAGGAAACGATACAGGCTTAAATCCTGAAAATGGCAATAATACATGTACAGACATGGAAAATGCCAACGATTGCCTTACAAAAGGCTTGTATGACATCATAGATGGATTTGATTTGTGTGATTGGAAATTATTCATGAGTCAATATGCTAACAATGATTACAACATGAAAGCAGCTATGATTTGTTGGATGTGTGGATTGCAAGACCAGTTGTATAATCTTCAACTTCAAAATTTGGCAATCGAAACACAATATACTATTCAACAGTCCACACCTGGATTGAGTGTTGCAATTGACAGACAAGGTAATTTCAGATTCAATTATTCAGATTGGATTCATACAAGTGGATATACGAAAGTAGCGGACGGAGTTATTACGGGAAAAGTTGATTTCTGTATGAAACCTAACAAAGATAAGAGTGCTACATACAAATTCAATAGCGTTACATTGAAACACTACTCTTATAAAATGACTGGAGTTTCAGCAGGTTCAGCTCCTACTATTTCGATTCGTGTTCCTAATAGGAGTGGGTCGTTGGTATATCAGAAAATCACAAATGCTTCATTTGAAGAAGATATTAACAAAACAGTTGAATTAAGCATGAGTGGAACAGTAAAAGCTGGAGAAACAACAAATTGGTTGCAATTCCTTTCTATTTATGTTGATTGGGTAGAAGATGATGAAATATCTCTACATACTCGTTTTGTAAATGATAACAAGGTGAATTTTGTTATCTGTAGAGATTAGGAGGTACACATAAATGAATAAAGATGTTTGTTCTGCTTGCGATTCTTTAAAAGCTACAAGCAGTAATTTCATTCAAAAAGGTGTAACAGATACTATTTGTGCAAATCTTAAAGCAAACCAAGGTTTTGAAAATAAGGGCCACAACAACTGTACAGATATGCATGATATGAACGATTGTCTATTAGGCGGATTGTTGGAAAAGATTGATACAATTGATGTTTGCGATACAAAAGAAGCTATCAGAGATTTGGAAAAGAATTTAATCAGTATCATGGATGTAATGATTTGTTCTGATTGTGGCCAATGGGAAGAAATCGAGAAACTATGGGCAGAAATCCAAAAGATTTGGGCAGCTATTAGAGCATTACAAGCCAAAGTAGGAAGTCTTGAAGGAAGTGTTGGAGATATGTACAGTGCGGTTGAAAAGATTCTTACGAACCTTAAAAACAGTGGTGCATGGAAACAAACTGGAGATACTGTATTTCAAGGAAAATTCAATGACGGAAGAAGCATTGCAACAGGTAATATCAATATCTTTGGCGGTACTCCTGATGGGAACTCATACATCCGTACTAATAATGGAAGTTCTGAGAATGATTTGGCTGGTGGTGTTTAATGGCATGGCAAAACTTTCATGGAGCTTACGATAACACAGGGCCATACGCAAACGTAGTATTAGGTGGAAATCCAGGTGATACCGCAGACTTTGGATTCCCACTTGCTATTGCCCATTCTAAAGGATATGGAAAAGGCATAAACTTTTCAGATGATGGAAACTATGGTGTTACGTTCACATTAGATTTAGTTGGATATTGTGTAACAGATGCTGGTCAATATACAGGAAACGGAAAGTATGTACAGTATGGTGGAAGATATAACTATATTTTGATCATTAGCGTTTCTAACAACAATAAAGCATCATGGAGAGAGATTTACAATCAAGTAATATTCTCTCATGCAGATACATGGCCATTAGCTTATTCATCAGGTTGGGAAACAGTAGCACAAAATAGTCAATGGAGTGGTAAGCTACAACTTCCAATAGATACAACGCACGTTAAAGTTGAATTAAGAGGTGAAGATGCTACATTCCCTTACGAGAATATATATTCAATTCAACAGGTTATCCCTGATTTCAGACCATGGGCAGTAAGAAAAGGCGGCATATTCTATTCTTTGGATAGAACTACAGGATGGTTTAAAAAGAGAGTTAAAGACTCTTGGGTAACTATTGGCAAGTATAGTGCCGATAAAGCAAATAAAGAAAACCAAGGGTCAAGTAGAATTAGAAAAAATGGTAAATGGGTAGGACAAGGCAAAATTGGTAGTTAGGAGTAAATATGATTCCTTACTTTGAAATATTAGAATTTGGAAAAGTTAAGAAAAGATTCAGAGAGGTTTTAAGCACAATCAGTTTTTCAAATGAGTTGATGACAGTACCTGAAATGCAAATCACAATTCCTAACGAATACTACGATTTAATCTCAGGAAGAAAAGAAATGCGAGTAATCATGGATTGTGGAGTTTTCTACGGAATGATTACCGACTACAAACCCTCTGTAAGTGGTTTAAACATATCTCTAACGCACGTAATTAACGAATGGACATATAGACAAGTCCCAACGAATTATGCGGTTAAAAACGCTCTTATAAAGAACGTATACGAAAGCGAAGATATGTATTATTCAACTCAGTGGAAGATGAATTTTGAAACTGAGATTGATAATGAAAAGATTGACTACGTTTATTCTCGACAATCTAAATTAGATGCACTTACTAAAACTTGTGAATTGACACCATCTGTTTATTGGAGAGTTCCATTTACAAATGATAAGCAAGTTGAAGTTGGATATTTTGGAAAGAAGCAGCCTGTTATGCTTTCCAATAAGCAAACATTAGGAAGAAACTACAGAATCATTGGTGAGCCAACAATGGAAACTGATTTTTCAGATGTTATTAATCTAGCTACTGTTTATGCCAATAAATCTGATAGTGGTATGTCATCTTTATCATTGAGAGAAGTATATAACGATAAAAGCTTGCAGAACCCTAAGTTCCCTGTAGTTATTTTGAGATCAAACATAAATAACGAGCGTGATTATGAATATGTAGACTTTCCTAAATTAGCTCCTAACAATCAATTGGAGTACTCGATTATTGATACAGAGTCGGTTGGATATGAAAGTGGTGTATTCATTGAAGGAACATTTGCCTTTGATGATTTATCACCATTCAGTCTAGAGGATATGACAAAAGACTCTAAGGATTATAAATGGGTCATTCCTAAAGAACAGAGATATTTAACTGATACAGAGGAAATAAACAATGCTAAAGCTTTATGGCACTCTTTAAAAGACATTTGGAGTAAATCTGCTATTGCAGCTTTATGTGGTTCGTGTCATGTGGAATCAACATTAAATCCTAACTTGTATCAAATGGGTGATGTTCCTGATTCTCAAAAAGGATTTGGATTAGTTCAGTGGACACCATACACAAGAATTACCAATTGGCTTGGTTCTCATGGATATTCAAGCTACACAATGTATGGAAAAGGGGAAGTAGCTAAGTTGGTTGAAGAATGGTCAACAAACGCTACAAATGGCCCTTGGATTCCTACTCCTTCATATAACATCACATTCCAACAATGGTCACACATGGAAGCCGATATGAATTACATGGTAATGGCTTTTATGGCGGATTATGAGCGTGGAGATACATCTATTGATTTACAGTATCAAAAGCGTATTGAATTTGCTCAACGTATTTATGGTTTGATTCCTGAGTGGGAACAAGATGATAACGGAACTACAACCGATACAGATAAAACACAATCTCGGCCTTGGAACGCTCAGAATTTTATCAATACATGGAATGGTCAATCTATTGACATGGATGGTGTGCCAATTGAACAACCATATCAATGTGTAGATGCGTGGAAGAAAGCATTACAGACATTAAATTATCCAAACCCTACAAGAGCTATTGGCGGTGATGGATACGCAGATTACATTTGGTATAACAGAGATGAATTAGGTTATTCTCAGTACTTTGATTATGTTAGTACACCTCAATTTGGTGATTGGTGCATATTCGGTAGAGGTGGTGACACACCTGCACCACACGTTGCAATGTACGTTTCAGATGCTGGCAATGGAAGAGCGAATTTCTTTGGCCAAAACCAACCTTATCCATATTGCAATACAACAACAATAAGTACATCAAATATCATTGGTATTTTCAGAGTAAAGAGTGTTTATGTACAACAGAGCATTGATCCTGAGTCTACAAACGGAACGACTATCATTACTGATAACGATAGAATATATGCGGCCAAGGTTGTATATGATTGTGCCTGTAGAAAACTAATCAATGCAAGAAGAAAGTTTGCTATCAACGTTTCTTGCGAAGCATTACCTAAAGAAGTAAACGTAGGTGATAGAATCAGATTTATTTATGATCTCAATTTATTGCAATTGGGAAGTTGTAATAGATACATGAAACGTATTCTTAAACAAGATGATTGGTTCTATATCACAAGCCTACAAAGAGAAATAGATAAAACAGGAATTGAAATAGATACATTGACACTAGAGAAATTCCTTAGAACAGATAGAGACGGAAAGAGTGAGTAGTTATGGATATTAGTAAGGCGATAAATATATTAGCTGATAGTGTCTATGATTTGAAAGAAAAAGGAAGATACAATTCCATTCAACGTAGAAACCATACAGTTGACTTTTATGGGTACGAGTTCCCTAGATGGGGATGCTCAAGTTCTAAACCAGCGGTAATAGGAATGTCAATTTCTCAGGATTTGATTTATTATGAGCGTTTTGAGTTTAAACTAGTAATAGATAATTCTAATGCTACAAACTTTAATATCGAGATTGAAGGAATCGACATGACACCGTATTTCAAGCAGCAATTCAACGGAGCGTGGATTACGGGCAACGGACTATGGCCTGGGCAATACTCTAATTTTGATGTTCTTAAAGCTTGTGGGTATCTTTCAGAAAGCGATAGAAATAGAATATTAGACCCAGGATATAAGACAATCAAAGTAACAGGAAACGGTAATTTCGATTGTACGTTAGTAAATTATCTTAAATATAGTCATGTCAACAGATAAGAGGTATCTATGAATATATATGAGCAAAGGATTGAAAACCTATCAAATCATGTAAAACAAAATCCTAGAGATTGGCAGTCTGCCATATCGCTATTGAAATTGAACAGTCAACAAATTGACTTTAAAAGAAAACAAAAACAACAGTCTGCTAGATTGTCTATCAAAGCATACAAAAAGGAGGTTGTGTAGATGGAAAACAAATATAGCACTTCGGGAATTGGAGAAGATATTATCCGTAGTTTTACACAAATTGCAAGTGCAGAACTACACGCTAAAACCTTATTAGAAAAACGTATTTCTGAGGTTGAAAACGGATTAATTAGTGAAGAAGAAATTCCTGATAATTTAGAAAAGATTGAAGCACTAAAGGATGAAATTGATGATTATGCAAATATCAGACGGTCTCAAATGCTTTATCTATACAATTCTTTTGGTAGTAAAGGGGATAGAGAACAGTGGTGTTTAGTTAAACATTTAAGTATGGCTATGTACACTGCATTTGAAGCATATCAAGCTTCTGATAGAGACCCAGAATTATTGAATATTGCTTTGGAGATTAACAAGAAGTTTATTGAAGCTTGTACAAAATTCTTAGGTGTAGAAATTACTTCTTGTGCATCTTGTTTTGCAGACATTATGAAAGCTGGAGGAAAATAATATGCAACCTGTAGTATGTAATAAAGATATGGCGGTATCGTTTCCTTTAAAAGATGGTGATTGCGAATTTTGGCTAGAAATCGTTGATTCTGTAGATGATATTACTAATCCAAGTAGAGACCATGCGTATGTGGATTCAAAAGGATTGTTATATATCTACAATGGAAAAGAAATTAAAGTAATCAATGACCATGCGAATTTGAAAATCAAATGGGGAAATATGATTGGCGATATTTCTAATCAATTGGATTTAATGGCAATTCTAAATCAATTCGTTAAAACAATCTCTGTAAACGGAACAAACATTGCCAAAGATAACGAAAAAAACATTGCTATTCAAGTGCCTATCACAACTATTAAATTAGATGGAAACACGATTAGTCCTGTTGATTATATTGTAAATCTAGATTTAGCTAGTGTTTATGCAAAGAAAACTGAAATTCCTAAAAATGTATCTGAGCTTGAAAATGATGCTGGATATATTAAACAAGAAGTTGTAGATCAATTAGTTCCTATCAAAACAATCAAGGTCAACAACGTAACGATACAACCTGATGAAAACCATGCAGTAAATATCGAATCAATTCGTTATAAAGTTGGAACTGCTGACCCAAACACAACAAATTGCCCTAACGGATATTTCTACTTTCAAATAGGAGACTAATCCATGGCTTATGTAGGTTATGAATGGGCATTACTTGGAAATCATCAAATTTGGTCATACAGTGGCAGGTGTAATATGTATTTCCAAGTTTACGCATGGAGTGAACAAGATGTCGTAAACAATAGGTCTGCAGTCCATACAAGAACAAGGATTTTAGTTGAAAATAAGAACCCTTATTATACAGGTTATAATGTTGAACAAGATTGGTCTGCTGGAGTTACAGGAGCACCAAATTATAGTGCTCATGCAACATTTTCAGATGGCGGAGCTGGTACAAGCAAGGAATATATTCTACAAAATGGTTCATTTACTGTTAACCATGATTCTAATGGTAATGCATCAAGCAAAATACATTATTGGTTTAATGGAACATATACAGGAGCTATAGGAAGCCCTACAAACACAAATGTAGTAGACATATCACTTCCTAAAATTGATAGAACCGCATATAAGGCAACGATAACCAATGTTGGAAGTACATACAAAACAATGTACTGTACAATTTCTGTTCCGTTTTATTCTGAGGAAAACCAATGGAGTCGTGACGGTAAAACATGGACTGATTGGAATAAAGTAATAAAAGCCGATACTCCTTTTGTAGATACATGGACAGGATTAAAGCCGAACACAAAATACACTGGATATTATCGTTTCAAAAGAAAATATAACGGAGTTTGGAATGAAGCGGTTAGTTTTACTGCGACCACTAAATATCCTAATGTTCCTTCAAAAGGAAGTGTTTCTTTAAGCTCGGTAACGTCAAATTCTGCAAAAGTTAGTTGGAGCGGATTCTCATTAGGAGACATGGCAACTGATTATTCTTATCAAACATCTAATGATGAAAAAAATTGGACAGACCAAGGTAAAGCAACAAGCTTAACTCTTAGTAATTTGAAAGCTAATACAGACTATAAATTCTATGTAAGAATGGTCGATAACTATGGTCAACCTTCATTGGCAGCTAGTACATCATTTACAACATTGAACCCTGAAAAACCAAATGTAGGTGGTATTGAATGTACACGGTTAACACCATTCGGCGGTATGTTTGCTTGGTATGGATTCTCTGTAAATGAAGGAGCTACAATAGATCATTACGAATATTCGCTAGACAATTCAAATTGGATTAATGTAGGAACTGATACGCAAATTAATTTAGACAATTTAAGTCCTGAAACAAGTTATACATTATACGTTCGTATCGTTGATAACTTCAACTCTAAATCAGATAGTGCTACATTCAGTTTTAAAACATTGGTTGACCAATTGAAGATTGCATACAATACAAATTTGTATCAAACAGAAATTCTAACAAAAGACGGAGTAGACATCTTAGCTAAGAATGGAGATAATTTGATTGTTGATACAATTGGAAAAGAGCGATTAAGGACTGCCAAGGTTTTCTACAACGACAATGGATTAATAAAGAAAGTAAAAGCATCTTATTTCAACAAGAAAGGTAAGATTATACGTCATAAAAACTATGGAAATTAATAGGAGGTACATATAATGGGAGTTAGAATACAAGAATTGCCTGAAACAACAGGTATTAAAAAGGAAGATGTATTGATCGTTGAAGATGGACAAGGGACTAAAAAAGGCACTGTTCAACAGTTAGATGAAGCACTAGGAGTTAGTCAACTAAAGGAAGATTTAAGTAATTTGGAAACAGACCTTACAAGTGGTTTGAGTGAGTTGGAAGATACAGACAAATTTGTTAATCTTTTCGATTATAGAACAGTAACAGCTAATATGTTTATTGATAAAAATTCAGAAACAAGCATAAATGGTTATTACTGTTCAGACTATATTGAAGTAAAACCATTGACATGGTACTGTATACCATTCACTTCTACTGGATTGTGTTCGTTATACAATGATAGTAAAGAGTATATTGGAAAATGTAAAAAGAGTGACTATACACAGCCATCAACACAGTACAGCATCTTCAAAACAAACGCAACAACAAAATATGTTCGTGTAAATGGTTATAACGGTGGTAGCACACCGAGTGTTAATGTATCCCCTACGAAATATATGATTGTTGAGGGTCAGACATATCCTAGCAGGTATCATAAATTCGGTGAGAACACAATTTCTGATAGTTACAAGATAAGCAATTACCTTTATGGTAAAACACTTCTAACTTATGGTGATAGTATTACAGAGGGTGTTAACGCATCTACAGATGCAGAAACAGGATATAAGAATACTTATGCAGGTTTGGTTGCAAAACGTAATGGGATGAATTTTGTTAATCTTGGTTGGACAGGGAGCACAATGGCAGATGATGACCAAAAACCATTTATTCATAATGGACAGATTTATTCCCACTTTGATAACAAATTAGTTACACCAGACTATATAACGGTATGGTTCGGTTGGAATGACTATGCTCACGCACAAAACGGAACTGGAATCACTCTTGGAACTATTACGAGTGAGGAAGAATCAACATATTACGGTGCATACATTAAGGCTTGTAAATTGCTAATTCAAAAATTTCCTAAAGCAAGAATTGGTCTTGTTGTTCCTTATGGCATGGATGCTGAATGGAGAAATGCCGTCAGAACTGTTGCAAAGAAATTTGGATTGCCATATCTCGATTTATACAATAACTGTCCTTGCATCTTTAATAATGAAGATGGTGTAAATACAGATATTGCAAATCTTAGACAATCAACATTTCTTGCAGATGGTACGCACCCAAATGATGATGGTTACGAATGGTTATCTACAGCCTACGAAGATTTTTTAAGAAGAATTTAGTTACTTAATTAAAGCAGACTTTAACTAAATAAGAATTTAGTTTATTAAAAATATAATTTTTGCTTGCAAAAATAAAATAAATGATATACGCTAATAGCGTACTAAAGAGCATAAAAAAAGAAGTTGGAATTGTCCGCTAAAACATCATCCAACTTCAAACCTAGTAAGGTCGTTTTTATTATACCATAATTTCGGCCTTTATGAATATGCTTTTTTGATAAAGGAGGAGAAATTATGAAAGAACAATTTGTGAATGAATTTATTTCGTCTTTGTCAGGTGATTTTGATAAAGATATTTTAAGTGTATTATTTAAGAAGTTAACTGTATTTGTTAACGGTTATGAAATAAAGCCTATTGAAACATCTTTAGAGCTTTATACCAATTATATGCCTGAGTGCTATCAAACATACTTCGTAACAAGAAAGATTGAAGGAATGAGTATGAAATCGTTGGAACTTTATGATTTATACTTAAAAGATTTTTTTAGACAAATCAATAAGCCGATTAAAAATATTACAACCAATGATATTCGAGTATATCTATATAAAGTTCAAACACAAAGAGGACTTAGCAATAGAAGCTTGGATAGTAGAAGAACAATTATCAATGCATTCTTTGAGTGGTGTTGTAATGAGGAGTATGTTGATCGCAATCCTTGTAGAACAATCAAAAAAATTAAATACGAAACTAAGGAACGTAAGCCATTGACTGCTATTGAATTAGAACAATTACGTGATTCATGTGCTAATGCAAGAGATAAGGCGATGGTGGAATTTCTATATTCAACAGGCTGTCGAGTTACAGAAATTGTCAACATTAATAAAAGTGATGTTAATTTTGAAACAAAAGAAGTTGTTTTGTTTGGTAAAGGTAATAAACATCGCACGTCATATTTAAACGCAAGAGCTGAACTTGCTTTAAAAAATTATCTAGACTCTAGGGATGATGACAATGATGCATTGTTTGTTTCAGATAGACATCCTCACAACAGATTAAAAAAGAATGCAATTGAAAAACGAATTGGACAACTTGGAGAATTAGCTGGAATTGAACGTAGGATATTCCCTCACTTGATTAGACATACAACTGCTACAGATGGTTTGAATCGTGGCATGGGTGTTGAGGAAGTCCAAGCTATTTTAGGGCATGAAAACATTGCTACAACAATGATTTATGCTAAAGTATCTAAGAACAATGTAAAATTAAATCACACAAAATGTATTGTATAAGTTATAGGACGTGCTACATAAAATGTACGTCCTTTTCTTTTCATTATATAATTGATATGCCATAAAACAGTACCTCAGAAAATATGAGAGAGATGAAATATTTTTGGAGGTGTAAATTAATGAATGTACAAGATTTTTTAACTTTATTACAGACTGCTGCTACTTTAGTTTGTGGTGGATTAGCTTTATATTTTAAATTCAGTACGAAAGCTAAAACTAAAGCAAAAGAAGTTCAAGAAGTGATTGCTAAAATCACCGCTCAAGCAGTGGTTTACATTAAAGAAGCAGAGGACAACTACAAAGATACAACTAATGCAGGTTGCAAGAAGTTTGAAGAAGTTGTCGGTAAGCTTTATGATCTAGTACCTGATGCATTGCATGGAATTATAACAAAAGAAATGATTAGTGAAATTGTTCAAAGTACTTTTGATGAAATTGAAGAATACGTTAAGATTCAATTAGATAATGGAATTGATAAAATCAACGTAAAAGGTGACTAATGGGAAAAGTTATCACTATTGATTTAGAATATGTTTTATGGCTTTTTGGGTTCATTGCTTCCGCTTGGGGAGTAGTTAAAATCATTAAAGAAGTAAAGAAACCTAATGACGATTTAAAAGAAACTGTTAGAAAACACGAAGAATGGTTAGTAAAAGATAATGATAGAATAAAATCAATTGAAAGTTTAGTTATCACACAAGAAGGGATTAAGAAAGAATTGAATGAACATTCTCGAAGGCTAGGAGAACATGAAGAAAGATTAGAAGAAGATAAGCAACGTGGTAATTTGACATTAAAGGCAAATATCGCAATCATCAACAATATGCTTTCTGAAAACGACAAAGATAAACTCCAAGAAACTAGAGATGAGATTCAAAACTTTCTGCTAGATAAAAACTAAGGAGGTTAAAGAATGGGAACTCCACAAGAGTTTTATAACTATGCTATCAATAAGGTTTTTAACAACAGAGGGCAAATAATGAACATTAATTATGTTCAAAGTGTTGAGCCATATGGTGGACAATGTGTTTCATTAATTCAAGGATTAATGGCATGGGGAGGAAAGCCATGTATTCCTCGTGGCCATGCTCGTGATTGGTGGTTTAACAGAGCAAGCAATGGTGTGTTAAGTTATTTTGATGTTGTTACAGGTGCTCCTCAAAATGGTGACGTTGGAGTATCTGTAGGCGGTGATGCAAGATATGGACATATATTTATCTATTGGGAAGGTAGAGCACTCTCTCAGAACGTTCTAGGCAATCCTAAAGCTATGTTATGGCCATTAAACTATCAAGGTGCTATTTGGGGATATTTAAGGCCTAAATTATATACTAATGCTTCTACATATGATGCTTCTCAATTAATTAAAGAAAATGGAATGGCCACATTTGAAAATGATACTGCTATCGTTATTCATAGAGATACTCCAACAGGTGCTTCTTATGGAACATTTGTAAAGGGCGAAAAACAAGTCTATACAGAAAAATGGGTAGGACTTGGACATAGATGGATTTCATGGATTCATACAAATGGAGTTAGATGTTTTGCAGCAGTTAGTGGCAGTGAATCATATGGTGTTGAGCCATGGGCCACAATCGGTGCTCCTGAAACAAAAGATATTGAATTAACTCAGGAAGATGGAATTGCTGAATTTATTGTTGATGGTGTGCATAAGCATTATGATAATCCAAGTGGAGAAATATTTGGACAATGCAATTCAGGAGACAAGATTCGTTATTATTGGAAGTGTGTTACAAATGGACATAGATATGTTGTAGGTAAAGAAGGAGACAGAAAGTTCTTCGTTGCGGTATCTGCTACAGAGGATAGAAGTCAAATGTGGGCGAAATTCAGAGCTCCTGATACAAATACTAAGGAAGATACGAAAGAGCCTTCTAAGCCTTCTACAGAGCCTTCTAAACCGACTACAACAGATTACACTAAGAATGTTAAGGGGTACGGAATTGATATTTCAGAACACAACAGTTCAGACATTGATTTATCAAAATATGACTTTGTGATTTTACGTGCTTCATATGGAGAGCATACAGACAAGAAATTTGAATACTTTGCAGATAAATGTGAACAGTTAAAAATTCCTTATGGTGTTTACTGCTATGATTATGCGTTAGATGATAGTCAAGCTAGAGCGGAAGCAGAGTATATATATAATCTAATCAAAGACAGAAATGTTCAATTAGGTGTATGGTTTGATATGGAAGATGCAGATAACTATAAGAAAAAAGCTGGTGTTCTTACTAAAGAAAGATGTTCTTTCTCTTGTAAAGTATTCTGCGACTATATGAGTTCAAAAGGATATTACACAGGTGTTTATACTAGCACTAGTTGGCTAGGAACATTTGTAGAAACAACTTATCCAATTTGGATTGCAAATTGGGGCACGAATGATGGTAACATTCAATCAGACCAATCTAGTGTAGGCGTTATTCATCAGTATGCAGCTAATCCAATTGACAAAGATATAATCTTCCATGATATTGATTTTTATAAGTCAAATCCTAAGAAAGATGAATCAACAGACGATAAAAAGGACGAAAATGGTTCAGAAAACAAAAAAGATGAACCAAATACAGATTCTAAAGACGATAATGGAAACAAAATCAATGTAACAGGAATCAATAAATTGATTGAACTGTTGCTAAAGATCTTTGAAAAAATCGCTAATTTGTTCAAATAATTGTACATAATGTACGAAATACGACATGAAACGCTTGTTTTTGCACAAAATCTGCAAAAAAGAGGTTTATATGTCGTGAATGAAAAATATAATTGGTGGAAATGGAAACCGTGTTGCTCCTTAAATATCACGCAAGCTCGAGGTAGCCAATTATAAAAAAATATCTCATCTACCATTTTTAGGAAGAAGGAGAAACGAAACCACTAGGTATTTAGTTGCTTAGTGGTTTTTGCGTTTATGTGGTATAATACAAGCACATAGATTAGCAGAGTGCACAATGCGACCAATATCATAATATGGTATAATGTCTATGCTTAGGGGAATACAATCGTATTCTTCTTTTTTTATGTATAAAATTTATGTTCATGATATAATCATGTTGCTAGGGAAAGTAGAGCGATAAAGTCCTAAGTTCTCTTTGGTGTAGTGCAAATTGCAGACGTGTAATTGAATCTTAACATTTCTCTTTGTGGCACTAGCAAACAACTACAAAATGTGACAATTGCTAAAAGCTCCCCCTTTTTGTAAATGTCACAAAAACGATTCCATACCTAACACATCCAGGTATGGTTTTTGTTTTTTAACAAATATTAAAATTTATATGCTATATTATTGATGTGTTCTTAATAGATGGACACAACCCTTTCTAAGATAACTTTATGCAAAAGAGTCTCCTTACCAAGCGGGAGGCTTTTTTGTTTATATATGGTTTTGGCATAATGGCATAAAGCACGTGGCATAACGCATGGAATATTTTTTTAGATTCAACATAATAAAAAGTAGCCAAAAATGAGAAAGTATGAGAACATAAAATAAACTAGATGAATAAAAAATAAAGAAAAATAAAGAGCTAGAAACTTACAAATATCATTCAACAAAAAGAAAATTGCTTTATATAAAGTATGATATATATTATTGGCATGATATTGGCATAAAATAGCCTTATTTTTCACCTATTTTCACTAGTTTTTTATAAAATTTAAGTGTTATCTAAAGAAAGAGGGAAAATTACATGGCAGTAAAAAAAGATGAAAAAACAGGTACGTGGTATTTCTATGGTTCGTACAAAATGAAGAATGGAAAGTATAGACAATACAAGAAACGTGGATTTCCAAAAAAGAAAGATGCAGTAAAAGCAGAGATCATATTCAAAGAGAATGTGAAAGACCCATACAAGAATATTACATTGGAAGGATTATTTAATATTTATGCAGCTTATACAGAGAAAAGAATCAAGCAAAGTTCATGGGTTAATCAGAATAGAATTTTGAATAGATGGATTGATATTTTAGGTGATGTTAATATAAAATCCATTACAACCAACGATATAGAGGTTGCAATGGAATTAATGATTAATAATGTAGGATATGAAACTGCAAAGAATTATTTATCTAGAATCAATAAGATGATGCGGTTTGCAGTTCGTAAAGGATATTTAGAAACTAATCCTTGTTACCCAATAGAATTGGTTAAAGACCCAAACGAAAAGAAAACAGAAATGAAGTATTGGACTTTGGAACAATTCAATCTATTTATTCATTATGTTGAAAATCCTTTGTATCATCTTATATTCACGAATCAATTCTACATGGGGATGAGAATTGGAGAAACATTGGCTTTGACTTGGGAAGATGTAGATTTAGAAAACAATACAATTGCGATTAAAAAAACGTGGTCAAAAGATTTGCATAAAATCACAACTCCAAAAACTCCAAATAGCTATCGTACAATCACAATGCCTCAGTTCTTATCGGATGAATACAGAGAATTTAAGGAGATGTTGGATGTTCCTGAGAAATCATTTGTATTCGGTATAGATATTCCTGTATGCAATACAACAGTAAGGACGAGAATGAGAGAAGCTATTAAACTTGCAAACGAAAATAACGAAGAACAAATACCTATTATTCGTATACACGATTTAAGACATTCATGTGCCAGTTACATGATAGGCAATATGGTAAGAGATGGAAGCTCACATTTTAGCTTATATGACGTTGCAAAGCGTTTAGGAGACAATCTAAGCACTGTATTAAGTGTTTATGCCCATTGGCTACCTCAAGCAGATAAAGGAATTGCAAAGTTTATGGATAAAGATAATGCACTAGATTAATTTCTAGTGCTTTTTTATTTGCAAAAAGAAAAACACACCCTTTAGCGAGTGTGCTTTCCATGAAATAGAGAGAGATGAAAATACAGTTGCCTATTTACAGGCACTTAAAGTTTATCATGTTTCGTTGCGGACGTTTTGTGCTACCAAAACAATGCAAATTATTTATATCATCCTCTATCATTTATTATTTTTGGTATTGATCTATTAAATCGGCTAAGTGTTGTAGTGAGACACCATACAAATTACACAACCATTTAGCATCTTCAAAGTATACATTTTTTCTACCATTTTCGATTTCTGAAAGCCATGATTTCGTTTTGCCCCTTCTTTCTGCTACCTCTAACATTGTGTAATTAGCTTTGTTTCTCAATTCCTTTAATGCTTTTCCTTGGTATTCAAATTTGTTCATGTCCTCACCTCTTTCATTATACATTATAATTATAAGTACTAAATTAAATACCTATCTAAAATATATCATAAAGTACACTGAAAGATAACATAATTATAAAAAAAATAAAAAAAGTTATTGACTAATGCATACTAATAGAGTACTATATGAGTGTAAGCTAACTAATAGTGTACGGAGGAGGTTAAGGATGGAGAAAATGACTATTAAACAAATCCGAGTCGGATTGAACATGACTCAGAAACAAATGGCTAAACACCTTGGTATTTCTACTGTTAGTTATACTAACAAAGAAATTGGAAAAAGACGTTTCTACTTTGATGAAGTAAAAAGAATATGTGAATTAGCTAAGATTTCAACTGATGTTGTAAAAATTGAAGTTGCAAAAGCTATCTAACTTATTTTTTTAAAATCAAAGCATACTAATGGAGTACTTAGAAAGGGTGAATGAAATGGCAGAACCAAGTGGAAGAATGGATTTTGGAAGTACAGATTCAATTAGATTAATCCATGAATCAGTACAAATGGAAGAAAGAGTTCTTGATGTACTAATCAGAAACGGATGTAGAAATGAAGATTTAAAAGAAGTATCAAGCTTGCTTTCCATGATTTACGGATATGGATTTGAAGTTGGGAAAAGATGTGTAAAAGAATGAAAGTTCTCTTAGGCTATAGAGACATCATGGAACTTGGTGTTTCTAAGAAAACCGCATACAAGATGTTGAATCTTATTTGTGAATCTGAGGACTATAAAAAGTCCAATTTAGCAAAGGCTATTGATTCAAAGAAAGTTCCAACAAAACTGTTCGTAAAGATGTTTCCTGAATTTAAAGAAGTAGTGGGGTGTAAGAAATGATGGACATAGATGATTTAAGGGTTATTCAAGATAACCGATTTATTGATGAAGATGAAGATGAGGAGGAAGAACAAGATGAGTACAGTTACGAAGACTACTGCTACGATTTCTGCAAAGCAGAAAGAGACGAAGAAGCATGGTTCTAAATCAACAGCAAAGAAGAAAGCAGTTGAGTTAGGTGATTGCATCACGCTTCCTTCTTTTGCTAATAACGAGTACGAAACTCATTATTCAATGCTAGTTAGAAGTCAAAAACAAACGCATATAGTTAATCGTGCTGCTAAGTTTAATTACATTTGCTCGTTAATCTGTTTATTAGTTTCTCTAGCTTTCATTGTGATAGCTAATTGGTACATAAGAGGTTTGTAAGATGACACAAACAGAAAGAGTTATCAAGCATCTAAATGAGCATGGTTCTATCACTCCGTTAGAAGCAATTAAAGAGTATTGAATCACTCGTTTGGGTGCAAGAATTTGGGATTTAAGAGACTTGGGGTATGACATTGAAACTCAAACTGAAACTTCAAAAAATCGGTTTGGAGATAAGACATCATATGCCAAGTATGTTTTGAAAGGAGGGGTAAAAAATGAATCTGTATCAAGATACTGAGAATTTTAGTGTTGAAAAGTATGAAAGTCATGAAGAGTGGTTAAAAAAACGTGGTCATGGAATTGGCGGTTCGGATGCAGCTTGTTTCATGGACTTGAACCCATGGAAAACATTAAATCAGTTGTGGCACGATAAAAAATTCGGTTCACAAAAGATTACAAATGATGCTATCGAGTATGGCAATACTGCAGAGCCTTGTTTAAGAACGTTATTTCAAGCCAAACATCCTGAACTGGATGTTCAATACGTGGATAACGTTACATTGGTTTCTAAGGAACATGATTTCTTGAGATACAGTCCTGATGGACTTATCTACAACAAGGAAACAGGAGAACGTGGAATCTTGGAAATCAAAACATCTAAGATAATCAATTCTCAGAGTTTGCAGAAATGGGGAAGTAAAGGAAACGAAACAGTTCCTGACAACTATTATTGTCAAACTTTAGAAGGATTGATTGTTACGGATTTTGACTTTGTTATATATTGTGCAGAGCTTAGATTTGCAGATGGTGATGCACGAATAATTGAGCGTTCATATCGTAAAGAAGAAGCTTTAGACAGTATGAACGATCTAAAACAAGCAATGATAGAAAAATGGGATAGGTACTTCGTGAATGATGTAGAACCACCTATCACATTGTCTATATAGAAAAAGAGGAGATGGAAATATGGAATTTAATTTAGAGGTACGTGCACAAAACGGAAAAGTGTACACAAATGCAAGTGATTTATTACCTGAAATCAAAGAAGGCTTAAAGCACTACAACTATGTAGTAGATGAAGACAACTATAAGAAGGCTAAAACAGATAGAGCTGCTTTAAACAATTTGGTAAAGCTTGTATCTGATAAGCGTAAACAAGTTGAAAATGATGTCTTTGCTCAGTGGATACAGGATAAAAAAGACATCATGGCAGTTGAGAAAACAATCAAAGCAGCATCCGATAAATTGGGTGACGGAATTAACGAGGTTGACAACGCAGAAAAAGAATTAAAGCGTAATCAAATCAAAGAGCTATGGACAAACATGACGAACAACAAATATCCATTCGATTTAGTTTTTGAAGAAAGATATTTGAACAAGTCTGTTAAGCCTAAGGAAATCGAAGAAAGTTTAAATAACAAGTTCTTGAAAGCCGAAGAACAATTATCATTCATTGAAGCTTCACTTCCAGAAGATGAACTACAGGCAGAACAAGTTATCCAATTATTCTGTAAGACTTTGGATTTATCTAAAGCTACAGAGAGAATCAATGAAATCAAGGAAGCTAAAGCAAAGCTACAAGAAAAAGTAAATGCTCAGATTGAACAGTCTAAGCAAGCTCAAGCTATGAATCAAACAACGATTCCTCAGAGTCGATTAGAAGCTCATGAAAGTCAAACTCAAACAAGAAGATATTGCGTATTCCGTATTGAAGGATCTATGGAAGAGTTACAAGCTTGCAATCCAATTTTAAATCAACTTATTAAAGAACATGGTGTAAAAATCAATATTTTAGAAAAAGGAGAATGTTAATTATGTTACAAAACAATATTGCAAAGAGACAACAAAATGCACCTACATTTGCATCTTATGTTAAATCAGATGCAGTGTTAGCCAACATTACAAAAACTTTAGGTAGTGCAACGAGAGGTAAAAAATTCGTGGCATCTATCATTAGTGCAGTTAATACAAATAAGCAATTACAAGAATGCGATTTTCCAACGATCGTAAGCGCTGGTATTGTAGGAGATTCTTTGAACTTATCGCCTAGTCCACAATTAGGACACTACTACATGGTGCCATTCAGAGACACTAAGAACAATCGTACAGTTGCTACATTCCAACTTGGATATAAAGGATATCTTCAATTAGCTATTAGATCAGGTCAGTATAAGAAAATCAATGTTGTAGCAGTTAAAGATGGTGAGTTGTTAAGCTATAACCCGTTTACAGAAGACATTGAAGTAAGAGCGATTACAGACCCATTAGAACGTGAGAAAGCTCCTACAATTGGATATTACGGAATGTTTGAATTGACTAATGGTTTTACTAAATCAATGTATTGGTCAAAAGAAACTATGGAAGAACACGCTCAGAAATATTCAAAAGGTTATGCAGCACATAAAGGATATACATTCTGGGAAAAAGACTTTGACGGAATGGCATTTAAAACCATCTTACGTCAATTAATTTCTAAGTGGGGAATTATGAGTATTGAAATGCAAACTGCAATTGAAACAGATATGTCATTCAAGGATGATGTAAGTTCTGAACCTGTTTATTTCGATAGCGAAGAAACTCAGCAAGTAGAACAAGATTCCGAATATGTTCATGGACATGATGAAAAAATGTCTGAAGGAATTAGCTTAGTTTAATGGAAGAATGGAGGAAAATTCCTTCTTTGGAAGGATATTACGCAAGTAACTTAGGAAGAATAAAAAGCACAAGGCAGAGAAGGTTTCAAAATATAGGCGAACATATATTAGTCCAAAACACGTGCAGTGAAGGATATAAAAGAGTACGAGTTATGAATAATGGGAAAACAGAAACAAGGCGTGTTCATAGACTTGTCGCCGAAGCGTTCATTCCTAATCCTGAAAGCAAATCAGATGTCAATCATATAGATTTTAATAGATCTAATAACTGCGTATAAAATTTAGAGTGGACTACTAGACAAGAAAATTGTTCACATTCTGCTGCAAATTACAGTAAAGCTAAAAAAGGGAAAATAATTATGAAAAATAAAAAGTTACACCATATCGAAGTAATGAGTAATGGATTCAGAGTCACCATTTGTGGAAAGAGAAAATGGTTTAAACATTTAGAAGATGCAATTTCTTACAGAGACGAGGAATTGAAAAAATATGTATAAAAGCAAACGTAGCCAAGCTACAGATATTCCTAAATCAGTTAAAGATACTGTATGGGAAAGAGATGGGAGAATGTGTATCTTTTGCGGTTCTCCCTTCGCATTTCCCGAAGCACACGTAATTCCAAGATCGCAATCAGGACTTGGAGTAGAAAAAAACATTATTACAGTGTGTAGAAGATGCCACAATCTTTTAGACCAAAGCACAAAGAGAGAGAAAATGCTAGGAATTGCCAAAAGATATTTAGAACGTATCTACGGACATATTGATGAATCAGAGGTGAAATATAATGCTAAGTCAAAATGAACTGTTGTTTAAATACAATCCATTCAAAGTTAAATATTGGAAAGATGAAGAAATCCAAGAACAACTTGAAATCTTAGTGGATGCTTATATTCCTGATGAAAGTGCAGTAATGGAAATGGCATTAAATGTCGAAAACCTTGCAAATCAAATGTTCTTAATTGGTGAAATGATGGCTAGATTACAGGAACAATCGAACATTCTTAAAGCAGATATTGAAAACAAAATGACAAATGCTATCTATGTAGAACGTAGCACATGGGAACGTGACCATGATGGAAAAGCACCTAGTATTAAATACTTTGAAGCACTAGCTTGTCAAAAAGTATCTGACGAAAGAACAAAGCTTGCGAAAGTTGATTCTGATTTAAAACGTTTCAAAACTGCTTATGAAAGTATCGAAGCCAAGATGAATGCGACCAAGAAAAAAATCGAGGTCACTAAGTTTGAAATCGGAGGTGCGTAAGATGATTTTAGGCATTGACCCAGCAAATGAATACAGTGCATTTGTTGTAGTTGAGAATGATTTATCGGTAGTTGTAGATAAAGGAAAAATTCCTAACAAAGAATTGCAAGATAAAATCTCAAATTGGAAAGCAGAGAATTATCCAATTGATTATGTGGCGATTGAAGGAATACAAAGTTTCGGTATGCCTGTAGGTCAAACAACATTTGAAACTTGTTACTTTATAGGGCGTTTATTAGAGCAATTTGAAGCTTTCGACATAGAACCAACATTAATATACCGAAGTGAAGAAAAAATGCTTCTATGCCACTCTATGAAAGCGACAGACGCAACTATTAGACAAGCGTTAATTGATTTGTTTGCGAAAGATACTCCAAACAAAGGAAAAGGAACAAAAAAAGAACCTGGTTATTTCTACGGATTTAAAGCCGACATCTGGAGTGCGTTTAGTGTCGCTATAGTGTTCCATACAAAGTACATAGGTACAGAATGTTAGGAGGTGTGAAGTATGGCAGTGATTAGAACTATTAAGAACGAGAATTACACAACTATGTGTAACACTCATCTAAGAGATAAAAACCTATCGCTTAAAGCAAAAGGATTGCTCAGTATGATGTTGTCTTTACCTGATAAATGGCATTATTCGGTTAAAGGCTTAGAAGGTATCTGTAAAGAAAGTAAAAACACGATTAATAGTGTTTTGAATGAATTGGAAGATAACAACTATCTTGTTAGAAGAAGAAGATACTGTAACGGAAAAATCAGTGAGTGGGAATACATTATTTTCGAGAATAACGAAAATCATGACGAAGAATTACTACATCTCAAAAATGAAGATATAGAAAATGAAGATATAGAAATTCAAGATATAGAAAATAGGGACGTATATAAAATAACTAAAGAATTAAATACTAAAGAATTAAATACTAATGAATATAAAGAAAAAAATATAAAAAAAGAAAGTGTTAATTCTGTTATTGCAGAGTATACAGAGAACAAAGAATTGCAAGATGCATTGCATGGTTTTGTAGAAATGCGTACGAAAGCAAGAAAACCTCTTACTGTTAGAGCTATGAAATTATCTTTAAATGTATTAGATAATTTGGCATTAGATGATGTTACCAAGATTGCTATTGTAAATCAGAGTATTGTACATAGCTGGTCAACATTCTACAAATTGCAGAACAATAACAATGGCGGTCAAAGACAATTGACGAGAAAAGAAATGGGGTATGCATTTTGACATTAGAAGAAACTGAAAGAATCTTACAGGTGCTAAGAATCAATTACCCAATGAGCTACAAAAACATGACCCAAGAAGATACGCAAGCCTATTTAAAACTTTGGCAAGTATCTTTTAAGGATTATGAATACTTGGTAGTAGCAAAAGCAGTGAATCAAATTATTCAAAGTGATACAAGAGAGTTTGCTCCAAACGTAGCACAAGTCAAAACAAGAATCAGTAAAACTGCAATTGGAAAAACAAAGGAAGCTGGAGAGGCTTGGGAAATCGTTTTAAGGAACGCTAAGTGTGACCCTCATACTAGTAAGGTAAACTACGATAAACTGCCTAGAAACATTCAGAAAGCACTAGGAGGGAGCTATCTGTTAAGAGACATTGCATGGAGCAATAAAAAAGACTTGCAATATTACCGAGACAGATTTTTACAAGCTTATAAAGAGATTTGTGAAGAAGAAGTACAGTTATTAAATTCAGGTCAAATCAGTTTGGAAATGTATCAACAACACGATCAATTGCCTGCACCTCCAAAAAATGAGGAGGGCATGAAGATGTTGGGAGATTTGATGAAAGGATAAAAAGTAGGAGGGGTAGCAAGTGCAATATTATATGTTGGATAGAAATGATATATCAGTTGTACGTGGAATCGTATCTTCAAAAGATGTAATGAGGGAATTAGGCATTACAAACGCTCAGTTCCATAAGATGTTGAGAAACGAGGAAACCTATAACGGATGTATTCTTCTTCCTATTGAAACGGATGAGGAAGAAAGAAGAAAAGTAACAAGTGAAGATGACGAGCAATTCCAACTACTAGGCGAAAGTAAAACAGGAATCAGATATTACATTACAAGTTATTTAAGAGTTGTTTCTGTTGATCTAAAAGGAAATCAAAAGGAAATGAAAGCTAAAAAGGAAACGGAATCAATTTACAGAGTTGTAGTGAACCTTAAAGAAGGAAAACGATACTTGAATGTATTGTTTGAAGCCTACAAAGCTTTTGTTGGGGAAATAGAAAAGAACGATTCTATCGTTTGGGACGGAGAAATGAAAATCGAAAACCTAAGAGTTATCAAACTAGCTCAGACTCAAGGGTTAAGAAACAAGAAGAAAGTAAGAATAGGCGATACAGTCTATTCTTCAATTGCAGAGTGTGCTAGAAAGAATTTCATTTCTAAATCACATATGTATCAGATGATAGAAGGAATCAGACCTAACTCAATAGGTGTTGAATTTGTATAAAGGAGTTGAAAAGAAATGAACAGAGTTATTTTATCAGGCGAAATCGGTAGCGATATTGTTTTAAAGAAAACTGCTACTGGACAAAGCCTATGTAACTTCTCAATTGAAGTAAAGGAAAAAGGGAAGGACGGACAAGAACGTAAATCTTTCTTCGATTGCACCGCTTGGGGAGAAAATGCAGAATATATTAATCAATATGGATTTAGAGGGCAACACATTGCAGTTGACGGAAAGCTTCAGAAAAGCTCATACACGAACAAAGAGAATCAGAAGGTGTATAAGACTAGTGTTTACGTTATGGACGTAGAATTAGCTTTAAACAATGCTACAATGCCACAAACACAAGCTTATCAACAACAAACGTATCAACAACAACCACAACAACATATGCAGCAGCCACAAACAGTACCATTTACAAATCAAGTAAATTACCAATCATATCCTAATAATGATGATTTGGGCGAAGGGATGCCATTCTAGATGATTGCGAAAAGGTATGATGATGAGCTTATGTACAGTGTTATGAAATGTGAAGGCGATAACAAATACAAATACTGTACAAAAGATGGAAAACTAGCTTTTAAGAAGCCTGGAAAAGATTTTCTTGGTGCAACAAAGGAAAACATTATGAATCTGTATGTAATTGAAGGAAGTCTATACATTGGAGAATATGTTGGGAAGGATAAAAATGAAAACAAATATTATTTATAACACTGACTGTCTTGCTCTGAGGGGGGGGCTTAGAGATTTACCAGATAAAAGTATTGATTTAGTTGTTACTGATCCGCCGTATTTAATATATACATCTGGGGGTGGCATATGTGACGATAAGAAAGGGATTGTTAAACAATTCATAGAACACGATTTGGATTTTATGAAAGATGGATTTTCGGAAGAAGTTCTTGATGAATTATGTAGAGTAATGAAAAAAATTAATATTTATTTATTTTGCTCTCAAAAACAAATTATTTTTCTTCTTGATTATTTTGTCAAAAAGAAAAAATGTAATTGGAACTTATTAACGTGGCATAAAACGAATCCTGTTCCTGCTTGTGGCAATAAATATCTTACCGATACAGAGTTTATATTATTTTTTAGAGAAAAAGGTGTAAAGGTTTATGGAAGTTATGAAACTAAGTTTACTTATTACATTACACCATCAAATCAAAAGGACAAAAAGAAATATGGACATCCAACTGTTAAACCATTGGAAATGGTAAAGAATTTAATAGTTAATTCTTCTCAGGAAAATGATATTGTATTAGATCCCTTTTTAGGAAGTGGAACAACAGCAGTTGCAGCAAAAGATTTAAACAGAAAATATATTGGATATGAAATATCTAAAGAATATTGTCAAATTGCAAAGAAAAGAATTGCAGTAGAAACAAGTACATTATTTTAAGGAGTGTATGAAATGATATATGGATAAAGTTTACGGAAGATACGCTTCATTCTTCAAAAGCCACGAATTAAAAGAAGCGGATAAGTATATAAAGCGTGTGTTTCCCAACGCAGAGTTTTATATAGATTACGAGCACGCACTAGTTTTTGAAAGAATAGGCGAAGATGAAGAAATTGATATTGATTATCATACAGTGATTAATGGGATTGCTTACAACGCAGCATTTACAAATAGCTATTCTGATTTAGTTGAGCTTTACAACGAAGAAAAGCTTGCAAAGGATAAAGAGAATAAATCAAAAGTATTTACGTGCAATGGTAAAAAGTATGAACAAGAAACATTATTTTAAAAAGGGTGTGAACAAATGGAAAAAATACAGATTTTAGAATTGTTTGGAGGTATCGGTTCTCCAAGATGTGCGTTGAGGAACATAGGAGTTGATGTAAAAGCAATTGACTATGTAGAGATAGATGAAAAAGCAGTTCGTTCTTATAATGCAATGTTTGAGAGTGAGCTGCCATATAAAACTCAATCAGTTGTTGGTTGGAATTTAAGACCAGACATTCTTATTCATGGTTCTCCATGCCAAGACTTCTCAATCGCAGGCCATCAGAAAGGTGCAGATGAGGGGTCAGAAACAAGAAGTTCGTTGATGTGGGAGACAATACACATCATTCAACAAATGGGCGTTTGGAAGCCTAGATATGTGATTTGGGAAAATGTGAAGAACGTATTGTCAAAACATATGATTCATAACTTCAATCGTTATTTGAAAGAAATGGAAAGAATGGGATATACAAATTCATTTGAGATATTAAATGCAAGAGAATTTGGATTGCCACAAAACAGAAATAGAGTGTTTACAATCTCGATTTTAGGAAATGAATATTTTGAATTTGATGATTTAATCAGAACAAAAGAAAAGAATATCAATGATTTTCTAGAAAAAACAATTGAAGATAAATACATAGTTAGGCAAAAAAGTATGTTAGAAAAAATTGAATCTAAAGATAGAAACTTTAGAGTGAGAGTTATTAAAGATTATTGCGATACGATAACGTGCAGACAAGTACGAAGTCCAAACGCAGGTGTAATTAGATTAGATGATGGAAGATACAGATATTTGACGGAACGTGAATGTTGGAGATTACAAGGATATACAGATGAGGATTTTGACAATGCAGCAAGAGTAAATCCTGGGAAAGAGGGATGCATGAACAGTGCATTGTACAAGCAAGCTGGTAATTCAATTCCTGTACCAATATTTGAAAGTATATTCAGAAAGATAATACTAAATCAAACGGATTCAAGTAACAAGGAAAACAGATTGTTTTAAAGGAAGAATAAATGAAAAATCGGATTACATACATTTTCAGAACGATTGCTAATATTGAAGAATCATCAGTTAATTCAAGTAAAGAAAATGATATAGCAGAATTAAATCATTTATTTAAAGATGGACTTATTGAATTGGGATTCTCAGTTGAGAAAGCAAGCATTTTAAGAGAAAAAACATCAGAAGAAATTGCAAAGAAGAAAAGAAGAACAGTGGAGGATAGAAATGACAAGTACAGAAATGATTAAAGATATGCTTGAAAGACAGAAAGTATATGATGAAGAAGTATTTAAGAAACATAATGTTGACTATGTTTCTAAAAGCCAATTAGAAAGTGCGTTGTTTGATGAATTAGGAGAACTGATGCACGCTCAGAAATCAGATTGGTGTTGGTGGAAGTTCACGCAAGAACCTAAGTACGAAGCCAAAGTATTTGAGGAATACATTGATGTTGTACATTTCGCTTTAATGTATGAAATCAAGTTTGGTTTAGGATGTTATATGGATGAGGATATTAAGTGGAATTACAATAAGTTGAAAACGGATTTAGGATTTGGGCAGGCATACGCATTTAGCTGCGTAATCAGTTTAACAAGAGATGATAACGTATTAGCTTATGTTCTAGCATTGGGATTGCATTTAGGATATTCGATTGAAGAAATTTACAACGAATATATTTGCAAAAATGAGATCAATAAAGAAAGATTAGCGAAGGGGTACTAGGAAAGGAGATTTAAGATATATGAACATGGATTTTATTGCAAAAAGAATTGTTAAAAAATACGTAGATGAACATTTAGATAAATCGGATAAATGTATCAGTAATGTAGATACAGAACCTTATATTGTATGGAAGTGTAAAGTGTTGCAAAATTGGAAGTATTTGATGAGTACTGATCTACATGATGGAATGTATTATGAATTAACTTACAACGGAGATAAAAAAGAATGGTATTTGGATGCATACAAGAAATTTGAAAATAGATGTATTCAAATGCCGAAAAGGATGATGTATGTGATTATTAATGACACCATTAGAATTTATTAAAACTTGCTTTGCGATTGCTTTAGTTATGGCATTCGTTGTTATATCTATCAAAGTTTCATTTGCGTTTGTAGATTGGATTGTTGAAAAAATTAGAAATGAAAATGAATGCAAAATACCTCAAATTAACTTTATTCCATTGAAGCAATGTATAACAGATGATGAGTTAAATGAGTATATGGTAAATAGTGATGATACTAATTTTCTTATCTATCTAAGATGTAAATATAAAACAGATAAAGAATGGGAATATTTAGTGGAAGCTGCTACGTGTGGTTTTGATGATGGAATTGTTTGGTTAAATGATTGGGATGAAGGACAACAAAATGTTGAATATTTAGCAATTACAAAGATAGGAGAAATAAGATGATTAATTTAAAAAACGGATATGGAATTGTATCAGACGGAAAAAGCTATACTTTGGTTCAAGATGCAATTCAAAAAAGCAAAGACGGAGTAGAAACGGAAATCAAGAAACAGATTTCCTTTCACTCTACATTAGAAGGAGCTTTACAAGGCTATTCAAACTGTATAATGGCAGATTTAGTAGCAAATGTAGATTTAGACTTGAAACAAGTTAAAGAAGCTATTGACGAATTAAAAAAGGAGCTAAAAGCGTATGAATAAATATCAAAAAGCTATTGAAGTAATAGATACATTGCTTCACTTAATGTGTGGGGAAGAAAGAGAAGATGGATATAAGCCGACTATGGAAGAAATGTCTAATTCTATGGATTTGTTAAAAGATTTAGCTAATAAAGCAGATTCATTTGAGTGGATTCCTGTTTCTGAAAGACTTCCTGAACCACCAAAGGAAAATCAAGAGTTAGATTACAGCCCATTGGATGTGTATCTAGTATCTATAAATGAAGGATACCCATTCAGAGCGTTTTGGGACGGAAAAAATTTTGGTGACGGAATGTTCAAATTAGATGTCAAAGCTTGGATGCCTTTACCTAAACCATATGAGGATAAAGAAAATGACAACATGGAAAATGTTTAGTGAATCAAAACCACTGTTTAGTGATTTGTATTTAGTAAAGTATAAAGATGGATGCTTTTTAGGTGAATATGGGGTTTGCTATTATAGTCAGGAACATAAATCATTTGGTGAATTTATATCTTTCTATGATTCAGAAAGAGATGAAGATGATGAAGAGTTCGTTCCTTGCGAACCTATTGTTGCTTGGGCGCCATTCCAAAGAATTGATGAGGAACACAAAGAAAAAGCTGCTGAGAAGATGTTCAATGATCTTGATTATAAAAAGCATATCGAAGATGGATGTATCAAATTTGAAAGGCATACAGAAAATGTTGATGAAGGATTAATTGAATTTGATTTAGATACAAAAACAATATGTGCTTCATGGTTTATGGAGCAAAAAGAAATTACGATTGCTGAATTAAAAGCGATTAATCAGCAATGCAAGGAATTGGGGTGGCTATGATGATTTATTTCTTTGCAGGATTTTTCATAGGTGGCATAGCTTCAATGCGCCTTTACTCATTAGTTGTTTCAGAACGTATAAACGAATTGGAACTTGAAAATTGTAGATTGATTGATGATATAAACAAAGCGGAATATGAAGTTAGAAAATACAAATATTCATATATGGGGGTGTCTTATGATGGGTTTGAAGAAACGAAATAAACCTGAAGAAAGTACGAATGTACTAATTAAATTGAATGTTACTGTTTCTGATACAGAAAATAGTAATTCATGTAATATTGTAGATTTATCATTAAATGAAATTTGGGATGCTGCATGGAGTAAAGAAGGGGTAGAAGTAGAAAATTTGAAAGCTACATACGTGAAGGAGAAAACAACGAAATGATGTATTTAAGTATGGCAATTCACAATATAGCAGTAATGGTATTTACTGCGTACATGGTAATTCATGTTCATCCAATTTGGGCAGTATGTATTTTATTCACGCATAGAATTGGAACTAGAGTTGTACGTGTTCCAATCAAGGAAGATGAGGATGATGCAGTAGATGACGTGTACGGAATGGATTGGAATGAAGAAGATGATAGAAACGAATCAAGTAGAGACAAGTTTTAAAAAAATAGAAGAAGCTTTAAAGAACAACGGATTATATGCACTTTATGACGATATGGTATTAATCAAACAAGCTTTAATTGAGAGAGATAGGAAAATATACTGGTTGCAGCAGCATAACAGAAATTTAGAGGATAAATTAGAGAGGATAGGTGGTTATCATTATGAAAATCCTAAACAATAACATTTACTGGTGTGATTTACCGAAATACAGTAATACAATTCTTTATAAAAGGAGGCCTTGTATCGTTATTTCAAACGACATTCAAAATAAAGGAAGTAAAACAGTGAATGTAATTCCAATTACCAGCAATTTAAAAAGGACAGATTTGCCTTGTCACGTAATGGTAGATACAGGACATGAATATGGAATGGCGAAAGCGGAACAAATCTTAACTATCAACAAAGAAAATGTTAAGTGGCATATCAAACCACTCGATAGACGAGAAGAAAAAGAAGTAAAATGTGCATTATTAACTCAGATAGGAATTATCTAGATGCCTAGAAGAGATACAGAATACGAGCATTTCAAAGAAACCTGCGGAGGATGGTTTAACTACCATGGCAATATTGGTCTAAGGGCAGGGGATGTAGCAATGGCAAAATTGTTTGATGAAACAGAATTAGTGCAAATCGTATTGACTAAACCTTATACTTTTAATAGGTGGTGGTGTAAGATCGTTGGTTTCAATAGTGATGGAATTGAATATCTAGTTGACAGAACAATGATATTACAGATTTTAATTGATAAAGACTACAACTTACGTAGAAAAAGAAGAAAAACTTCTTAAAATCAATTTAAACACGTCTAGAAGTGATTCTAACGAGCAAAATAGATTGAGATGAGTATTTATTAGTGTAAATAAAGAAAAGGCTAAAAACACGTTTAAAACGGTAAATATGTTTATAGCCTTTTTATTGTGCAAAAGAATCTAAAAATTTATTAAATTAATTATTTACAATAGTATTATTGCATGATATACTATGGGTGTAAGGAAAAGTACTTAGGTACTTAGGAGGACATAATATGAAACAAGTACATATCGGTTTTCACAGTTACACAAATTCGGAAATCGTAGAAGAGGTAGCAAATGTATTAGGTAGAGATGATTTTAACGTTGAACTATATGGAGTTAGCGAATACGCAGAACATCTACCTATTAGTTATCAAATCGTAGATTATTTAGGAAGAGATACATTGCTAGTTTGCGAAGATGGTGAAATTATTGATGATGCAGACGAAATCGCCGAATGGGAAGAAAAGAACTGTTATTAAGCAATAGAAAGTAGGAGGAAAAGAAAATGACTAAGGAACAATGGGAAAAAGAACATGGTTATGTTTACGGAAGAAACGGAAGGTATTGTGATAATCCTGAATATTTAGGAAAATACGTGGAATATTACAGAAATAATGTTCACGAAACCACTATCGAAACCGATAAAGTTGAAGCAGAGGACGAAGAATCTATTTTTGTTCGAGGTATTTGGCAGCCGAAGTCAAATATCATTTATGTTATGGAATAGAGGTGGAAACTATGGCAAAAACAAGTGAAGCAAAGATGAGGGCAAATAATAAGTATGCGAAAAAGAACGTAAGTCAAATTTGCCTGAAATATATTACAAAGAACAATAAAGAGATTCTAGAAAAGTTAAATTCAGTGCCAAGCAAAGCAGATTATGTAAGACAATTGATCTTAAAAGATTTAGAAAGAGAAAAGAAAGAGGCTAACAACAAATAGCCTTTTTTTATCGTATTTTTTTAACACGTCTGCATTGAAAAATGGTATAATATATGTAGTTAAGGAGTACCTAAAAAGACCAAATATTGCCACTCCTTGACGAGACATTTTTTACTTCTACTTACTCAGAATTGAGTGCCTCAGAGAAATCTGAGGATATTATAACGGTGTAAGTGCAATATAAATTGACGGGGGAGGGCGCAATAGAATTTGTGCCCTATGGATGCAATGAAAATTTGCCCACCCCATTCGCAATAGCCCCTCCAAATCCAAGGGCTACAATCGCAACAGAAAATAATGCAATATATAGCCTAGGAACGCAACAGATGTCGGTGGAAAAGAAGAAAAACAAGTAAATTCAGAGATATAGAAACGTCCATACAATCAAATATGCGTAATAAACACGATAAGTTCCATAATGTTTTCACAACGTTTACACACAAAATTGGTTTAAGTTGGTTCATAAATTGTCATAGCGTAGTCATATACTACTACTGGAATGAATAGGCAGATATTTCATTTCATACTCCTTTAGAAATTCTTTATTAATTCTATATCTTGAAGATTGTATGGTTTAAGGTTCTGTATTAACAGAGCCTATATTATAAGTAATTCTGCATATTTTAAAACGATTGATCTATGAAAACAATATATCTTAGTCCCTCGGCATATATATAATAGGAAAGAGGTTCGGGGGAGATAAAGAGGGGTTTTGACCTCGGGGGAAAGAAGAAGTGAGGAGCTACGTACTCCACAGAGCCTTCCAAACCCTATAAGAATAAGATATATACACTATTATTACTAGTATTAACTGCCTATCAAGTTCTAATGTAGTTTGATGGGTTTTTTTATTGCTTTTTTTGCTTTAATTAACAATTATTCATGAAAATAAATGAAATTCCTTTAAATAAAGGACATTTGAAGTGTCCCAAAAACAAAATTTTGTCAATAAAAAAAATAAATTTTGTATTTTGTATTTTGTAATCGGCGAAAAATTTTGTATTTTGTACATTTTGTATTTTGTAAATTGTTCACGATTCTTAGACAAAAACGCGGTGTAGTATAAAAATTTCCGCTATTATATTCACGATTCGTGAACAAAAATTGAAAAAAAGGTGGATTATATAAAGATATCATGGTATAATAGTATTGTAGAAAAGGGGTG